>Ga0265323_10001270_pt1 | contig 12639 bp, 24 predicted proteins | sample 41225metaG_FD_193580 | JGI IMG/M metagenome (GOLD analysis project Ga0265323, IMG submission 193580) | Rhizosphere microbial communities from Carex aquatilis grown in University of Washington, Seatle, WA, United States - 4-12-25 metaG | ecosystem: Host-associated > Plants > Roots > Rhizosphere... | reverse complement strand
GAATCTCGCCGGGCTGCCCCATGGTCGGCGAGACCCCTCCCAGACGTTTGGGCGGCTGGGAACCCGCCACGCTCGGAATCTGTAGCTGCGCCGGCTCGGGCAGCTCGCGAATGGCCCGCGTGATTGCCGCCTCGTACAGCGGAAGGTGCCCGTGTACCGGTGAGCCATCGCCGCGGGTCTGCCGGTAGCGTAGGACCGTCGCCTTGCTGGCACCTGATGCCGCTACGACTTCGGCCACGCGGGTGGCGGGAAGGGACAGGCGTTCAGCCATGGCGTCGCTCAGTCTGCACAAGCAGTTCAGGCGCGCTCATGGCGTCCGCCTCCCGTGCCCCAAGAGCTGCCTCGGCTGCGCCAGCTCCCCGGCGTCCAGGTGCGGGAGAGTCGCGGCCAAGTCGGTGCGGGCGGGCGGCTGGGCGCGGTCTAGTCCGTCAAGCACCATTTCCACGCGCAACCAAAAGATGCCATTGTCGGTTTCCTCGTCGTCGATGGTTTTGATCTTGAGGATGGCGTAGGCCAGGTCCAGCAGTTCCCCGAGGTGGGGGCGTACCACCCTGAGCATCTCCGCCTCTGCCCGAGGCTTGCCACAGCAGCTCGCGTAGGCGACGGCTGGAGCATCGGCGTCTTTCACCAGGTCACGAAAAGCAGAAATCGTCGCAAGGGTCAGCATGTGGCCTCCGTTTGGTGTTTCGCTGCCTCTCGGTAGAAGTCCAAAAACTTGCGTGGGTGGCAGTGCTCGCGAATCCACGCGAAGAAGTGGCGCGCGCAGGGACCACAGTATGCGACGTCTCGCGCGTCCCCGAACAGGTGGCCGGTCGCCGGGTGGAAGACGCCGCCACAGGCAAAACAGTGATCATGCATGAGGAGCTTTCACGATCTGGAAATTCGTCCACTGCTTGCCGAGGGCTGCTCCGATTTCGACTAACTCACCGAGCGAGCCATCCTTGTCTGCGTCGATATTTAGCTCAGCCAGCGAGCCGTCGATCCACTGTAGCGCCCGAGCGGGTGACCATTTTAGCTTGGCTGCGAGTTCAAACAAGGAAACATCGCGCTCTTCCATCGCCGAGCGGATTCGCGTGGCAATTTCCTCGATCAACATTCGGTGAGCCCAGAGGCTACGGGGTTTCGGTTTGGTCAGCATGATCCCGAATCGTGCGCCTCGCTTCGGCGCGAGTCAAGAGAAAAGTCTTGCGCCCGCAAACGTCAGGCCGTAAGGTAGTAGTATGAGCAAATCAAAGTCCGTTCCGCGCGACAATCGAGGCCGCAAGCCCCTCCCCGAAGGCAAGGCCCGTATCAAGTGGATTGGCTCAGCCGTGACGACGCTGGAAAAAGAGACGTTTCGCGTCCACGCTACGCAGGCCGGTTTCGCGTCCGAGTCGGAATACCTGCGCGATCTAGCCGGCTTTTCAGCGGCTTAACGCGCTAGTACCGAATCGTACTTGGCCATGTCGATTTCTCTTGCGGACAAAATAAATAGGTATAGTATAGGTATCAGGAGGAACGAAAAATGATGACCAACACGACCACGACGCAGACCAGCCAAATCGGCGACATCGACGACGGACTGAGGCCCGGCACATTCGCGGTCTCTGACGAGGAGCAGGCCGAGCACGATGCAGACGAGGACACGGACGACATGGACATCGTGGTGGTGAGCCCCGAGCTGAGCCGCGACTCGATGAGTGACGAGGAGTACGCGCGCCAGTGTCAGCAGCTAGAGGACTGCTACACAGCGCTGGAGACTGACACGCGCTACAGCGTGATGGTACGCCCGGCCCGCGCAGGTGAGGCCCCCGGCACGTACTACCGCACGGCGAGCGGAAACCTGCAAATCGTCGGCTACTCGCTGGAAATGCCCGAGGACCTACACGACCTGAGCGAGGCGGCCTGGGAAAAATTCTGCAATCTGCCGGCCTAGCCCACCCTCCGCGCCTCGCGCGCGGCAGGCCGCCGACACCTCGGCGCTCTGCCGGACCCGAGGCACCACCACAGGAGACACGACGATGACCACCACGAAAAAGCCCCGCTGCAAGCTGACTGGATGCGGCGGCAATGTGTTTACCATCATTGGATTTGTCAGTCGCACACTGAGAGACGCCAAGCAGCCGGACAAGGCCAACGAATTCAGCGCCAAGGCAATGGCGTGCCAGTCCTACGATGCCGTTTTGCAACTGTGTGTTGAATACGTAGATGCGAGGTGACCCCATGTTCGCACGATGGATAGCCGAAACAATCCGCGCAGAGGAAACCCGCCTCCACCATTCCCCCTCGGCGGTCCTGCGCCAAATGCTGGCCGCGCTTGGCCTGGCAGCGTGCCTGCTGGTAGCAACGCCCGCGCTGGCCGCCGACGCCGCATCCGACGCGCCCAATCCCGGCGAGATTCGCGCGCTGGCTGCTGCGCTCCAGACTGCGATGGCCGGCGACGAGATGCTGTCCCAGCCGCGTGAGCTGCAGGTAATTCTGAGCGCGCTCCGCTGCGAGGCCATCGAGCGCCAGGCCGAGACCGAGGAGCGGCTCGGGCGTGGCCCCGTTGACCGCGCGACGTTCAAGCAGCTCACCCGAGCGGCGGTGCGGGCCTCGGCGGACGTTGAGCTGGCTCGCGAGCGGCTTGAGGTGCTGCAGATTGAGCCGCTGCCGTGCCTGGAGTATGCAGTACACCACCTGCTGATCTGTCTGGGCGCCCCGATGGCCCCCGTCTACTGCGAGCGCGAGCAGCATGTAGCGGCCCAGGTCGCGGCGGCGGAACGACTCTCGGCGGTGCGTCCATGACCCGACGAATTTACGAGGATTTTGCGCTAGGCCCCGATTCTGCCGACGACGCTGCCGAGCTGGAAGAGGAGCGTCAGTGGAAAGAAGAGTTGGATGAAGAGCGCCGCTTTCGTGCGCGCGAAGATGCGAGAGGAGATGACCTATGAAATTAGCCAGAGCAATCATCAACTCCACCAACCGCGCGTCCAAGATTCTGCGCGATGCCCGCACACACGTCGACATCGAGGACGCGGCGTCCATCGAGCACGTGTGCGCGATGCTCAACCCGCGCGAGCAGACAAACGCATGGCAGGCCCGAATACTGATGAGGCGCGCTCTCGGCAAAGAGGGGACGACCATGCCGGTCGTGCCCGACCACGCCGCGCAGTTGATGGACGCGACCATGGCCGCGATGGCGCTGCCCAAGCGCGGGGCGAAGTCATGAGCCTCATCCTGGTCAAGCTGTCTCTGGAAAGCGTCGTCGACGCCGATACACTGGGCAAGGACACCGCCGGTATGGCCAAGGGATTTGCCGAGGGGGAATGGGCGAACGCCGACGTGGACAGTATGGAGTGGGTCACATCGCTCATGAGACTGCCGCCGGCTTGGCGCGACTCCCTGCCATATCGCGAGCCAAACGAGGGACCGGAGCTGACGTGCCGGCAAATCTTAGAGCTGGGGAAACCATGACCCCCGCCTGGGCGGACACCCTCGGGCGTACCATCCTCGGCGCTGCGCTGCTGGCCGCGGTGGTCTTGGAGATGGCGTGGGTGGTTTCTCTTCGGCATTGTCCCGCTCTACATCCAGCAGCTCTCAGTGAGGACAGTATGAGGACCGCAGGCATGCTGGCCGCCGCCGCTCGCGAACTCCAACGTACCGGGCTCATTTTCGCCGTGGACCGCAGCACGGGCAGTATTCGCGAGCTGACAGTCGAGGAGTACGCCGAGTGTGACCGCGTCCACTTGCTCGACGGCTACGTGGTCTGCTTGGGGCGCGCGATTGCCGAAGCAACGGCCAGCGCAATTCGGCGCAGTGGGATTGAAACGAACTGAACCAACGAAGGAGTCATGATGGAAAATCAGCGACAGGAATCGACACCGACCGTAGCGCTGGAAGCGACCACGCCACGACCGGGCGGAATTCTTGAGGCATTGTTGGCCATCGCGGCCGAAGTGCCATTCGTTGGGAAAACCGACGAGAACGAACAGCAGCACTACAAGTTTCGCAGTATTGATGCCGTCATGGCCGCACTGAAGCCCCTGCTGGTCAAGCACAAGGTGCTCGTCTACCCGGTGAACATTCTTGCGGAAGAAGCCGGCAAGGGTCCGAAGGACAACGGATTTCGCATCCGCCAGAGAATCGTCTATCGGTTTGAGCACATCGACGGATCGTATCGCGATGTTGTGGTGACCGGCGAAGGCGTGGACTACGGTGACAAGAGTTGCAACAAGGCGATGACCGTGTCCCTGAAGTACGTCTGCGGGCAGGTGTTTTTCATCCCGTACTGCGAGTGGGCCGACCCGGACAATGAATCTCCGGAGAGCGGGCCACCGGTGCAGCCTGGGCCACCGGCACAGCGCTCGTCTCAACCGGCCAGCCAGGCAGGGAAGCCAGCGCAGAAAGCCGCACCCAAGGTTGCGCCCGCGAGCAACGAAGCGACTCCTTCGCCGATTACAATCAACTCTCTCATCGGTCGATTGAGCGCAAACGGCATCACAGGCAAGGGCGCGGTCATGGACTGGATGTCCAAGAACACCGGCCGCGCTCTGAAATCTGGAGAGAAGCTGAAAACTGCGGAGATTCAAAAACTCCTCGACCTCGCGAACAAGATTCAACCAACAACGAAGGCGGCGTAGGTAGTCCAGGTGTCCTTCGTTGACGATGAAGGGCTGGACGCCTACGACGGCTATGACGATGATGAAGACGATCCGGCCTGGGTAACGATCGAGGACATTCTCTGCAAACGTGAAACAGAGAAAGCGTTGCTACTGGAGATTGCTGGCAAACAGCTTTGGTTTCCCAAGAGTCAGATTGCACTAGACGGGTCAGTGTCTCACGAAGGCGAAAGAGGCAAGTTGGTTTGCACCAAATGGATTGCACAAATGAAGGGAGTTATTTGAACCATGGGAAGCTACAACAGAGTCACACTGGTCGGGAACCTCGGGCAAGACCCCGAGGTGAAAAGTACGCAGTCCGGCCGCTCGGTCTGCAACCTGAACATCGCCGTCAATGAAGTCTGGAAGGACAAGCAGGGCCAGAAGCAGGAGCGCACCGACTGGTTTCGTTGCACGGTCTGGGGCGACCAAGGGGACAACTGCGCCAAGTTTCTGAAGAAGGGGCGCCAGGTGCTTGTCGAAGGCAAGCTGCAGAACCGCACGTGGGAGGATAAGGACGGGCAGAAGCGCTACGCCACCGATGTCGTTGCCGACCGCGTGGTGTTCCTCGGTGGTGGCGGAGACCGCGACACCGGGTCACAGGTTCCGCCGGACGATGACTCGATCCCGTTTTAGCGCGCGGTGTCGCTATGAGAATACGCTCATCCTTGCTCAGCCAGATCGACAAATGCGGACTTGCTGCAGAACTATCCTCTCAGCACGCCGAGACCAGCGCATCTGCCGAGCGCTCGCGCCTAATCCGCACTGAGGTGACCCGCGCGTTTCACGTCCAGGACCGGGGCGCGCTGCCCGAGGCCGAAGCCGCCCTCGCGTGGTTGCGCGGGGAACCCAGCACCGCGATCAAGGTCGGCGAATCCCTCGACCTGGTGGACCAGGAGACGGGCGAGGTGCTGGTAAGTGGACGGCCCGGGGCGCTACTGTTTGGCCCCAACCTGGCGGCGGCCTGGAAATGCGGAAATCCGATGGGCTACGGCGAACCCGAAGACGACCTCGGCTTGATTGCGATGGGATTGGCCGCGTTCGGGGGCCAGCCCTTCCAGGCCTGCTACGTGGCCCTCGACGGCTTGCAGGCCTTCCCCCGACGTTCGCCGGTGTTCGAGCCTGCCAGCCATGCGGGGCTGTTCGCGCGAATCAAGGCAGCGGCGGGGCGGCCACCCGTGGCCTGCCCGGGGGATTGGTGCGGGGCCTGCCGGTGCAATGTGTACTGCCCGGCTTGGAAGGCGCGTGCTGAAGTGGCGCTGACGGTGCTGCCTAAGGAGATGCGCGCAGGCCCGGAGAAACTGGAGATCACCAACGCGAATTCCGGGGCGCTCATGCAACGGATCAAGGACGTCGAGGTTGCCGCCAAGCTGGCGCGCGAGCAGCTCAAGGCGTTCGTCCGAGGAGGAGGCGAATGCATTCTCGACGGCAAGCGAATGGTGCTCGGGTTCTGCGAGGGTAAGGAGACGCCGGATCTGTCAGCGCTCAAGGCCGCAGGTCTCACTCAGTACATCAAGACGGGCGAACCCTACGAGACATCGACGTGGAGAAGCATCGAACCGTAGCCAGCCCTGGTCTCTGCGATCCGCGCTGCTATCCACTCGCGCCGCTGGGCCTGCTTCCACGTTTTGAACACGCCCGCCGCGTTCTCGAAATCGTTGTGGTGCTTGCGGCACAGCGGAATGGCAGTGTGGTCGTGAGCTTTTTGCCCGAGACCTCGACGGCCGGCGTGGTGTGGGTCGCTTCTGCCGCTGCAGCCAGTGGGGTTGTGGGGCGCGCAGCACGGGAGGTTCCGCACGTGCGCGCGGTAGGCGTCGTCTTCCCCGGCCACTGTTATGTCTCCGTCGTCAGGCGCCACACGGGAGGCCGCTTGCGTTCGGTATGTTTGCATTCCCATCCTGGTATCAGAGAGCAAAGGCCCTGACGCTCAGCCGCTCGGAACCAGTCTGCTCCGATGACAATGACCTTGACCTCCGGGAAATACCGCTTCATGCGGTCCAGTTTAGTCTTGCTCTTTGGGTCCATCCAGCCCTTGACCTCGTGATACTGACCCTTCGATGGCAGCCAGAAATCCGGGGTGTAGGAGCGCGTTCCGCGCTTGATCCCCTCGAACCAGAAGGTCTTGGTTTCGTACTCCCACGGAATCTTGGCCCAGTTGAGATAGCGGGCATAGTTGGCTTCATAGGTACTGCGAAAGTAGCGGTTTCCCAGATCCTGCCTCCGGCCGCCCTTCCCACGTTTGCCCATGTTGATCGACGAGGGATTTTCGCGAAGTCGCTTCACCATGTTCATGGATATTTTGTTCCTGTGTTCTTGGGTAAATGGAGGACGGACCATTCCGATGCGTGTTTTGCTCATCAGATCGCGACACTCTTGCGTGTGGTGTTTCCCTAGCATTCCACGGGGATGAGGCCGGTTGTGCCAAAGTGGGCCGCAATGGTGCTTTCCTTGAAAGCGCACCGTTGGCGGCAGGGCAGCCCAAATTGATACTTGCTCCATCTTGTGAGGAGCGCCCCTGTTCCGGTCTCGGGAAATCCCGATCTCCTTGGCCTTGCGGCACACATTGGACACCCCGCGCTTCATGTCTTTTGCTAGGCGGCGCAACCATCCACGCTTGTTGCCAACGTTCTCAGCGTAGACAGCGCGCAGCCGGGAAACTTCCTCTGCGGTCCATAGGCGCATTCGAAGCGGGGCGTCTTCTCCGCGTTGCCTCGCCCGCCATCGCTTACTGATTTCTATGCGGGCTGCTCTGTCGGCTGGCATAACCCGGATAATATACGCGAGTTCTTCCGCCGGTGCAAGTGCGCGCAACGGCCCAACGATCTACACCGGACTTGCAAGTACCGAACGACGGCGGTACAATAACCAAATGCAAAAGCACAAACGAAAGCACAAGAAGTCCGACATGAGACGTGACAAGGATTCGCGAATGGCCGAGCAGGGGTTCGTCGACGCCGACACCGCGGCCGCTCTTCTCGGGGTGTCCAAGCCGCGCACCTACGCCCTCGGCGCCAGTGGCGCCATCACAACCCAGCCGAACGGCGGCGCGAAGTATTTCTCAAAGGCGTCCGTCGAGCAGTACCTGCGAGAGCTGGAGGTGCCGCCCAATTGGATCACACTGGCCGAGGCCATGGAGCGCACCGGCTACTCGCGCTCGACGATGTACCAGCGAGCGAAAACGCGCGACATTCAGGTGCGGAAGCTCGCGGGGCGCGTGTACGTGGTGACACCGATTCTGGACATAACGCGATAGTCTAACGCGCGGCATTTTATCTTGCAGTCGTGTACGATTGTCTATTGCACTCGTCCGATTCTCGCGCTAATGTGTATTTGTGACGATGCAAACGCAACCAACCACCACGGAGATGACCATGACGACCACGACGCAGACCGATAGCCAGCGCGAAATCGACACGCTGTACGATTCTGACTCCAACGAGGAGCTGACGGCCGAGGATCTCGGCATCACCTCGGAGCGATACGAGGAGCTGGTCGAGCGCTCGATAGCGGCAGGCGACTGTGGCCACGTTGGAATCGGCGAGACCGGCCGCCGCGTGTACGCCAATTACTAGCCCCCCCCTCCGTGCCCCGTGCGCGGCGAGCGCCCCACCACTGAGACGCTCGCCAGGCACGAGACCGACAACTCACCCATGGAGACACGACGATGACTCAAATCAAATGCACTGACACTCGCAGGATGGCTCAGTCACACGATGACTCTACCGACGACTTCGACATGCGCGGCGAGCTAACGATGTCAGCGACCTGCACAGCCGCGACTCTGTCCGAAGTCGGCTCGCTCTATGCCACCATGGCCACCATACGTGACTGCTCCGAGCACGGTGACTACACGTGCCCCCATAGCGATGCGCGGCTACGCGTGACCGGCGCGACCGACGATTGTGGCGACGTGCTGGTACAGATTTTTCGCGGCTCGCGCAAATGCGATGCGGTCCCGGCGATGCGGCTACGTGCCATGCGCCCCGAGGACTACTCGCGCGACCCCGTGGCGGCCAAATCGGTGGCGTGGATGCGCGACGTGGGCCGGGCCATCGTAGCCCACCGGAGTGCGATCATGGCATCGCTGCAATCCTCTGCGATGACAGCGCGTGATGCTACCTGGTCAGCTATCACAGCGGCTGAGACGCCCGGCACGAGGAGGATCACCCCATGACGCTAGATACCCGCTCCGATGACGATTCCAGCATGTTCGACCCGCCGACGACGCGGCCGCAATCTATCCACGAAATGGCCCTGGTCGAAATCCAGGCAGACGAGACCGCGCGCATCGACGCGACCATGCGCGAGACCAGCCCAGCCGCGGTGCTGGCGAAACTGGAGCGCGCCGAGGCTGACTACATCGCCTACGTGTCCGGCTGCCAGCGCGCGACGCTCAGGACAACGCACGGGAAAAACGGCGTGCCCTGCCCGCCGGCGGTGCGTCCATGACCCTAGCCCACATGATCGCAAACGCACCAGAGGGCGCAGCTCGACTGAAAGCACTGGTGTACGCACCGACGACCGCACCCAGCGAGCGCGCGAAGCTGTTGGAGCAAGCGGCGTCGTTCGAGGGCCTGGCTAAATTCGCGGCGGCGTATCTCAAACCCGCGCCGTCCGAGGACATCTCGCGCGCAATTCTCGCCGAGATGGTCCCGCGATTCGACGACCGAATGGCGGAGGCAATGCGCACGCCCGGCCAGCACATGAAAGAGCACGGCTTGCGGGCGGCCGTCAAGGCGGTGCACGCGAAAATTGGTAGTTGACACCGAACGAGCCGGAGGCGTAGAGTCTCTGGCGCTGGCTATGACGAAACATTCTCGTACCTCGAAGAGCGCCGCCGTTCCCGCCCCGTCAGTCATGGCCAGCACCACGTCAGATGCGGTTGAAGCGACGGCGCCCTTGGGGGCGCGAGACTCCTGAAAGGAAGTAGTAATGTCGAGGTTTAGACCACACCCAATTTCTGAAATCTTCCCCGCGATGGACGGCGCCGAGTTCGATGCCCTCGTCGAGGATATCAAGGCCCACGGGCTGCAGCAGAAACTGGTGATGTACCAGGGGAAGATTCTCGACGGGCGCAATCGCTGGCGCGCCTGCGAGGCGCTGGGGATCAAGCCCAAGTGGGTCGACTACGAGGGCGACGATCCATTGGGTCACGTGCTGTCTTTGAATCTGCATCGTCGGCACCTTGATGCGAGCCAGAGAGCCATGGTTGGAGCCAGGATCGCCACCCTGAAGAACGGCCAGCGACCTTCCGCAATTGCGGAAGGTGCCACCCAGGGACAGGCGGCGAAACAACTGAACGTCAGTCCCGATTCTGTCGGCCGAGCGCGCGAAGTGGTCGAACACGGCACACCGGCCCTAGTCGCTGCGGTTGACCGAGGCGACGTGGCCGTGTCGGTCGCCAGCAAGATCGCGAGAGCACCAAAGAAGGTCCAGCGCGAAGCCGTAAAGGACCACGGGAAAGCAGCCCCGGCCATCGCCAAGCGCATCGAGGAAGAGAAGCGCGAGGAGAAGCCGAAGGGACCGCCGATCAAGACGCTCGGCATTGACGTTCCCGCCGATGTGATGGCCGCGGCCGAGAAGGAGCAAGCGCTTGTCGACAAGATGGATCGGCTCTTGTCCGAACTGAAGCGCACATACACCGAGTACGAAGCCGCACGCGGCGACCGCAAGGGGCTCAAGACCGGGCAGCACCACACGAGCGCTCTTCGTGATTCCCTCCAGGCCATGAACACGATCCGCGGCCAGCGCCCGGCTAGCGTTTGCCCATACTGCAAGTTGCTGCCTGAAATTCGCAAGACCTGTGCGAGCTGTCGCACCGCTGGCTTCGTCGGAGAATTCGATCTTGAACGCGCGGCCAAGGAACTTCTGATAGAGGGCGACGAGGCTGGCGTGTGGGTCAACGGCAAGTGGCGAACGATGATTTCTATGCTCGGCAAGGACTTCTAGCCATGCAGCTAGATATGTTTTCTGAGGCACCCAAGCCGGCAACGCGGCGGAGTGTGCCGGCTGTCCCGCCCTCATCCCACGGACTGCGTCCCTACCAAGAAGACGCCGTCAAGGGCGCGTTGCGAGAACTGGATAGCACCCGCTCCACGTTGATCGTGATGCCGACCGGATCGGGCAAGACGCGCGTGATGACGGAGATTGCCCAGCGTCGGAAGCAGGATCGGATCTTGGTGCTGGCCCATCGGGACGAACTCTTGCAGCAGGCAGTTGATCGATTTGCCCGCGACTGTGACGAGCGTGTGGGACTCGACAAGGCGGAGTCTTTTGCCTACGACCAGCGGATCGTTGTGGGATCAATTCAAACCGTGTCGATGGCGTCTCGGTTGGAGCGGTTCGATCCAAAGCGATTCGACCTCGTGATGGTAGATGAGTGCCATCACGCGACGGCCCCCACGTACAAGCGCGTGCTGGACTACTTTGGCGAGGCCAAGGTGTTGGGCGTGACCGCCACGCCAGACCGGGCCGACGAAAAGGCCATGGGCCAGGTGTTCGACTCGGTGGCGTTCCTCTACGAAATCGAAGACGCCATCAACGACGGCTACCTCTGTGACGTGCGGTGCTCGCGGATTGAGATCGCGGGACTCGACCTGTCGAACGTCAAGACGACGGCCGGCGATTTGAATCAGGGCGCCCTGGACGCCGTCATGGCTATCGAGGAGGTGCTGTTGGGCGTGGCCGACGCGACGATTCGTGAAGCCGGCAAGCGCAAGACGCTGCTTTTCACAACGTCGGTTGCGAACGCCGACAAGCTGGCAGAGATTCTGAACCGGCATCGTGACGGATGCGCGCGGGCCGTGAACGGCAAGACTGAGATCGACGAGCGTCGCGGAATTCTGAAAGCGCACCAGGCGGGCGACTATCAGTTTCTCTGCAACGTCGGGATCGCAACTGAGGGCTATGATGACCCTTCTATTTCGTGTGTGGCCATCGCGCGCCCGACAAAAAGCCGCGCGCTTTATACGCAAATGTGCGGGCGTGGCCTGCGAATCTTCAACGGGAAGCCGGACTGCCTGCTGATCGACTACGTGGGCAACAGCGGACGGCACAAACTGGCCAGTGCGCTCGACGTGTTGGGCGGGCGGTACACTGAGGAAGAGGAAGAACTCGCGCAAAAGATCGTCGAGAAGAACCCTGGCATGAAAGCACGGGACGCCATCGACGAGGCGCACGCCCAGGCCGAACGCGAGAAGGCCGAGCTGGAAAAGGTCGCGCGGCTTAAGGCCATCAAGGCGAAGGCCATCTACAGCAAGCAGGACGTCAACCCATTTGGGATCTTCCATCTTGACGTTCAGCGAGAGCAGGAGCTGGCCGAGCGCTTTGGCGGGAAGATCGCCAGCGAGAAGCAGATCGCGTGCTTGCAGAAGTTCAAGATCCCGGTGCCGTCCGGCTGCACCTCACAACTGGCCAGCAAGCTGATCGGGACCGCAATCACGCGCCGGCAGAAAGACCTCGCAAGTTTCGGGCAACTCAAGACGTTGCAGAAGTACGGCGTTAGTGACATCAACATCAGCTTCAAGCACGCCAGCGCGGTGATCGATGCCATCGCGCAGAACCAGTGGAAGCCGTTGTCATTTCAGAAGCTCGACGCCATCCTGGGGCGCAACTCTGGGGATGACTTCTGATGGCGCCAACGGAACGACAGGAGAGAGTCAGAACCGCGTGGGGCGTGGCTTACGGAGAAATCGGAGCGGTGTACAGGGATGACGGACCCACGTTTGATACCGTGAAGACAGCCGCGCCGGGACTTGCCGCTCGGATTGAAGATGCCGAAAAGCGCGCAGAAGAGAAAAGCATTGCGTGGGTAGCTGGCGGACCCGGCGGCGTGCAGGTCGAGATCAACATCTGGCGCGACCTATGGATCGAAGCGATTGGGTTGGTTCGTGATGGCAGGAATTGACCACCCCGCATTTCGGGTTGCGATGTATGCGGCTGGGCTCGTCCCACCCGATTGCCTCCTGGACGATGGGCGGATACACCGCTGCCAGGTCGAGGGCAAGAAGCGCAGCAACCG
>Ga0265323_10001267_pt1 | contig 12652 bp, 12 predicted proteins | sample 41225metaG_FD_193580 | JGI IMG/M metagenome (GOLD analysis project Ga0265323, IMG submission 193580) | Rhizosphere microbial communities from Carex aquatilis grown in University of Washington, Seatle, WA, United States - 4-12-25 metaG | ecosystem: Host-associated > Plants > Roots > Rhizosphere... | reverse complement strand
TTCGCAACGAAGAGGTCGTCAGTTCGATCCTGATCAGCTCCACGAGCTTACAGGCAGAAGTTTTTATTGATTTTGAAAATGTTTTATTGAAAACTTGTAGTTAATAATTGAATTACATACACAAAAGTAGGAGTTTTATTGGTTTCTTTGGGGTCAAGTCCTGTGCAACAAAGCATTGCCCAACCCCGCCAGGTCCGGAAGGAAGCAACGGTCAGCAATCAGTTTTGTGTGACGCAGGGAAACTTGACCTCTTTTTTTTGTTGGATTTCTAAAACTTATAGCCACCACCGGAGGCTCGTGCCTCAGAAAAGCACGGAAAACGGTAACCATTTGGTTCATTTTTTTATAACCATCATCATTCATGCCATCAGTCTCATGCTTACAAGAGAGCATTATTCTGAATTTGGCAAGACACTACGTTTCAGCCGATTTGGAAAGGGACTCACGCAAGTGTTTCCTCGCCTCGAATGGTACCAGTATTCAAGCGGGACTTTTCCAATTCGTTTTGAAACGCGGCAAGTTCACAATATCAATTTATTGCTGCAGTGGAAGAGGATTTTGCATGAAAAAAGATATTATCATCAATTCAACTGCGAACGAACATCGCATTGCTATTCTTGAGGATGGAAAAACCGCTGAACTGTTCGTAGAGACCCCAGGTAAAGATCGCAATGTTGGCGACATCTATCTTGGAAAGGTTGCCAAGGTAATGCCTGGTATTCGCGCTGCATTTGTCGATATTGGCATGGGACAGGATGCCTTCCTGCATTTCTCTGATATCGGTTCCATTGAAGAATACAGTTCGCTATTCGAAGAAGACGAAGACGAAAAGGAAGAAGAAGCCGCAGAAGTAGTTACAGAAACGGCACTCCAAGGTTCCAACGATGTGGCGCAAGTCGGCGGAGGAAACGGTATCCCTCCTACCAGTGAGAAGACAGACGGTAGAGAACGGCACCACAATCAACAACGCCGCCACAATTCTGCGCAGAATTTTCCACAGGTCAATCTGCAAAAGGGACAAGAGATACTTGTGCAGATTACAAAAGAACCGATAGGGAAAAAAGGGGTGCGTGTTCGTTCGGCAATTTCACTCCCTGGACGATTTCTCGTTCTCATTCCTTTCGATGGGAAAGTAGGAGTTTCCAAAAAGCTTGCCAACTTCAAAGAGAAACGAAGGCTTCGAAAAGTGGTACGCACAATGCTGCCGAAGGGATTCGGCGCTATCATCCGAACAGTTGCCGATGGGAAAACAGATGAGATGCTCCAGCAAGATCTTAACGATCTCGTTAAGACATGGGAGGGTATCGAGAAAGCCGTAAAATCGGCAAAAGCTCCTGCGCTCATTTACAAAGATATGAACACTACGTCGAGCGTTATCCGCGATCTGTTTCAGGAAACGGTTGAGCACGTGGTCGTAGATGAAAAAAAACTTTTCAAAGAAATTCGTGCTTATGTCCAATGGATGTCACCTGATATGCTCAATCGAGTGGAATACTATCGTGAGAAGGAACCAGTTTTTGATAAGTACGGAATTGAGAAGGACATTCAGGTTCTTCTTAGCAAAAAAGTATGGTTAAAAAGCGGTGGGTACTTGTTCATTGAGAAGACGGAGGCAATGACTGTTATTGACGTGAACAGCGGACGATATGCTGCAAAGAGAGAACAGGAGTTAAACTCACTGCGTACCAATCTTGAAGCGGCACGTGAAGTCTGCCGTCAGGTTCGGCTGCGTGATATCGGCGGCCTCGTCGTGGTTGATTTCATAGATTTGGAGGATGATAAAAATCAGAAGAAGATCTATGATGAAATGAAGAAAGAATTGCGGAAAGATCGTGCAAAAGTCACGGTGCTGCCGATGACGGAATTTGGCTTGGTACAGATGACTCGCCAGAGAATTCGCCAAAATGTGCAGCTGAGTTTTAGCGAAGCGTGCCCTACATGCGGCGGTACAGGTCAAGTACAATCCAAGACATCGACGATGAACCAGATTGAACGCTGGATCAAGCGATTCAAAACGGAAAAGCGCGAGTATCGATTGGAGTTACGTGTTCATCCAACCATTGCAGAATATCTTTGCGATGGCACGATCAGCCGTCTGACAAAGCTGCAATTTAAATTCTTTGTCAAAGTGAAACTTGTTCCGGATTCTGCACTTGCTGCTGAAGAATTTAAATTTTTCTCGGTGAAACAGCAGAAAGAAGTGACCGACCAGTATAAATAGAATTGCAATCGTATGAAAATTCTTATCGATATAGTGATATCGACAAAATGCGAGAAGCATTGAGTCTTGACATACTCAATGGAGTTCAAAGTGATTGATCAACTCATAAAACATCCAACCAAGGACATCGGTGCTGAGAATTTCCTTGCCGATGGGAAAAAAAATCAAAAGAAATAATGCTTAAAAGGACTCCATTTTACAACCTCCATACAGCGCTCGGAGCGAAGATGGTGGATTTTGCCGGTTATGAAATGCCGGTCCAGTATTCCAGCATCATTGAAGAACATCTCACCGTTCGCCGGAACGTTGGTGTCTTCGATGTTTCACATATGGGAGAGTTTTTTGTACGTGGCAGCGGCGCACTCGCTTTTCTTCAGAAGGTAACGATTAATGACGTTGCCAGATTGAAGCCGGGAAGAGTGCAGTATTCCGCAATGAGTTATCTTGATGGCGGCATCATTGATGACCTTCTTATTTACCGGATGGAAAACCAATACATGCTCGTTGTAAATGCATCGAATCTTCAAAAAGATTTTGAATGGCTGCAATCTCAGAAATTTGGCGATGTGGAAATTGAGAATGTCAGCGATGAAACGGCAATGCTTGCGGTCACCGGCCCAAAATCGCTTGCAACACTCCAAAAGTTAACGAAAGAAGATCTGTCGAAAGTTGAATATTACAGCTTTACTCGTACTACACTCGCAGGAATATCCATGATCATTTCATGTACAGGCTATACTGGCGAACTTGGATTCGAATTATATTTCAGTGCTGATGTTGAGCAGGCAATTAAAATATGGAATGCGATCTTTGAGGCAGGCAAGGAATTTGGTATCGCACCCATAGGGCTTGGTGCACGTGATACGTTAAGACTCGAAATGGGATTCTGTCTCTATGGAAACGACATCGACAAGACCACACATCCGCTGGAAGCCGGTTTGGGGTGGATTACGAAGCTCAATAAGAATGATTTCAATGGAAAAGATGCAATCGAAAAGGCAAAACAAGAAGGTTTGAAACGAAAGTTAATCGGGTTCACACTTTCAGACAGAACGCTGGCACGTCATGGCTATGAAATTATGTATAACGGTCGTGTCGTCGGACAGGTAACAAGCGGAACATTTTCACCATCGCTTCAAAAAGGTATCGGAATGGGATACGTCGCCTCCGAACTTGCCAACGTCGGAACAATCATCTCGATTCTTGTGCGAGGGAAAGAAATTCCGGCGACCATTGTGAAATTACCATTTCTTCAGAAACATTAGTACAAAGGGGTGTGCATGAAAATAGATCTTAGTTTTAACGCCGGACAGTTTGATGAATTGCAGCTTCGCGATAAGAACGTGATAGTTCTTGATGTCTTACGTGCAAGTTCCACTATCACTGTCGCTCTCAATAATGGGGCGCGTGAAATTATTCCGGTTGCAAGTATCGAATCTGCGGTGAAGATTTCCGGCAGTCTTTTTGGTGAGGTAACTCTCCGCGGGGGCGAACGCAATGGAAAAACCATCGAGGGATTTAACCTCGGAAATTCACCGCTCGAATACAGCGAAACTGCAGTGAGAGGAAAGTCAATTATTTACTGCACAACGAACGGTTCCGTTGCGATGGCAAAGAGCCGGTACGCTCGCACCTTAGCAGTTGGTTCATTTATAAACTTGACAGCAACAACGGATTTTATTCGAGCCGAGAATAAAGATTTTCTTTTTATTTGTGCAGGCAGAGCGAATTCTATTGGAAATTTCAGTATGGAAGACGCCGTATGTGCCGGAATGATGATTCAGAATCTCTTAAAGGCAGAATCGCTGGAAGTAGAGTTGAGTGATTCAGCCAAAGCTGCTCACGCGCTCTCAAAATCATTTGGACGTTCAATTCTCAAAATGTTGAAGACCTCGGAACATGGCAAATATCTCATCGAAATCGGTTTTGCGGAGGATTTAAAAATTTGTGCTCATCTCGATTCGGTTCCTGTGCTGCCTATTCTAACTGGCACTGTTATCAAACTCAAAAAAGAAGAACCAAATATCGTGCCTGTATAGGCGGTGAGTTCCCAAGATGTCCTGAATGGTAGAAAATCAAATTATATCTTCAAAGAAACGATCACCACACCATCGTCGGCAGATTGGCGCGTTGATCGGAATTCTTATTTCGATCATGCTTCTCTTGAGCATCCTTTCTTATTCTGCCATAGACCAGGCGAGCGGAGAGATTTCACTCTGGGATCTTTTGAAAGTGTTTTCGAATGACGAATCAATTTTGTTGAAAGCTGAACGAACGCAAAATTGGCTGGGATTACTCGGTGCTGTTGTATCAAACTGGTTTATCAATTCCACAATAGGCTTTGCCGTGATTATCATCCCGTTTCTCGGTTTTGTATGGTCCATCTACTTATTCAACGAAAAAAACTTGCGCCAAAAAGTTATTATCACGAATTATACAATTCTCTTAGCGGTGTTATTCGCTTCCTTTGCCGGTCTTCTGAGACAGTTCGATAGTTTATTACCGATGGAGTGGAGCGGGGTAGTAGGTCATTTTATCGCTTATGTGTTGTCGAAATCCGTTGGCCTCGCCGGTGCTTCATTCATTATTGTTGGCGGATTCATGATTGTTCTTACGTTGCTCGTGGATTTGGATTATAAAGTGACATGGACGAAACTGCGTGAGGCCGTTGTTGCATGGATGGAATGGTTGAGTGAGAAACTGGAAGCGTGGAATGTGCGACACAATTCACAGCAGAAAGATATTCAACTAAAACAGACACAAGAGACGGTTCGAATCAAGAAACCTTCGGAAGAATTATCTGACCAAAGCCGTACCATGCCGCTTGTTTCTCCAGCCATGAAATCGGCGCCTTTAAAACCGCCAGCCCAAGTGAATCCATCGGCTGCTCCTCAACCAGCCGAACAACAAGCTGATCCTGAACTCACAATCGATATCCGCGAAAAGGTGGTGGAGGCAGAAGTAGATTATGATGACCGCACCGTTGAAACAAAAGAAGATGTGGTTGAAGAAATTGACTATGTCTTTCCTTCAGTTGAACTGCTCGACGTACATCGAGGAAGTGAAGAAGTAAACGAAGAGGAACTGAAAGCGAATGCAGAATTGCTGCGATCCAAACTTTCCGATTTTTCTGTCGAGATCGACAGCGTTTCGGTAACTCCGGGTCCGGTCGTTACGCTCTACGAGCTTGTGCCAGCCGCCGGCGTAAAAATTAGCAGAATCGAAAGCCTGCAGGACGATATTGCGCTTGCGTTGAAAGCGAAAGGTATACGTATTATTGCCCCGATGCCCGGAAAGGGAACCGTTGGTGTCGAAATTCCGAATCATCATCCATCACTCGTGACAATTCGCGGCATTATTAATTCTGCAAAGTTCCGGGATTCGAAAGCGATCCTTCCGCTCGCAATGGGAAAGACAATCTCCGGAGAAGTATATGTAGACGATCTTGCCAAAATGCCGCATCTGCTTATAGCAGGTTCAACAGGTTCCGGCAAGAGTGTCGGAATTAATACTATTATCACCAGTATTATTTATCGCCTTCACCCGAGCGATGTCAAGTTCGTCATCATTGACCCAAAGAAGATTGAATTGTCCCTCTTCAAGAAATTACGCAATCATTATCTTGCAGTTTCGCCCGACTTGGATGAAGAGATCATCACTGAGCCGAATAATGCGGTGCTCGTTTTAAAAAGTGTCGAACTGGAAATGGAGAATCGATACAATCGGCTTGCCTCTGCAGGTGTACGGAATCTGGCGGACTACAACGAACGATTTGCTGCCGGCCGTTTGCACGATACAGAAACTATGAAGCATCGTAAAATCCCGTACCTCATTGTCGTCATAGATGAGCTTGCCGATTTGATGATTACAGCCGCGAAGGAAGTGGAGGAACCTATTGCTCGCCTGGCACAGTTGGCTCGCGCCGTTGGTATTCACTTGGTTGTTGCAACACAGCGTCCATCGGTTGATGTGATCACTGGTGTTATTAAAGCAAATTTTCCAGCCCGGCTTGCGTATCAGGTTTCATCAAAAATTGACTCGCGAACTATTCTTGATATGAATGGTGCAGATCAGCTGCTCGGAAATGGTGATATGCTGTACTTACCTTCCGGATCTCCGAAGCCGCACAGAATTCAGAATGCTTTTATCTCGACGGATGAAGTTGAACGAATTACCAACCACATTGGAAAACAAAAGGGATACAGCAGTCCATTCAAATTACCTTCAGTTCTGGATAAGAAAAGACAATCGAACGCCGGCGGCGGCGTAAGCGAGGATGAATTGTTTGGAGAAGCGGCGCACATCGTCGTGCGTCATCAACAGGGTTCGGTGTCGCTTCTGCAGCGGAGATTGAAAGTAGGATATTCACGTGCTGCACGGCTTATCGATGAACTTGAAGCTGCAGGTATCGTCGGTCAATTTGATGGAAGCAAAGCGCGGGAAGTATTGATAGAAACAGAAGCGGAATTGGAAATTATTCTTAAGAGCCTTTAAAAATGAAAACACTATGTATGCTGGGATTGACGTTTTTTTGCGCCATGGAAATTACGGCACAGGAAAAAGAATTAACAGTGAAGTACGTGACGGAGAACCTACAGCGGGGATATGAGATGATCGACGACGCTACTGCACAATTTGAGCAGCACGTCAGGTTCGGTTTCTCGAACATTGAACAAACGTTTCGCGGCACACTTATAATGAAGAAACCAAACCACTACCGCATAGAATCAGAGCATCAAACAATTGTCACAGATGGAGTGACAGTGTGGGCATATTCTACGGCGAACAATCAAGTTATTATTGACAAATACAAAGAGAACAGCAATTCGCTCTCGCCGGAACAATTCATGTTGAATCTTCCCGCGAACTATTACACTTCAGTGCTTGGTTCAGAAAAGTCATCAGAAGGAACTATCATTCTCCTCAAGCTTGTACCAAAAGATGATCGGTCTTTTGTGAAATCAGTGAAACTTTCTGTGGAAGAGCATGGATGGCTGGTCCGCAAGATTATTATCCTTGATGTCAACGAATCAGAAACTACCTATACGGTCAAAGATATCAAACTGAATACTAACATTAGAGAGAAAACCTTCGTGTTTGAAACGCCGAAAGGTGCTGAAGTTGTAGACCTTCGCTAATGGCACATTATTCTTCATATGATAAATAAGAAAAAAAGTATTTTCCGATACTCAATCAGTTTTATCATTGCATTTGGTTTTCTCTATTTCGCTTTCAAAGGTGTAAAGCTCTCCGAATTGTGGGAATCATTAAAAGGTGCTAACTACTGGTGGGTAGCATCACTCATTCCATTGAATATCCTTATGCAATGGGTTCGAGCAGAGCGCTGGGCACACTTACTTGCTCCTATCAAATCCCCCATCTCAAAACGGAGTCTTTTCGCAGGTGTGATGATTGGTTATGCTATAAACAATGTACTCCCGCGTGTCGGTGAATTTGTTCGGCCTTACATTGTTGGAAAACGAGAAGGGATTTCCAGAACCTCGGTGTTCGGTACTGTTGTCGTTGAACGCATTTTAGATTTTATGAGTTTCTATTTTATTGTTTGTGTTGTTCTCTTTCTCTATCCTCATTCTCTTGATCCATTCGTGAATAATGCAGACGCTGTTCGTCCTTTTTTTCTGATCGGTTCCATTGCAGCTCTTATCATTTTCATTCTTCTTTTCTTCAAAGCGGAAGCATTCTTTCGGTTTCTGGCAAAAATACTCTTTTTTATTCCACAGAAACATAAAGAGAAAGTGGAAGGATTACTCGATAAGTTCTATATCGGATTTGCTGTGGCGAAATTGCGCGATAAATTTGGTGTGATTTTATTCCAGAGTTTCTTAATCTGGGGGCTGAATGCGTTAATGATGTATGTGGCATTTTTTGCATTTATCCCACTGATAAAATCAGGAATGGATTTTGGCGCATCGGTGGTGCTTTTAGTCATTTCTTCTATCGCCTGGATTTTACCGGCTCCTGGTGCGATGGGAACATATCATTCATTTTTAAAAATCGCGATGATGAGGCTATATGGAATTGATGAGACGACAGCATTAAGTTACGCTATTGTCACACATGAAGTAGGATATCTCGTTGTGATGGTTATCGGTGCGTATTATTATTTTCGTGATCACCTTCAGATATCTGATTTAGCAAGTGCATCTTCGAATGAAGAACGATGAAATTATCTGTACTGGATAAGCCATTCGAACTTCAAACTCTGTTGTTTGTTCACCTAGTTTTCAACATTGTGTTATGCAATAATGAAAAAGGAGTTATGCGTTGACTGTGTATGATGCTGTTCTTCTTGCAGTTCTTCAAGGATTGACAGAGTTTCTCCCTGTGAGCAGTACGGGTCATTTGGTTCTTGCCCAGCAGTTGCTCAACCTGCACAATCCACAAATTGTTTCATTTGATATCTTTGTTCATTGTGGAACGCTTATCAGTGTGGCTATTTATTTTTGGAAAGATATTATTGAAATCCTACGTTCTTTTACCAAGGCGTTAAAAACATACAAAGAAAAGGAAGAACATAAGAAAACAGAATATTTTTATTTAGGAATTGCCATTATCATCGGTTCCATTCCGGCGGGTGTTATCGGTTTGATATTTTATCGTCAGATAGAAGAAATCTTCACAGATCCAAAATTTGTTGCAATGAATATTGTAATCACGGGATTGGTTCTTTTTCTTACTCGACTTGTAAAACCGACAAGAGGAAAGAAAGTCGGCATTCTTTCTTCGATTATTATCGGGCTTGCGCAAATGATAGCAATTCTGCCGGGAATATCACGTTCCGGTTTGACGATGAGTGCTGCGCTTTTTATGAAAATATCCCCTGTGCAAGCAGCACGCTTTTCATTCCTTCTTTCCATACCTGTCATCGCTGGTGCAGTATTACTGGAAACATATAAACTCGTCGCATATGGCACAACTATTGGTTTCCTGCAAATTATTGTTGGTATTGGTGTGTCGGCCATTGCCGAATATGTGGCCATTAAGCTATTGCTGCATATTATGGAAAAAGGGAAATTTAGCTGGTTCTCCTTATACTGTTTAGTGATAGGAATTTTTGGCATCTTTGTTATGTAAGGAACTACCCATGAATGTAAAAACATTTGCCATGATGCTCGCTATTTTCTTAGGAATTTTGCAATTACTAGGCTGTCAATCAGATACTACAAAAAGGAAGACCGTGAACATTACAATCGAAACCACCAAAGGCGACATTGAAGTCGAACTCTACGAGACCGACGCGCCCAAAACCGTTGCTAACTTTAAAGGACTTGCAGAAGAAGGATACTTCAATGGTATTATTTTTCATCGTATCTCCAAGGGGTTCGTCATTCAAGGCGGCGACTCAACAGGAACAGGCAGCGGTGGTAAGAGTATTTATGGAAAAGAATTTGCTGATGAATTGAATCCTGAGGCTCCATCCTATAAAGAAGGGTATAAACGCGGTACTGTCGCGATGGCGAACCGCGGACCGAATACCAATACGAGCCAGTTCTTTATTATTCTGAAAGATGCGTCATGGATGCCGAAACAATATACCATTTTCGGAAACGTAACGAAAGGAATGGATGTGGTTGATTCGATCGCAGCGGTCGATATTATTCCGCAAATGTCGGATACAGACGGAAAACCAAAAGTTGATGTTGTGATGAAAAAAGTTTCCGTGAAGAAATAGGCTCGGAACGGCGGAGATCATCAGTGTGGCATGGACGAAATCCAAGAAGGAGCGATTCCCTACTTACGATGTTTTTCTTGAGACGGTGAACGGGAAGAAGTATGCACCGGTTTATCTCTTCATCGGCGAGGAAGATTTTCTCGTCGAAGAATGTGTTGATCGCATTATCCGGGAACTATTGACGGCTGATACGAAGGCTTTCAACCTTGATGTTATGTATGGAAGCAAATCGGATGTGCGCGAGGTGATGGCACACGCGGCATCTTTCCCAATGATGAACGACCGTCGGGTCGTTGTCGTGAAAGAGTTCGACAAACTGCTTTCAAGCGATACGGCAAAAGAGATTGTTTCGGCATACATCGCACATCCATTGGATTCTACATGTCTTGTGCTGCTGGCGGAAAAACCAGATTTTCGCACGAAGCCGTTTATCGATTTAAAAAAATCCGACAGTGTTTTCGCATTCAACCCCCTCTATGACAATCAAGTGCCTACTTGGATATCTGAACGATGCAAGAAAATGGGAAAGGATGTGGATCTTGAAGCATGCCGGCTGCTGCAGGCGTATATCGGAAATTCACTCCGGGGGATTCAAAATGAATTAGACAAACTTTTCACCTATCTCGGTGACCGAACACGTGTAACACCGGAAGATGTTGCAGATGTTGTCGGCGTGACACGAGGATTTACTGTGTTTGATTTGCAAAATGCCATTGGGAAGAAAAGTCTTGAAGAAGCCCTGCGGATCGTGAAACGCATGATCGAAACCGGTGAGGCATCTCAACTCACCATTGTGATGTTAACAAGATATTTCAATCTTCTCTGGAAATTACAGAATCTTCTCGCTCATAATACATCAGAAACAGAGGCGCTTGCGGCAACAAGGATTTCGCCTTATTACTTTAAAGACTACACAGCTGCGATAAAGCGATATTCACCGGCACAGATTGAACATGCTTTTCATGTGCTCCTCGAAGCGGACGTTCAATTGAAAAGCACGTCACCCGATCCAAACCATCTGATGGAGATGTTGGTGTATTCACTTATTCGCGATCATCGACCTGCTGAAGCAGACCTATTGTGAGATACCGGCTACTATTCCTATTAATAGTATAGACCAAAAAGGAAATTTATGAGTACGGATAAAATACGCCAATTAAAGCAGCTGCGGGAAAAAGCGACACACGGAGGCGGACTCACAAAGATCGAGGAACGGCATAAGCATGGGAAGCTGACGGCACGCGAGCGCATCGATCTTCTACTGGATGAAGGGAGTTTTGAAGAAATTGGAATGTTTGTTCATCACCGGTCTCGTGAATTCGGGCTGGAGAAATATAAATATCTTGGTGATGGTGTTGTAACAGGCAGAGGAACAATCAGCGGACGGCATGTCGTTGTGTATAGTCAGGATTTTACGGTCTTCGGCGGCTCGCTTTCTGAGACACACGCAGAAAAGATCTGTAAGATTTTAGAAATGGCGATGAAGAATGGCGTACCCGTAATCGGATTGAACGACTCCGGCGGTGCGCGAATCCAGGAAGGGGTTGTGAGCTTAGGCGGGTATGCAGATATTTTTCTACAAAATACTCTTGCCTCCGGTGTCGTCCCACAAATTTCCGCCATCTTAGGCCCATGTGCAGGCGGGGCAGTTTATTCTCCCGCCATTACCGATTTTATTTTTATGGTGAAAGATACCAGTTATATGTTTGTTACTGGGCCTAATGTAGTAAAGACGGTGACACATGAAGATGTATCGTTTGAAGACCTTGGAGGTGCATTAACGCATGCTGTTAAAAGCGGTGTGGCGCATTTTGCGGTGGAGAACGAGTTGGAATGCATCGAGGGAATCAAGAAGCTCTTGAGTTATATTCCATCGAACAATATGGATGATCCTCCGTACGTTGAATCTCACGACAGCGAGTATCGGATGGATATCGAACTTGATTCGGTTGTGCCGGAAAATCCGAGTAAACCGTATGACATTAAAGAAATTATCTTGAGAATAGTCGATGACGGCGAATTCTTTGATGTACAAGAACTCTATGCTCAGAATATGGTTGTGGGATTCGCCCGGCTTGGCGGATATTCGGTTGGTATCGTTGCAAATCAACCGTCCATTCTTGCCGGTGTGCTCGATATCGAAACATCGCTCAAAGGTGCGCGGTTCGTTCGGTTCTGCGATGCTTTCAATATTCCGCTGATCATCTTGCAGGATGTTCCAGGATTTCTTCCGGGCACTGATCAGGAATGGAGGGGCATCATTAAACATGGCGCGAAATTGCTTTATGCATTCTGTGAAGCAACTGTTCCAAAGATTACCATCATCACTCGCAAATCCTACGGCGGTGCATATTGTGTCATGAATTCCAAACATATCCGCGGTGATGTGAACTATGCATGGCCTACAGCAGAAATTGCCGTGATGGGACCGAAAGGAGCAGTGGAAATTATATTCAAAAAGGATATCGAAAACTCAGAAGAGAAAGAGAAGGCAATCGCGGAGAAAGTACAAGATTACACCGAGCGGTTCGCCAATCCATATGTGGCAGCGGAGCGAGGATATGTCGATGAAGTTATTCTCCCGCATGAAACTCGCCCCAAGCTGATCAAAGCGCTCCGATTTCTGGAAAATAAGGTTGATACCAATCCCAGAAAGAAACATGGCAACATTCCGCTTTGATGCGGCCGGTTTCCTTGCTTAAGTGGCAAGGATACGTTATTTTGAATAAAGTAATTTG
>Ga0265323_10001265_pt1 | contig 12679 bp, 8 predicted proteins | sample 41225metaG_FD_193580 | JGI IMG/M metagenome (GOLD analysis project Ga0265323, IMG submission 193580) | Rhizosphere microbial communities from Carex aquatilis grown in University of Washington, Seatle, WA, United States - 4-12-25 metaG | ecosystem: Host-associated > Plants > Roots > Rhizosphere >... | reverse complement strand
ACCAATGCAGCCAGGCTTTTGACCTTTTTCTGCCTGAGCGACATCCATATCACCGATAAAGAATCTCCTTCCCTGTCACTCATATCCGCCTACCAAACCCAACCCGGTTTCACCAACAATACGCCCGAACCTGGAGATGGTAATTCTTCATGCTATTCACCCGTAATGCTCTCCACCACCCAGGTTCTCGACGCCGGCGTCAGGACCGCCAATGCCTTGCACCGTCTGCTGTCTTTCGATTTCGGCTTTTCTCTCGGCGATGATTGCAACAGCTCCCAATACAACGAACTGAGATGGTTTATTGATGTCATGGACGGTCAGTATATCACCCCGAGTTCCGGTGCCCATGCCGGCGCCACCAACATTGATTATCAGGAACCCTACCAAGCCGCCGGACTCAACCCTGCCATTCCCTGGTATGCGGTTTTCGGCAACCACGATCATTTATGGGGTGGAGCAACCCTTCCGATCAGCTATCTGCGACAGTCTTATACCACCAATCAAGTTCTCCTCTTTGGAGATTTAATAAATGACGCCACGACCAATGACGAGGTTGCCCACGTGGAGTATATGGGCACATTTGACGGCAGCACGCCTTACGGTAACGTCATCGGCATCGGGCCGGTCACAAACTTCATTGTCGGCGGCGTCACCAACGCTCCGACGATTGTGGCCGATCCAAACCGCCATTATCTTACGAGAAGCAATTGGATGAGCGAATTCTTCAACACCGCATCCTTCCCGAAGGGACACGGTTTCACCCAGGCCAACATTACCAATGACGTTGCCTATTACAGCTTCGAGCCGAAGGCAAATATGCCGATCAAGATCATTGTGCTCGATGATGTAATGACGTGGGGAGCATTCGAATTTCCCAGCGGGCAGGGAGGCCTAGGTACCAACGAATTTAACTGGCTGGTCAATGAACTTAACGAGGGACAGGCCAATGACCAGCTCATGATCATCGCGGCGCACATACCCATTGAACTTATCGATTACCCAGGAACCACCAATTCTGCCATATCTCAATCGAATTTGGTTGCCACACTTCATAACTATCCCAATCTCATCCTGTGGGTCGCGGGACATATGCATCGAAACAATATATGGTCACAAATGTCAACGACCGGTCCGACCAACGACTTCTGGGAGGTCGAATGCCCATCCTTAAGGGATTTCCCCCAGGAGTTCCGCACTTTCGAGATCCTCCGCAACACCGACAACTCCATTTCCATCAAGACGACCGACATTGATCCGGAAGTCACACCCGGATCGTGTGCCGATAAATCACGCGGTTATGCCGTCGGCGCCGCGCGCATATTCAATGCGCCCTGTGCCCCGCCCACGAGCGTCGGCGCCGGTCTCTGGAACTTCACCGATACAAGTTCCTATACGACCAATGCGGAGTTGATCAAGTTCTTGACCCCTCACATGCAAGAGGTGATAGCCAATTTAGGAGGGCCGCTGGGTCACAATGTGGCCATTGATTGCAACGGAAACGGAGTAACAATCAACTTCCTCGGTGAGTTGCAGTCCGCGGACAACCTCCTCGGGCCATGGAGCTACGTTACGAGCATCAGCCCATACGCGGTGTCGGCTGCGAATGGTGCGAAGTTTCACCGTGCAGTCGAGTAAAAGCGGTCTTGGGAGAGTGGGTGTGACTGTAATTATAATCAGCCAAAGGATGCCGACAGTTGAGTAATTTAGAATAAAACGTTGGACCAACACAAATGAAAGCAATCGCCATGAATCCGATCACTCCAAATATCGAACCCAAACCATCAACCCGGTGCCGCAAGGCAGTTGCCGGATGTTTCCTTAAAGCTGTTCTGGCCGTTCTGTTGCTCGCCGTCGCCCTGGAGGGGCCGGTGCTGGCGCAGACGACCAATGCGGCGGATGATGGCACCATTCTTAAACAAATCATCATCTTTGGCCGCCATAGCATCCGCGCTCCTACAAGTGACACCAACGAATTGAACCTGAATTCCGCTGATCCGTTCCCCATTTTCGTCGGGGTCCCAACCGGCTACCTGACTCCGAACGGACGGCATGCGGCACGCTTGCTCGGCTCCTATTTCCACGATTATCTGGTGCAGCAAGGGTTGCTGACGGGCGACACGAATACGGATCTGGCCCGTTCGTATTTCCGCGCCAACTCCATTGAACGTTCCTACATCACCGCGGCCGAATTCGGGGCGGGGTTGATCCCGGGGGCCAGCATACCGGTTCACACTTATGCGGCAGGCATTCCCGACCCGGTTTTTGATCCCCTTTCGGCCGGGGTGACGAACGTGGATCCAGCCCGCGCCGTGACCGAAATTCAAGGCATCTACGGCAGCGGAAGCAATCTGATGTCCGCCTACAGCGGCGAACTTTCCCTGGTCAGTCAAGTGCTCTATCCGACCGGAACACAGCCAACCTATCCGCCAGCAACCAACGCCTTCCAAGGCTCGGTGGATCCGACCACCCAGCCGATTACGCTGGTGGCCAATTCGCCCCAATCATCCGGGCCGCCGTATGCGACCGGGGAGGTGATTAACATGGGCGGACTGGATTCAACCGTGTCCGCCGCCGACCCGTTTGTCATGGAATACGCGGATGACTTTCCGACCAACGAAGTAGCATGGGGCCGGCTGACATTGGATACGCTTTCGCAACAGACCCGGCTGGTGACCCTGCAATTTGATATTTGCATGCGTTCGCCCTATCTTGCCCAGGTGCAGAGTTCGAGCGCTGCCTCTCACATTCTCCGTTCCATGCTTCAGGTCACGGGCGGGACGCCGCTGGACGGGGCATTGGGGACGAACGAATCACAGGTGCTGGTCATTGTAAGTTCCGACGCCTTCGTGGCGGGTTTGGCGGGACTGCTTGACATGCACTGGTTGCTCCCCGGCTATCAACCGGATTTTTGCGCTCCTGGTGGCGCCCTGGTTTTTGAACTGCGGCAGGTGACAGCGACGGGACAGTATCTGGTTCGCGTATTTTATACGGCACAAACTTTCGACCAACTGCGCAATCGGACCCAGCTGACCCTTGGGGCGCCCCCGGCAACCATGCAGCTCCTGGTTCCCGGCGGCAGTTCGACCACGAATCTGGACGTTGATTTTACCACCTTCACCAATCTGATGAACGCCGCCATTGGCATGGAATATGTGCAGTCGTTTACGAATGAGATCCAGCCCATCGTGCAAGACCCTTACACCACCGATAATCCGACGAACATTACTGCCAGCGTCAGCGGCAACACGCTCACCATTGCGTGGCCGGCTGATCATATCGGTTGGATTCTCCAAGCCCAAACCAACGGCTTGAGCGCCGGCCAGTGGTTCGATTTGCCCGGCTCCGACGCCGTCAATGCGATGGTCATCCCCATAAATCCAGCCAACACGTCAGTGTTCTATCGCCTGCGCATGCAATAACCGAAGCTGCCAAACAATTTGCGATCAATTTAATCAAAACTATGAAAACAAAAATTATCCAAATTATCAGCCTCTTGATTCTGTCGTTGTTTCCGGTTTCCGGAAGCGGCGCCCAACTGGGGACCCGTCAGCGGACGATTACGCCGGTTGCCGTAACGAACGCGCCGGTGCCGGCGATTTACCCGTCGGCCGTCTCCAATTACGCGGTCTATGGCTATAGTTCATGGCAATGGGGTCCCGGCGAGGATGAAGGCCAGCAGCTCACCAACATGCCCGCCGGCTACACGGGAGCCACCAATGCCGCCAGGCTGCTGTCTTATCTCTCGGTCAGCGACGCCCATATCACCGACAAAGAGACGCCCTGCCAGGCGATCTACTTCGCCTACCAGGGCGGTACCAACAGCCCATCAGCGTGCTATTCACCAGTGATGCTCTATACGACGCAAGTTCTCGACGCCGCCATCAGGACCGCCAACGCCGTCAACCGCCTTACCCCGTTCGATTTCGCCATTTCTCTGGGCGATGATGCCAATGGTCCCCAGTATAATGAACTGCGCTGGTATATTGATGTAATGGACGGAAAACATATCACCCCGAGTTCCGGCACCAACGCCGGAGCCGGCACCATAGATTATCAAAAACCTTTCCAAGCCGCCGGCCTTGACCCTGCCATCCCCTGGTATGCCGTGCTCGGCAACCACGATCACTTCTGGATGGGGGGACTCCTGGTCCCGGCCCAACAGGACTTTACCAACGAAAATGTCTACTGTTTGGGAACCAATTACATGGGCACCATTGACGGCAGCACGCCTTACGGTGACGTCATTGATGTGGGCTCGGTCACAAACTTCATTGTTGGGGGCGTCACCAACGCTCCGACGGTTGCCCCCGATACCAACCGCTATTCGTTGACGACCAGCACCTGGATGAGTGAGTTCTTCACCACCACTTCAAAGCCGGTCGGGCACGGTTTCTCCCAGGCCAACGTCACCAACAGCTTTGCCTGTTACAGCTTCAAGCCGCGGACCAATATGCCAGTCAAGGTCATCGTGCTCGACGATACGATGTCGGACAAAGACTTTGCTTATGGCGAGCAGGGCTGTCTCGATCCCAAACGGTTTAACTGGCTGGTGAAGGAACTGGACCACGGTCAGGCTCAAGACCAGCTCATGATCATCGCGGCGCACGTGCCGCTTGAATTGATTGACACAAACTCTTTGGCTGGCACAAACACGATTATACCTCTGACCAACCTGCTGGCCACGCTTCATACCTATCCGAATCTCCTCCTGTGGATGTGCGGACATACTCATCAAAACAATATCATCCCGCAACCGTCACCGTATCCGGATCGTCCCGAGTACGGCTTTTGGGAAGTCCAGACGGCATCCTTGCGCGATTTCCCCCACGAGTTCCGCACTTTCGAGATCCTCCGCAACACCGACAATTCGATTTCCATCCTGGTGACCGACATTGATCCAGAGGTCACAAACAATTCGCCTGCCGCGGTATCGCTCGGGTATGCCGTCGGCGCCGCCCGAATATTCATGACGCCCTGCACCTCCCTCACCGATACGAATTCGTATGCGCATAATGCGGAACTGCTTAAGCTGTTGACCCCTCCAATGCAGGCGAAAATCGCCAATTATGGCGGGCCGTTGGGTCATAATGTGGCCATTGATTACGACGGAACCGGGGTGGTAATCAATTTCCTCGGTGAATTGCAGTCGGCAGACACACTGTCGGGACCGTGGAACGACGTGACGACCAACAGCCCATACGCAGTGTCGGCTGCGCACGGCGCGAAGTTCTACCGCGCAGCCGAATAATAGCGGCACCGAACAAGAAATAGTCCATGGTATAGGAACCTATGAAACCGAAGATTGTTCAAATCATCAGCCTCTCGATTCCGCTTTTGCTTCCACTTTCCGGAAACGGGGCCGATCTGCCAGTGACCACCCGCCAGCAGACGGTCAGGCCGCTCGCCATTCCGGCGGACACGCGGCAGATTACCCTGAAGGACGTTTCCCTGTACAAACTCTATGGCTACAGCGCGTGGCAATTGGGGCCCGGCGTGGACGAAGGCCGGAAGTTCAACCTGATGCCCGCCGGCTACACGGGAGCAACCAATGCAGCGCGGCTTCTATCTTACTTCTCCATGAGCGACATCCATATCACCGACAAGGAATCCCCGGCCCAGTTGCCTTGGTTTGGTTGGACCTCGCGCTTTGGCGCAGGTGGGCTTTTTGTATGCGCCTACTCGCCGATCATGCGCTCCACGACCCACGTCCTAAACGATGCCGTCAAAACCATCAACGGCTTGCACCGTCAGTCACCTTTCGATTTCGGCCTGGTGCTCGGCGATGTGGCCAACTGCGATCAGTTTAACGAACTTCGATGGTTTATTGATGTCATGGACGGACAGCGCATCATACCCAGTTCCGGCGCTCACCTCGGCGCCGACACCATTGATTATCAAAAACCTTATCAGGCCGCCGGGCTTGACCGTTCCATACCTTGGTATGAGGTCGTTGGCAACCACGACCAGTTCTGGATGGGGATCGGCTTCCCGACCGATAAAGTGCGGAAGACCCTGGTCGGCAGTAACGTCCTCAACATGGAACCAAATCCCTTGGTCGTGAATGCCACCGAGGGGACCGGCATGTACATGGGCGTTGTGGATGGAACCACACACTGCGGCGACGTGATCAAAGGGGGACCGGCGAAGCTCTTTGCCACACCCCCGACCGTCGCTGCCGATCCGAACCGCCACGCCCTTACGACGGCGGCCTCCGCGACCGCCCTTTCCTGCACGAATTACATGAGCGAATTCTTCAATACCGCGTCCTTCCCGAAGGGGCATGGATTCAGCCGGGCCTGCATCGAAAACAATTCGGCCTGCTACACGTTCGAGCCGATGAAGAACATGCCGATCAAGGTGATCGTGCTTGACGATACCTGCAAATTGATCGGCCCCTCCGGCGGTCCGTTGTTTTACGGCGGCGGCTGGGTGGACGCGGCGCGCTATGCCTGGCTCACCAACGAACTTCAACTAGGCCAGGATGCCGGCCAACTTATGATCCTCGCAGCGCATATTCCCATCAATCCGCAGGCGGACCTCTTCGATACGAACCTCGCGCCCCAACAATTTTACATCACCTCAAAAAATCAGGTTGAGCCGCAATTTTCCGATTGTAAAACCGAAGCGCAAATGATTGCCACGCTCCACCACTATCCGAATCTCATCCTGTTGATGGCGGGGCATCGCCACATGAACACGGTGACACCGCACCCATCACCGGACCCGGCCCATCCGGAAAACGGATTCTGGGAAGTCGAAACCCCTTCGCTGCGGGACTTTCCCCAACAATTCCGCACGTGGCAAATTCTTCGCAACAGCGACAATACCATTTCCATCGTGACGACCGACGTGGATCCCCAGGTCGAGGATGGGACGCCGGCGGCGGAATCGCGCGGGTATGCCATAGGCGCCTCGCGGATAATCGGCATCACCACCCTCGGCGATACGACGTCGCATGCGTATAACGCGGAGCTGGTCAAGGCGCTGAGTCCAGCCATGCAAACGAAAATCGCCGGTTACGGAGCGCCGCTGGTTCATCCAGGCGGTTGATCTGACGCGGCTCGTTTGTCGGCATGGTTTCGGAGGTGGCTGAAATTTCCCTCCTCGCAGCAGGCCACAAAACCTTCAGTGACCGTTTTCAATTCCTCCCACCGCGCGCGGATTTCCTTTGCTTCCGCCTGCGTGATTTTTTCATCGGCGGTGGCGGCGGCGATGACGTGGAGCAGGTCGGCGAATTCCTGGACGATCTGGTTGGTGGCCGGAATCAGAAAATGCGGATGCGGTGTGTGCTTCGGATTTTGAATGAAAAAGCCGCCGGCGCGCTGGCAAATCCATTGGACGAGCCGGTGGTCGCCGGTGCTGGTCAGCAACGCTTCGATGCGGTCGAGCGGGTTGCTCGTGCCGCTGCCGGCGGCGTGATCCGATGGTTCGGCCCATTTATAAACCATCGAGAGCGACAGGCCGAGGTCGGCGGCGACCTGTTTTGGTGCTTTTGTTTCAAAGACCTCGCGCAATAATTCGTAGGAATGCATGGCGAAACGATGGAAAAGCCGGGCGTGATTGGCAAGCGCGAAGCGAGCATTTACAAACGCGGCGGCAAATTATAGATGCAACGCGGGCTGGGGTGATGTTTGATAAGTGCAGCCCATGAAACATAATTGCAAAAACCATGATTTCTTTCCGGCTTGCTTTGGAAGCAGGTTGGGTTTCTACTCGCGCCAACAACAATTCAGAGAGGCGTTATGATGATCTACGCAATTTGCCTGGTGGTGGGTTTGACGTTCACAATAGTCAGCGTGCTGGCCGGGCACTTTTTCGGCGGGCATGATGCCCATGTGGCGGGCAGCGGCGGTCACGCGGAGGCGGGCGCCGACACCAGCGACATGCCGGGCATCTCCATTTTCAGTCCCACGGTCATGGCTTCCTTCGTGACGGCGTTTGGCGGGTTCGGCCTCATTTTCACGCAGTTTCCCAAAACGAGTAGCGCGATAATCAGTGCGCCGCTCTCCCTCCTCGGCGGTCTGGCGGTGGCGGGGGCGTTGCTCGTGTTTTTGCGCGCAGTATTCAGCCATACCCAAAGTTCCAGCGAATCAAAAGTGGCCGCGCTGATCGGTTCGGAAGCCAATGTCATAACCCCCATACCGGAAAATGGCGTGGGCGAAATTGCCTATGTCGTGGGCGGAACGCGTTATTCGGCGCCGGCCCGCGCGGAAAACAACGCGGCGGTGACCAGTGGCAAAACCGTCAAAATCACCCGCATCGTGGGAACCCAGTTTTACGTCACATCAGTTTGAAATCAGACAACTCAACAACATCAAATCATCATGCACCTTAACCTTGCTCCTCTGCTTGCCCAACTGAACTTCGCCTCGGGTGGAATCGTCATCATCGCCACGATCGTCATCGTCTTCGTGGTGTTCCTACTCCTCTACATGGTGTTCAGCCGTTACACCAAGGTCGGGCCCAACCAGGTGCTGGTGGTCTCCGGCGTCAAGCACCGGGAGCAGGATGGCACGCGGGTCGGCTTCCGCATCGTCAAGGGCGGTGGCACATTCGTTTTGCCGATTTTCGAGAAGGTGGATCTCCTGTCGCTGGAACTGCTGACCATTGATGTGCAGACGCCGGAGGTTTACACCAGCAAAGGCGTGCCGGTGAAGGTGGACGGCGTCGCGCAAACCAAAGTCAAAGGCGACGATGTTTCCATCCGCACGGCGGCGGAGCAATTTCTGGGGAAAACCACCGATGAAATCCGCAACATCGCCACGCAAACGCTGGAAGGCCATTTGCGCGCAATTCTCGGCACCATGACCGTCGAGGAAATTTACCAGAACCGCGACGCCTTCGCCCAGAAAGTCCAGGAAGTGGCCGCCGGCGACATGGCGAACATGGGCCTCGGCATCATCAGCTTCACCATCCGCGACATCCGCGACGGCCAGGGTTATCTCGACGCGCTCGGCAAACCGCGCATCGCCCAGGTCAAACGCGATGCCATCATCGCCCAAGCCGAGGCCGATCGCGACTCTGTCATCCGTTCCGCGCAGGCGAATCAGGCCGGGCAGGAGGCGAAGTTCTTGGCCGATACGAAAGTCGCCGAGGCGCAGCGCGATTATCAATCCAACGTCGCGCAATATCAGGCGACGGTGAATGTACAAAAGGCGCAGGCCGACCTCGCGTATGATTTGCAGAAATTCAAGACTGGCCAGCTCGTGAAGGCCGAAGAAGTGCAGGTGCAGATCGTCGAGAAGCAGAAGCAGATCGAATTGCAACAGCAGGAAATCTCGCGCAAATCTCGCGAACTTGAAGCCACCGTGCAAAAACCCGCCGACGCCGAGCGTTACAAAGTCGAGACGCTGGCCAACGCGAAGAAATTCCAGCTCGAAACCGAAGCCGCCGGTGCGGCGTCCGCGACGAAAGCGACCGGTTTTGCCGGCGCCGACGTCGTCAAGGCCACGGGTCTGGCCGAAGCCGATGCGAACAAGGCGCGCGGTCTGGCACAGGCCGAAGTCATCGAGGCACAGGGCAAGGCGACCGCCGAGGCGATGCGCGTGAAGGCCGAAAGCTTCAAGCAATACAACGAAGCGGCGGTCATCGAAATGATCGTGCGGGTGATGCCGGAAATCGCGGGCAAGATCAGCGAACCGCTGAGCAAGACCGAGAAGATGGTCATCATCAACAGTGGCAACGGTCCCGGCGGCGGTGCGAGCAAACTGACCGGCGACGTGACCACCATCATCAGCCAGTTGCCCCCGGTGCTGGAAAGCCTGACCGGCGTGAAGTTCGAGAAATTGATGGAGCAGGTCCCCGCGCTGAAAAAAGCGATGAGCAAGGACGAGAAATAATTATTTACGATTTACGATACACGATTTACGCGCCCGCCGGCTGGACGGCAAACCATCAAATTTCAGCGACTATGACACGCGAGGAAATGAGAAACCGGACGAAGGTTTACGCCAACCGCATCGTGAAGCTCTGCTCTGCTCTTCCCGGCAATTGGGTCGCACAAACGCTGGGCAAACAGCTTCTTCGCAGCGGAACTTCTGTCGGCGCAAATTACCGCGCCGTCTGTCGCGCCAAATCCAACCCTGACTTCATCAACAAACTTCGCATCGTTGAAGAAGAGTGCGACGAATCTTTGTTCTGGATGGAATTGCTGGTGGACAACAATATCGTGAAAGCGTCCCGTCTCTGTGGTTTGATGAAAGAAGCTGACGAAATTCTGGCCATCATCGTTTCATCGGCAAAAACCGCCCGCACTTCTGGTCGCGCGTAAATCGTAAATCGTGAATCGTAAATCAAAATGAAAGTCTGTCGTTCGCAAAATAATCGGATGATTGCCGGGGTATGCGGCGGGCTGGCGGAACATCTCGGCTGGTCGCCGTTCCGCCTGCGCGTGGTCTGGGTCCTGGCAAGCATTTTCACCGCGTTTGCCGGCGTGATTGTGTATTTTGCGCTCTGGTTCCTGATGCCGAAAGAACCGCCGCCCGCGCTCAACTTTGAATCGCCACCGTTGCAGCCATGGAAAAAATCGGTGTGAATATTTGGCAAACCACGAACAAACCCTAAACATGTCAATTAGTGGAATACTTTTTCTGAAGCGTGAAGTTCAGGATCAAAACCTTATTTCCCAATGCAAAAGTATTCTTGATAATTGGTCGAGCCGGATTCCGTTTTCTCCCATCAAAAAACTCGGCACCAAAACGGAATTCTTGTCCGTCAGGGAATATGCGGCATACAAAACAACAGTAACCACCCAGATTGAACGACGCTGGTTGGAAGATCATGATGTGCCCTACCGGGACCAGCAGTTGCCGGGGAAGCTCTGTCCCAAGTTGGCGGTTGATCCGTGGAAGATGCCTTTCAAGCAATTCGCTGACTTTTCGGAACACAAGCAATCAATTGACCTGTTTGATACGCGGCAGGTTTATGATTGTCCACGTTGTAATGCCACCGGAAAGGTTACTTGTCCCCGATGCAATGGTGCAGGAGAAGTAACCTGCGGCACCTGCAATGGACACGGATTTAATCCTTGCAGACGTTGTAGCGGCCGTGGAAAGCTTCGCAAGACTAAAAGTGTGCCGCGCCAAGTAAATTGCAATTATTGCTCAGGGCGTGGTTACACTGGTAGCGGTAGCAACGAACGGCGATGTAATAGTTGCGGAGGTAAAGGAACCACAATCAAAAATTTTGAAGAGGAATACGAAGTCACCTGCGATGGCTGCGCCGGCAAGGGTGAAGTCCGGTGTTCCACCTGTCATTCCAGCGGCAAGGTGACCTGTCCGGTGTGTTCTGGCTCGGGTGAGGTCATCTGCTCCAACTGCAAAGGGCACAAGCAAATGATGTCCTACGTTTCTGCCGAGCAATCCGAGGGGCCGGTAACGAACGAGCATCAATACATTCCTCCTGAGCTTCCGTCCTTTAAGAAAAAGGACAACCCGACGTCCAAAATTTCTGGAGAGACGGTTTTCCTGGAGGACGAAAAATTACGAATTGAGAATCCGGGGTTTGGCGGCCAAGAAGGTGCGACAGTTTTGAATGCCGAAGTTGAAACGTGTCGCCAAACCCACGTCGGCCATGTGCTACGACAACAGATCAAGGTCGAGTGCTGTCCGATTGTTGAATACCGCTACCAATTCGCGCGCAAGGAATACTCGATTTTTACCAATCCAAGCCAGGGTTTGGTTGAAGATATTTCCGGCCCGATCCAGACCGCCATCGAAAAAATGGATGCGTTGGCTCAAAAGGCTTTTGATGGAAAAAAATACGAAGACGCCTACCGCTTAAACCTCAGGTCGCTTTGCATGGACGAAGCAACCGAAGATGAGAAAAAATTGCGCGGGCTCATCATTAAACGACTCACCAATTGTTACCTGATGGTGGCAATATTTTCGTGGCTGCTGGTTTCGGCAGCGTGGTTTTTAATCGCAGCCACCGCATTTGCTAGACCGGGCAATTTTGGGCCGTTTTTGGGAATTGTTCCACTCCTCGCCGGAGTCTTTTGTTTTGCCCGCGATTTTGGCCTCCGCCTACAAAAACCAAGCCTGCGGAATTTATCAGCCGTCATGTTGGGTATGGCAGCCTCCATGTCAGGGGCGGCAATTGGTCCAGAATCCTTTGACTGGAATATAGCCAACCACTGGCTTGATTCGATGCCAATTATTTTCACCACCGGGGGGATAATCGTCTTGATATTATTCCGCGCCAAAGAGCGGGCGCGCAGGCTGGCGATAGAAAAAGCCATCAAAGACTTTTCAAACGAGCAGGCATTGGAAGCCTACGTTTGTGGGTTAGATCCAAAAAGCAGTTTTAATTCGGGCGTCATTTTCGGAGTTGCGAGCGTTTCATTGGTTCTGTTGTGTTCGTCGCTCGGCATAGCCGCCTATCACAAATCAACAAATCCGAATATCGCAGAGAATGGTGACAGTAGCGCCGTTCAGAACCCCGTTCAACAAGCAGCAAATAACCAAGCCGCAGCCGATAAGGGGGACGCCGAGGCGCAGACCCGTTTGGGCATTCAATACGCCAAAGGAGATGGTGTTCCCAAAGATTCAATGGAGGCAGTGAAATGGTTTAGACAAGCGGCAGAACAAGGATTTCCCCGTGCTCAAAATAATCTTGGCATCATGTATGACAATGGTGATGGAGTGCCGAAAGACTCAGCCGAAGCAATAAAGTGGTTTAG
>Ga0265323_10001264_pt1 | contig 12698 bp, 12 predicted proteins | sample 41225metaG_FD_193580 | JGI IMG/M metagenome (GOLD analysis project Ga0265323, IMG submission 193580) | Rhizosphere microbial communities from Carex aquatilis grown in University of Washington, Seatle, WA, United States - 4-12-25 metaG | ecosystem: Host-associated > Plants > Roots > Rhizosphere... | reverse complement strand
TGGGCGGAAGGGTCATCGGGGAATAGTTTCCCGTATTTCCGGTTAATTTCGGCGGAAAAAGGCCGATACGAAGAGTCAACCTGCCTTCGGGCACCCTCGCATGCCTACTTCAGCCTGCATTACGGAAGCCTCAATTCGGGACCATGTCACCCGCGCAATCAAGGAGGTGTTCTCCACGATGCTCAGTCAGCATGTTCAACTGGTCGATCCGGCGAAGCTCGCCGGAGACAAGCAGTGGCCGCCTGTGACCGGCAAACAAGTCCAACACGAACCCTATGTCGTCGGGACGGTTGGCTTCATCGGCGAGATCAACGGCCTGATGTACCTCTATCTGCCAGAGAAGTTCGCGCGTTTCGTCACTTCCCACATGCTGGGGATGAGCGAATCCGAGGTCGTGGCGGAGGGCGACGAAGTGGTCAATGACGCGATCGGCGAGCTGACCAACATGACGGTCGGCGTGTTCAAGACCGCCTTGTTCGATTCGGGCCTCTCCTGTCGTCTCACGATCCCATCGATCCTTCGCGGCACCAATTTCTCCATCGAACCCATCAGTTCCGCGGATCGTTTCATTTTTAATTTTGATTGTGCCGGCCACCGGTTGGTGGCCGACATCCTCATGAAATCCGGTGAATAACTTTCTCTCCCGCCATGCGTTATCGCATCCTTACTGTTGATGACTCGAAGACTGTCCGCTGCATCGTGCGGAAGGCCTTCAAAAGTTTTGATTGCGATATCTTCGAGGCCTCCAACGGGGTCGAGGGACTCGCGATTGCCAGCAAAGAAACGCCCGATGTCGTGCTTCTGGACGTCACCATGCCGGTGATGGATGGGGTCGAGATGCTGACCAAGCTCAAGGCCGATCCCCAGTTGAAGGCGATCCCGGTGGTCATGCTGACCGCCGAGGGCGGCCGCGACAACGTCCTGAAGATCGCGAAGATCGGCGTGCGCGACTATATCGTAAAGCCGTTCAAAGAGGACCTGCTGATCGAGAAGCTTGGTCGCATCATCGACCTGAAGCCGCTGGCCGACGGGCCGGCCAAAAACAAGTCGATCCTCGATCCGTGCGATATTCTCGTCGTCGAAGACAAACCAGTGATCATCCAGCAGATCCAGGACGGCCTGAGCCATTTGCAGTGGAAGATCCTGGGGCTGAACCAGCTCGGTGAGGCGATCGATCTTTGCCAGCGCCAGGTGCCCGATTTGATCATGATCAGCCTGTCGCTGCCGGATGATGGAGCCTTCAAGTTGTTTCGCCTGCTGCGGACCAATCTTAAGACGAAGTACACTCCCATTTTCGCGCTGGTGGTGAAGACCGATGCGGTCGCGCAACAACAGGCGCAGCAAATGGGTTTCTCCGCGACTGTCACCAAGCCGATCGAAATCGCCGACCTTGAGGCCAAGATGGCCAAGGCCATGAATCTTGATACGTCACCCCGCTATTTCAGCATCGACAAGGAATTCTTCACCATGCGGCTGCCGGAAAACTGTTCGCCGACGGTCATCAACGAGGTGAACAACCATTTGAAGACGAAGCTCGCAGAAGCCGTGAACGCCGGATTGTCGCGCGCGATCATCGACGTGCAGGAGGTCAAGAGCCTCAACATGACGATCATCAAGCTCCTCTTCCAGACCATGCAGACATGTCGGGAGCTCGCCATGCAATTCTCACTGGTGGGCAATGCCCAGATTATCAGTGAATGCAAGGGGTTCGAAGATACGCGCAGTTGGACGTTCTTCGAGTCGATGACCGAGGCCCGGGCGTATCTTTCGGCCAAGAACCCGGGAAACCGCTTTGACGGCGACGTGAGGCCGATGGCCGCCGCTCCCGCCGCAGTCAGCGCGTAGGAGTCGGTCGGGCTTTGGGCCCAGGCTTCTGCCGCCCGACCTGCGCGGCTGGGACGTCAGCGGATTATTTTGCAGCGCTGTTTCTTGGTAGGAAGGTCGCTTGCGACCGATGATCGCCCGCCAGCGGGCTTCCTACAACGGCATACCAATGAACCTGACTTGCTGATTTCCACATTGCTTTCAGCCGTCCTCCAGATCGCCTGTAAACAGGCTCCGGCATGCCGGAAAGGGTGAAGATCCAATGCGTCTCGCAGGAGACAGCAGAGGCCACGGAGGCGGATCACATCCGGTCTCGCGATGAGGGCGTCGCGTCTCCCTCCTTGGCCCTCCGCCCGGATTCCTGCTCACTGCTGACTACTCGATGCCCGCTACTTTGGTTGCGGCGGGCCCCAATGCGCAACTAGAGCGCCTGGGTAATGCTTCGGACGGTGTCGGGTGCGACGACGCGATCGATATCCAGGAGCATCTTTACCTGGCCCTTCACCTTGGCCATGCCAACGATGTACTCGATGTTGATCGCCGTTCCAAACTCGGGGGTGGGCTCGATCTCTGCTTCGCTCAAAGTTGCCACCTCTTCGACGCTATCGACGATCAGCCCCATCTGAACGCTCTGTTCCGGAGATAGCGTCACTTGCACGACCACGATGCAGGTCCGTTCCGCCAGCACTGCTTCAAGACCGAACTTGAGGCGGAGATCAACGACCGGAATCACGCGGCCGCGAAGGTTGATGACCCCTTTTACGTAAGCGGGCATCTGCGGGACCGGGGTGATCTTCTGCATGCGGATGATTTCGCGCACCTTCAATACGGCGATGCCATAGGCTTCGCGATCCAAGCCGACAGTGAGATATTTGCCGGCGAGATGGGCACTTGACTGCACGACAACGGTGGCAGCGGAGGAACGCATAACCGCAGAATCGGCTCCTTTGCTACCGCACTTAAGCCGGGATTTGCGATTCTGGCGGGAGCATGGGGAGGTGCGATGGATTCAACAAGGCGACTTCCTCAACGGTTTGGTGCCAGCCTCAGCGCACGCTTGCAGGCGGTTTGTCCTCTGCCCTCGCGAGCCCGCTCGCTCCTCCATTAAATGCATGCGGCTGAGCACGTTCGGTACTAACGAGGCCCGCCCGGCTGCCTCAAAGGTCGCTCGGCGCGCCGGGCACTGCGGACGGCCCGGAGTTTTGTCCCTGCCTTCCGACCGACGCGCGACACTCAATAGGTCAAAATCGGTTGGGGTGCTGACCACACCGGCTCGGGATTTCCCTTCCTGGATTCCCCCTTGGCGAGCGACTGAGTCGAGAGGGTTTCGCGGAGTAAATTGCTCAGACGGCAAATCTCAAGCGGTTTCACTACAAAGCCGCTCAATCGAACTCCCGCGTAGCCTTTCATGACTTCGCTTTCGCTGTAACCGCTGGTCAGAAGCACCGGCAGATTGGGCTGTCGGGCGTGCAACTGCACCACGACTTCGCGCCCCGCGAGTCCGGGGATTGTGGCGTCGAGCAGCGCGGCGCGGATGAATTCCGGAGAGCGTTGGAAGCAGCGCAAAGCGTCGTCGCCGTCCGCAGCCAGCAGGACCTGAAACCCAAGGTGGGCGAGCAACGTTGCCGCTGTGTCGCGGGCCGTTTCGTCATCATCGATGACCAATATTGTCCCGGTCCCCCGCCAGCTGGTTTCCGTGGGGGGGTTGTTGGGTGGCCCGGCCATGTCCGCCGGGAGGGGCAGCAGCACCCGGACCGTCGTTCCCGCACCCGGCGTGCTACGGATCCGCAGCGCACCATGGTGGCGACGGACAATGTCTTGTACGGCGGCGAGACCGAGCCCGCGGCCATGGGGCTTGGTCGTGTAAAAAGGCTCGAACATCCGGTGGATGGTCTCCGGAGTCATGCCGCAGCCCTTGTCTTCGACTTCGAAAAACGCATACGAGCCCTCCTGGAGTTCGTTCGCCCATGGTACGCCATCGAAATCGATCGCGTGGGCCTCGATGACTCCAGTGGTCAGCGTGATCGCGCCGGATTTCTGGTTCATCGCATCAGAGGCATTGGTGATCAGATTCATCAACACCTGGCGGATCTGGGTGGCCTCCGCCTCCACGACCACTGGTTCGTCCGCAAATTTGTAGCACAGCTTCACGCGTTTGCTGATGCCCGTAGTCAGCAGATTCGACATCTCACGGACCAAGCCGTTCAGGTCGATGCAAGTGACGTTGAACGGTCCCCGACCGGAATAGGCGAGCATCTCCCGCGACAAATCGGCCATCCGCACCGCTGCCTGCTTGATCTGTTCAATCCGGACGTTCAGGGGACCTTCCTCCGGCAGGTCGAGTTCGGCCAGTTCGGCATTGCTCAACACGCCGGAAAGCAGGTTGTTGAAATCGTGGGCGATGCTGCCAGCCAGCAGGCCAAGGCTCTCCAGCTTTTGTGATTCCAGCAATCGCGCATGCAGCTTGCTCCGCTCGTCTTCGGCTTGGTGGCGGTCCGTGACGTCGAGTTGCACGCCCACCAAGTGTCCGGAACCACCAGCCCTCGGCCCCGTCACCGCGCCGCGTGCGAGCATCATCCGCCAGCTGCCGTCGTGGTGACGCAGGCGGAAGGTGGCTTCGAATCTGGCGTCGGGCTGGACTGTAGAGGCTTGGAACGCGGCGCGAAGGCGCGGCTCATCCTCTGGATGCACGAGGCCCAGCCAAGCCTGAAGGTGCCTTTCGATCTCGGCTTCCGTGTATCCGATCTGGCGGCGCCACTGGTCGGAGAAGACCACCTCGTTGGTTTTCGGATCCCAGTCCCAGAGGCCGATCTTCGCGGCTTCGGCGATCAAACCCAGCTGGCAGGAATCGCGGACAAGGTTCCGCTGTGCCTGGCGCCAGCCGGCAAAATCTGCGCGGAAAAGAACCCAGATCGATCCGGCGGCTGCGGCCAGGCTGGCTGCATTAATCAGCCCAGGCCAGACGAAAGACCCGGCCGGACGCAGAATCCAGGTGGAGATGGCCACGCCCAAGCTTGTCCAAGCGCAGACGGCGATCGCCGATAAAACGACGATACGAAAACTACGCCGGCTGAAAGAAGGCGTCATAGTATTCCGCGGGGCAGCGTCAGTATCGGATGAATTTCCAGGAAGTTAAGGGAAAACACCCATCGATCTTGAGGGGATTTCCCCCAACTTGCATCACTCGCCGGGGATTTCATCGCCCTCGATGACGATGCCGGCCGCCCGGTATTCCTGAAGCTTGTTGCGCAGCGTCCGGATGCTGATGCCGAGCAGGGCGGCGGCTCGCGTGCGATTGGCATTCGTGTGGCGCAAGGCGGCGAGGATGTGCCGCTTCTCGATCTCCTCGAGAGGGAGGACCTCGGACAGGGTTGTGGGCGGAGATTCTGCGGTCAAAGCCGCGTCATCCCGGGCGGCCAATGCGGGCTCGGAAAGCACGGGCGACTCGTCCTGGATGATGGGCAGCGTCGCGTTCATGGCTGCCGACGGACCAGCCGAAGTCGCGGGTTCCCGGCCCAACCGGGTCGCCGGCCCGCCGGCCAGGCCGCCCTCCGCCACGGGGGCGGGGACACTGACGGTCGGTGGTCGATTAAGGACGGGAAGGCCCAGTGCGGCGAGCGACACGGCGAGATTCTCGCCGGTGAGAATGACGGCGCGTTCAATGGTGTTTTGCAGCTCACGCACATTGCCCGGCCAGGCATAGACCAGCATGGCCTCCCGGGCGCGGTCGGAGAATCCCGCGTGCTGGATCCCGTGTTTTCGCGAGAACCGCTGCAGGAAACACTCGGCGAGCTCGGTGATGTCTTCCGCGCGTTCCCGCAGCGCCGGCACATGGACCGGGAAGACGTTGAGCCGGTAGTAGAGATCCTGGCGAAACTCCCCTTTCTCGACGAAATGCAGAAGATCGCGGTTCGACGTGGCGAGAATGCGGACGTTCACCTTGATGGTCTTGTTGCCTCCCACGCGCTCGAATTCGCGTTCTTGCAGCACCCGCAACAATTTCGCCTGCAGGTTGAGGGGAATCTCGCTGACCTCGTCGAGCAGCAGGGTGCCGCGGTTGGCGAGTTCGAACCGGCCTTCGCGCCGGTCGGAGGCGCCGGTATAAGCGCCTTTCTCGTGGCCGAAAAACTCGCTTTCAATCAGGTTCTCCGACACGGCGGCGCAGTTGACCTTGATATAGGGCTCATTGCGCCGCGGGCTGTGGCGGTAGAGTTCCCGTGCGACCATTTCCTTGCCGGTGCCGCTTTCGCCGGTGATCAGGATGGTGGCGTCAGTCGGCGCCACCCGCTCGATGATCTGGCGCAGTCGCTGCATGGCCGAACTCCGGCCAATGATCTCGCCCGTTGGGCCTTCCCGTTCGCTGAAGTAACGGTTGACCTTGACCAGCTGGCGGTGCGATTCCGCTTTCTTGAGGACAATCTCAATCTGGCCGGGGGTGAAGGGCTTGATCAGATAGTCAAAGGCGCCGGCGCGCATGCACGCCACCGCGCTTTCAATCGTGCCGTAGCCGGTGATGATCACGACCGGGGGCCGTTCTGGCAGCAGGCCGACCCGCTCCAGAAACTGGTGGCCATCGCCATCGGGCAGGCGCACATCCACGAACATCAAATCGAATGATTCGTGGGCGACGAGGTTCTCCGCCTCAGCCAGGCAGCTGGCCGTGCTCACGGTGCAATGCTTCCGGCGAAGAATTTCGCCCAAGACATTCCGGATGATCACTTCATCGTCCAGGACGAGGATCTTTTCGAGCGACATGGCAGACGATAATAAAAGGGGCAGAGAACAGGATGACAACCTTCAGGCTGCGGAAGGGCGGCAAGGAATCGAACCAAATTTTCCAGCATTTCTTGTTCATCTTCCGGCATTATTTTCGAATCCGCCCAGTACCGTGCTCTTTCCGTCTCGATCGCCGGGCGCGATGGTGTCGCGCGCTGATCTGCCGTCAGACCCGGCCGCTAGGCCGCTGGATTCCCCCAACCGAGGAAATGGGCCGAAGATTCTCCAGACGGGGGCTCAAGTTTTCGCCCCGTGTGCCGAGGCTGGCAACAAGACTCGTCTTGCCATGCAATACCGCCTTCTTTCCCTTCTGGCTGATATCGAGAAAGCAATCCGCTGCAGCCTGCCCGATGCAGACGGAACCACCTTGGAGACTTCGCGGATGGTGAGTTTCCACACCGGCCTTGCCCGGCTCAGTTTCCGGGCTCGCGGTCCCAACGGGACGGAGCCGCGCGGTCAGCTGCAGCTGCAACATTTCAATCTGGCCGACGGGCGGGTATCTGTGAAGGTCCACCTCAGCTGGGCGGGCAGCGATGCGCACCGCATCGTCGAGTTGTACACGTTGCCCGGACAGGAGTGGAGCACGGAGGTGCAGCGGGTCGCAGAGGCCTGGCTTGACGGGCCGCCGGCGGGGGTTGGCAGCGAGAATTCGCTGCTGGCGGCCGCGAGTTGATTCGCCCACTCAATCCGGCTGACGGTGCCCGGCCCCGAGCCGTTTCTCAGAAGGGAACGGACGAAACGCTCAGAAGCACGTTGAGTCCGGTGATCGGTGTAGGAAGCCTGCTTGCAGGCGATTTTCAGCTGAATCGCGAGCGAGCTCGCTTCCTGCAATTCGCATTGAGACGGCTAAGCGGAAAGACTCAGCCGAGAAAAATACGGCTCCCCCGTCTTTCGCTTGCGCGTATAGGCGCTGCGCAACTGCCCCAGCCGGCTGCGGGTGGAATCCAACGCGACCAGTGTGGCGCGCATCTCGGCCAGGCGTGAACCCATCATCTCGATCGACGAGGCGCGACGCGCTTGCAGGCCGGCGAGGCGTGGCAGGAGCGGTTCCGTCTCCTGAGGGGCTACTTCAGGGTCTCGCCGGAGTTCGACGAGACGGGTGATGATTGATTCAGCGCGTTGCTGCACGTCGCGGATCTTCTGCATCTCGCCCGAACGCACCAAGCACTGTTCCTCGGCGACGAGGATCTCGAGTGCGGCGACCAACCGCTGGCAGGTGTTTCCCGGTGTTTGCATCAGGCCACGTGGCGGATTCCCCGTATCGGGGTGTCATCCGGGTTTTCCTTGCGATGCAGCATCTCTGCCCAGCCATCGCGCAACTCGCGAAGCAAACCTTCCACTTCGATGACGGGAGTGACGTCCTTTTGGAAATTCGCTTCGAACAAGCGGCGGTTGTAATAGGCGTAAAGCCGGTCGAGATTGGCCGCAACTTCTCCGCCCGCCTCATGGTTGAGCGTTCCCTGAAGCTCTGCGATGATGTTCTGCGCCTTCTGCAGGTTGCGGTTGATCACTTCGATGCGGCGCCAGTCGTTCTGATCCGCCTCCATCGCGGCATGGGCCTGCGCCAAGAAACGCAACGCGCCATCATAGAGCATGAGGACAAGCTGACCCGGACTGGCGGTCAGGACCGCTTGAGTTTGGTAGGTCCGGGCGTAACCGTTGGCTACCATGGGATTCAGGATCAGCTGGGTTCGGTGGCCAGATCAGGCGAATTCACGATCTTCGCGCTGACATGCCGGATAATGGCGAGAGAGGGGTACGCCGGGTCGGCGGCCAGCGCCCGTCCGCGTTCCACGACGTCGGGGCGGATTTCGGGAGAGGACTTCAAGGCGGCACGCAGTCGATCGATGCCGTTGGTCGAAAGACTGTCATTCTTGGCCAGAGCGGAAACGCTCGCCGGGACTGGCACAGCCGACGGCAGCGGTTGGGAGCGTCCAGCTGCATCTGAGAGAGATGTTGATTGGATCATGGAGGGCGGGTTTGTAACGGTCAGCCCGGTCTACATGCTGGGAACGCCGTTGGGTTCGAGAGGTTCAATCGACTGCTTGGAGCGAAACTTAAGCAGGAGTGATGCCGTATTACCGCGGCGGCAGGGTGGCGAAGGCAGCCGCCGCGGCGTAATCGGCAAAGCGCAGGGGACTGCGGAGGACGGTAAAGCTCATGTCGCCAGGATCTGAGGACGGATGCCGCTGGCGATCATGCCGGCGAGCCGAATTGGCGACCGCGGGTTCGCTGGCGGAGAAGAGCGTGTCAAATGACCAGAGAATCGTGCCATCAGCGGAGGCAAGTTTTGCCCGCAGGCCGAGGACGAGCGGCTGGTACGTGGATAAACTGGTGATGTCGACAAACATGATTGCATCAGCCCCGTATTCCCGACTGAGCAGGGAAAGAAAATTCGGAGGCAACGCCTCGGAGGAAAGCAGGCGCGGCCGGTCGCAAAGGCGGGCGAGCGCGGCGGGATCGGCAACCACCACCTCGAAGCGCGCCTGACTTTGCAGTTCGGCCAGCATGATCTGGTCAAAGGACGCCAAGGTTTCGGCCGGTGCTCCCGGCGTGCCCGCCACGGGGAGCAAGACCACGCGCTGGAGCTTGGCCGGCAGACGCGGGACGCCGCTGAAATTCTTGGCCTTGAAGAACGGTCCGAACGTGACGGGGTCGATGATCGAACTGGTAGCGGCGCAGCCGCCCGCGAGCCCCAGGGCGACCAGGCCGAGTATCGCGATAACGCCTCGCGTGAATGGAGGGAGGCGCCCGGCCAGACCGAGGCCGCGCGACGGTGGAACCGGATTTTGCCCGGGGTTAATGCTCATCAGTTGTTCTTGCTGACGTTGGTCATCGCATTGAGATAAGCGATCTGGCTTTGGGCGGTCGTCTGGGCGCTCTGCATCGCTTGAAACGCAGCCGTCAGCGAGGCGCGCTCCTGATCGAGTCGGGCCTGCAACGTGGTAATCTGGGTGTCAATCGATTTGTTCGCCGCAAGGAGAGCGTTGCTGTCCATCGCGAGCCCTCCGCTTGGCAGGAGAAGATTGTCCAAGTAGGTGTTGATACTGTCGGCGATGCCGGTTGAGGCCTGAGTAAAGTAGGCCGCGACATCAGTGCCGTGATTGGCCAGGGCGTCTCCGAGTTTGGCGCTGTCCTTGATGATGAGCTGTCCGGACGAATCAAAGTCGAGGCCGAGGTTGGCCAGCTGCTTGACGGTGCCGGAGAGTCCCGGAACGGTCGCGAAGATCTGCGAGCGCAAACCGGATGCCCAATTTTGGATGTCCTGGTCGTTCGAAAGCAACGCGGCCGTCACCGTGCCGTCGGTTCCGGTCGTGATGCTGGTCTGCTGGCTGATATAGCTTTGGACGGTGTTGTACTGTCCGGCAAAGTTCTGGATGGCGGTCTCCATCGAGGCCGTGTCGGCCGCCACCGTGACGGTTTGGGTTGTGGCGGTGGTTGCCGTCACGGTCAGGCCGGGAATGCCGAGGGTCGTTCCGTCAATCGTATTGCTGGCACTGGCAATCGCCGCGCCGCCGTTGACCGAAAAAAGCGCATTCTGACCATGCTGCAGCGTCGAACTGCTGGTCAGGCCGAGGGCGCCGAGCAATCCCACTTGTCCGAGGGCGGCCACATCATTGGCGCCAAGGCCGACGTCGCCGGTGGAATTGTTGGTGAGCACAACGTGATTGGCAGCGGAATCGTAGCTGGCGGTGACGCCGGCGGTGGAGGCGTTGATTCGCGCCAATACCGTGGCCAGCGAATCCGTGTTGAGATTGTAAGAGAGGCTCACGCCGTTGATCGTGAAGGAGCCGTTGGCCGACCCATCCACCGCGGTGATCGCGGTGCCGAGATTCGCCTGCGCAAGGGGGACGTTGAGGGCGACGGCACCGAGCGAGTTGGAGCTGGTGACGGTCTTGGTGCCGTTGTTGGCCAGCTGCATGACGTGGAGAAAATTACTGGAATCGTTGACCGCTCCGAGGACGATCTCGGTCGGGTCGTTGGTGTCGGTGTTGGTCAGTTTGATCCCGTCGGTGGCCGGATTGTAGCTCGCGGTCACCGTTCCCCCGGTGGCGGTGGAGATCTTGTCGAACACATCCTGCAGGGAATCAGTCAGCGCGATCGCGACGGTCTGGCCGTTGACCGTGAAATTGCCCGCGGTGACGGCGGTGGCGGTGGGCAGCGTGGCCAGCGTGAGGCCCGCGACATCACTGGTGCTGCTTAAGCCGGAGGCGATATTGCCTCCGCTGACTCTGCTCGCCGCAGTTGCCAGCTTGGTAATGGCAATCGTATAGCTGCCAGCGGCGGTGCCGTTGGCGGCGGTCGACTGCCAGTTCGCGTCGCTGACCGAGGTGGTCCGGCTGGTGAACAGCGTGGGATCGTTGAGCGTCTGGGCGTAAGTCTGTAATTGAGTGAGATCGGTCTGGAGGGTGGTTAGCGCACTGATCTTCGACTGGTTGGTGGTTTCTTGAGTCTGTAAACTCGTAACGGGTATACTGTCCGCCTGGACCAGCTGGTCGACCATGGTCTGCCAGTCGAACGATCCGTACGTGGAGGAGGTGAGACCGGAGACATTGATGGAATTGGTGCTGGTAGCCATGATGGATAAAGGAGTTTCCAAGGAGGAGCTATCGGCACGAAGCCGCCGGCAATTGAGCGCGCAGTTTTTTTGCAGAATCCCGCTTAATATTTTTTCGAGTGCGCCGTAGCACGGTTCATTCGCGGCGAAGAATCGCCCGACTGGCGCGAACCGGCGCCCCTCCTCCGGTTCCGTGGCGACAACGGACGTCGCAGCTAAATCAAGGATCGATACCATGTCACTGTTCATCAATACCAACGTCGCGGCTTCCAATGCTGCGAACAACCTGTCGTTCTCGAATGTTCAGCTGCAGAACAGCCTCAACAAGCTGTCGAGCGGTTCCCGAATCGTCAGAGCCTCGGACGACGCAGGCGGGCTTGCTGCGTCGATGGACTTGACCTCTGCGGCCGCGAATGCCGGCTCGAGTGTGTCAAGCGATGCCAACCAGATCTCGTTTCTGCAGGCGCAGGATGGAGTCTTGAAGGTCGCCGGCGATATCGCAACCCGCCTGGCCCAACTGACGTCCCTCCAGAGCGATCCGACGTTGTCGAGCACCGACAAAGCCGGCTACACGACGGAAACCACCAAGTTGAATAGCGAGCTTGGAACTTTGTCTGCCATGACGTTCAACGGAACCGTCATGTTTGGTAGCGGCGCCCCGTCCTTCGCCACCAGCGGCGCTCTGAGCTCCAGCTCGACCGTGGCTACCATCGCGTCGGCCCGCGCCACGAACGGTGCGGCGCAGAGTTCACTCCTCTACGACTCCCAGGCGCAAGCAGTCGCCCAGACCAACCTGGCGGCGGCTGCCGGCCAGATTTCGAATGTCGACGTCGCTTCAGAGGCGACGAACCTCGCCAAATGGAATGTCATGGTGCAGTATGGTGCGGCCATGCTGGCCCAAGCCAACCAAAGCACCCAAGTCGCGCTGAAACTCATCCAGTAAGCGTCGCTCGGTCGCTCAAAGTTTGCCCAAAGATTGGCCTCCGCCTCGCGCGGAGGCCTTTCTGTTTACAGGAATGGCGCTTAAGCTTCGCCATTCCTCGCTGGGTATTTTCTGCCGGCCCGTGCCTTGTCGTTCAGTCCCGGCTGGGTGGGTGGCCGCAGTATGCAAAAATTATTGCACGTTAAGAGCCTTACCTTCAATCGATAGAGAATCTTGCTGTTCCGCTGGCCTGATCGTTGCTGAAAACCCCCATCATGGCCACGGTCAACGCCCCTCCGATAACCTGCTGGTACAGCTTCACGGGCCCGTGGTGACTACTGAAGCCGTACTGGACCTAGACAAACAGCAATCGATACCATGTCACTGTTCATCAATACCAACACCGCGGCTTCGAATGCTGCGAATAACCTGTCGGCTTCGAACCTTCAGCTACAGAACAGCCTTAACAAGCTGTCGAGCGGTTCCCGAATTGTCAGGGCCTCGGACGACGCAGGCGGACTTGCTGCGTCGATGAGCTTGACGTCTGCCGCCGCGAATGCCGGGTCGAGTGTATCAGCCGATGCCAATCAGCTCTCGTTTCTGCAGGCGCAGGACGGC
>Ga0265323_10001259_pt1 | contig 12710 bp, 10 predicted proteins | sample 41225metaG_FD_193580 | JGI IMG/M metagenome (GOLD analysis project Ga0265323, IMG submission 193580) | Rhizosphere microbial communities from Carex aquatilis grown in University of Washington, Seatle, WA, United States - 4-12-25 metaG | ecosystem: Host-associated > Plants > Roots > Rhizosphere... | reverse complement strand
CGAAGATCGCCACCAGCGTGGCCAGCAGCGCGGCGATGGTCACCGGGGCAAAGCGCGGCAGAAGCGTCCGCTCGAACCACTCCCGGCCGCGGCGGCGGACCAGCAACGCGCGCAGCAGGGAGCCGGCGGCGAGCGGGATCACGATAAATACCACTACCGAAAGCAGCAGCACGCGGAAGGGAACCTCCAGCGACGACGCGCCGGTCACCAGGAACCGTACGATGGGCGCGAAGGCCACCAGCATGATGAGGTCGTTCACCGATACCTGCACCAGCGTGTAGGCAGGGTCGCCGCCGGCCAGATGGCTCCAGACGAAGACCATGGCGGTGCACGGCGCCGCTGCCAGGATGATGCAGCCGGCGATGTACTGGTTGGCGTCGCCCGGCGGCAGCAGGCCGGCAAACACCACGCGGAAAAACAGCCACGCCAGCAGGGCCATGGAGAACGGCTTCACCAGCCAGTTGACCGCCAGGGTCACCAGGAGCCCGGCGGGCTTGCGGCCCACGTTGCGGATGGCGCCGAAATCCACCTTCATCATCATGGGCGTGATCATCAGCCAGATGAGCGCCGCGATGGGGACATTGATCTGGCTGCCGCGGCCGAACTCCAGGCCGCGTACACAGGCGACCGCCCCTGGCAGCATGCGCCCGGCCAGCACTCCCGCCACCATCGAGAGCGCCACCCAGAGGGACAGGTAGCGCTCGAAGAATGCCAGCCGCCTGACGGGTGCCGGAGGCGTCACCGGGCCTCCGCAGGCTTGCGGGCCCGCACGAAGGCGCTGAGGAACTTCCCGTCCACCTGCGCGGCGATTTCGCTCGCGTCCAATCCCTGCTCCGCCAGGAAGGACTGCGCGTCGGCGGCGTTGTAGACGCGGGTCGGTTCGATGACGATGCTGGCGAACCCGGCCGCCGCCAGCTTGGCACGATACTCGTCCTCGCTCAGCGCGCCGGCCACGCATCCCACCCACAGCAGGACGCTCTCGCGGATCTTCGAGGGGATCTCGCCGCGCGTCACCACGTCGGAGACGGCGAAGCGTCCGCCCGGCTTGAGCACGCGAAAGGCCTCGCGCAGCACGCGGTCCTTATCGCCCGAGAGGTTGATCACGCAATTGGAAATGATCACATCCACGGTATTGTCCGGCAGCGGGATGCGCTCGATTTCGCCCTTGAGGAACTCGGCGTTCTCCACTCCGGCCTGCTGCTGGTTGGCGCGCGCCAGAGCCAGCATTTCGTCCGTCATATCCAGGCCGTAGGCCTTGCCGCCCGGGGAGACGCGGCGCGCCGAGAGCAGCACGTCGATGCCGCCGCCGCTGCCCAGGTCGAGCACCGTCTCGCCGGGCCGCAACCCGGCCAGCGCGGTGGGATTGCCGCAGCCGAGCGACGCCAGCACGGCGGACTCCGGCAGTTCGCTCTTTTGCAGAGCGTCGTAGAGGTCCGAGGTGATGGGATCGCCGCCCGAGCAGCAGGAGGATGGGCTGGAGCCGCAACTGGCATTGCCCTCTCCCGAGACCACGCGCAACGCGGCCTGGCCGTATTTTTCTTTCACAACCGTTTTCATGTCCGTCATGTTCGTGGCTCCTTTGGCGCCGGCTTCGCCGGCTTGTTTCGCGTGCAGCATTCCGCGTAGAGAAACGTCAGCAATTCCTGCAGTGCCTCGGTGTTGGCGGTGTAGCGCAGAAAGGTGCCCTCGCGCCGGACCGTGACGAGGTCTTCGTTTTTCAGTTTCTCGAGATGATGGGAGAGGGTGGAGGGCGCAATGCCGAGTTCAGTCTGAATCTCGCCGGCCACCAGGCCCTCGGGATGGGCGGTGAGCAGCAGGCGGACGATCCTCAGGCGCGCCTCCGCGCCCATGGCGGCCAGCATGTCCGCGAACCGCGCGATGGAGCGGGCGTCGCTCTTCTTCATGATGCTTCCATAATTCTATTATTATCGAATTATGGAAGAAGTCAAGCGGAGGAGGCAGCCGGCTGAGCGCAGAAGAACCCCGGGGCAGGCTCGAAAAGAGCGTTTTGGGCGGCCGCTGAACGCAGAGCAACACCGTTGAGACCAATCCCGTTCTGATCCGCGTTGCTCTGCGTTCAGCGGCTGCCAATCGTGTGTTCGCTGCCGGGGCGCTAGCCGCCGCCGGCCCGGACAGCCAAGTATAAGCCGAAGAATACGAGAACGGACAGCACCGAGATCGCCGTCCAGCGGAAAGCCCGCTCCCGGCTGTTGGTCTGCTCCATTTCGTCATGCCTGATCTGATCCTCGAGGCTTTCGAACATAAACGACCTCCTAGTTATAAGGCCGGTATAAAGAGCCGGATCAGAGCAGCCAACTGTCCACTAGGGTCTTGGAAGCGGTCTGCCACGGGCAAACCAGCTATGGACCCCAGGTAATATCCTCATGAACAGCCCGATTGTACGGCTGAACTCCGAAACTTCCAAGAGGTAATTTTGGAGCCGGGTACCAGAGTGGCCGGTTTCCCCCCGTTGACAACCTTCCGCAAACCGGCGTATATTTGCTAACATACTGATCTATCAGTGGTTGTTGGAATTTTGGGACATGGTCTGGCACCCCGTGTTTTGGGGCGGCTTGAAGCGTACCATTACCAGGTGCTTGCAACCCGCCGCAGGCATTGGAAGTAATTGCAGCCATGGATGAATCGGTAACGGGCGGAGGCTTAATGGCCGTAGACCACGACAACGGGCAAGTGGACCAACCGGTCCCCGAGAACTACGAGAATCTTCTCGACGATTACAGCCACTTTGCTCCTCCGGCGGCCGACGAAGTTTTGCAGGGCACGGTCCTGGGCATCACCGTCAAGGACGTGATCGTGGATTTCGGGTACAAGTGCGAAGGCCTGGTTCCGCTCGATCAGTTCCGCACGCCCTCCGGCGAGATCACGGTGCAGGTGGGCGATCCGGTTGACGTGATGATCGAGCAGGGCGAGCAGCCCGAAGGCTACGTGCTGCTTTCGCACACCCGCGCTTCGCGCCTGCGCGTATGGGACAACCTGGACAAAGCTTACCAGGAACAGCTCATCCTCTCCGGCCGCGTGCTGGGCCGCGTCAAGGGCGGTCTGGCGGTGGACGTAGGGATCAAGGCGTTCATGCCCGGCAGCCAGGCCGATCCGCGCCCCGTGCACAATCTGGATTCACTCATCGGGCAGGACATCCCGGTCAAGATCATCAAGCTAAACCGCCGCCGGGGCAACGTGGTGGTGTCGCGCAAGGCGGCCGTCGAGGAGGAGATCAACTCGCGGAAGACCGTGACGCTGGAGCATCTGGAGGAAGGGGCGCTGGTCACCGGGGCCGTCAAGAACCTGACCGAGTACGGCGCCTTCATCGACCTGGGCGGCATCGACGGCCTGTTGCACGTCACCGACATGTCCTACGGGCGGATCACGCATCCCTCGGAAATGCTGCGGGTGGGGGACCCGGTCACCGTCAAGGTGCTCAAGTTCGATAAGAGCAAGGAACGCGTGTCGCTGGGCCTGAAGCAACTCGGGCCCGATCCGTGGGAAGCGGTGTCAACGCGCTTCCCGTTGAACGCGCGGGTGATCGGGCGCGTGGTGAATGTCACCGACTACGGGGCCTTCGTGGAATTGGAGCCTGGCGTGGAAGGCCTGATCCACATCAGCGAGATGACCTGGTCGCGGCGCATGAAGCACCCCTCCAAGGTGGTGAAACCCGGCGACCAGGTGGAAGCCGTGGTCCTGGAGGTGCACCCCAAGGAACGCCGGATTTCGCTCGGGCTCAAGCAGCTCGAAGCCAATCCGTGGACCACTGTGGACACGCGCTACAGCGTCGGCTCGGTGGTCGAAGGCCGGGTGCGCAACATGACCGATTTCGGGGCGTTCATCGAGATCGAAGAAGGCATCGACGGCCTGGTGCACGTTTCCGACCTGTCCTGGACCAAGCGGGTGAAACATCCCTCCGACATCCTGAAGAAGGGGCAGATCGTGCAGGCGGTGATCCTCAACATCGATTCGGCGTCCCACCGCCTCTCGCTGGGGGTTAAGCAGTTGCAGCCGGACGCCTGGGAGAGTTATTTCCAGCACCATCAGGTGGGCGATACGGTGCATGGCCGGGTGTGCCGCCTGGCCAGTTTCGGGGGCTTCGTGGAACTGGCCGAGGGCGTCGAGGGGCTGTGCCATTTCTCGGAGGTGCCGGGCTACTCCGGCCGCCGTGGCTCCGAGCCGGCGCCGCTCACGGTGGGCCAGGAGTTCGATTTCAAGATCCTCAAAATGAGCGAGGCCGAGAAGAAGATCGGCCTGAGCCTGCGGGCCGTGGCGGACGACGACGAGAAAACCCGCCTCGAAGATTACCAGCGCCAGGCGGCCGCGGCCACCTCCACGATCGAGGAAGTGATGAGCCTCAAGGACCGCAACCTTGGTTAACTTGCAAATTTTGCGTAATCAAGCGATACTGCGGTTTCGCCAGCGTTTTGGCGCTCCAGGAGAAGATGAATGACGAAAGCCGATCTGATTGAAGAAGTCTCCCGCGTAGTGGAAATGACCCGGAAGGAGTCCGAGGTCATCGTGGAGGCCATTTTCGACAGCATCGTGCGGTCGCTGCGCACCGACGACAAGATCGAAATTCGCGGATTCGGCAGTTTTCGCACGCGCCTGCGGCAGCCCCGGATCGGGCGCAATCCCAAGACCGGCGCCCGCGTCGAAGTGCCCGCCAAGAAGATCCCGTACTTCAAGCCCAGCAAGGAGCTGAAGGACGTGGTCAACAACTCTCCGGCGCCCACCGAACCACCCATCGCGCCGGCCCCCGACGCCGCTCCCATCCTCTAATCGATGGACTACCTGTGGACTCCCTGGCGCTACAAGTACGTTGCTAAGCCGGAGGCGCCGGGCGAGTGCGTGTTGTGCGCGGCCGCGCGCACGGGCGATGACGCCAGCTCGTTCGTGGTGCACCGGGCCGAGCACAGTTACGTGATCCTCAACCGTTACCCCTACACCTCCGGGCACCTGATGGTGGTTCCCTACGAGCACGTGGACTCGCTCGAGCTGCTGGGGACCGGGACGCTGACGGAGATGATGCTGCTGGCGCGCGACGCCGAGCGCCACCTGCGCGCCGTATACCATCCCGAGGGGCTGAACATCGGCATGAACCTCGGCCGGGCGGCGGGCGCCGGGATTGCGGCGCACGTCCATCTGCACGTGCTGCCCCGCTGGGTGGGCGACACGAATTTCATGACCGTAACCGGCGAAACCCGCGTGGTCCCCGAGGAACTGGAAACCACCTGGCGGAAGCTGCGAGAGGTTTGGTAAACGAAGCTATGGACATCCAACTGGTACCGCTGACGGTTCCCGAGGGCGGAAACCTCATCCTGGGACAAAGCCACTTCATCAAGACCGTGGAGGACGTCTACGAGGCGATCGTCAACACCGTGCCGCAGATGAAGTTCGGAGTGGCGTTCAACGAGGCATCCGGACCGTGCCTGATCCGCGTGGACGGCAACGACGAAGCCCTCAAGGAGCTGGCCGCAGCCAACGCCGCGGCAGTGGGGGCCGGGCACATCTTCGTGGTGGCGATGCGCGACGGCTACCCCATCAACGTCCTCTCGCGCATCCGGGAGACGCCCGAAGTCTGCACCATTTTCTGCGCCACCGCCAACCCGGTGGAAGTGGTGGTGGCCGAGAGCGAGCAGGGCCGGGGCGTGCTGGGCGTGATCGACGGGTTCCCTCCGAAGGGCGTGGAAGGGCCGGAAGACGCCGAAAAGCGGCGCGGGTTCCTGCGCATGATCGGGTATAAGCGGTAGCGGCGGCCTGGGGGCCGGCTACTTCGCCAGGTCGATTCCCAGCTTCTTGAGTTCCTCGGCGTAGTAGCGGCGGAGCAGCAGATCCCACTCCTCGCTGCCTTCAGGGATCTCGCGCTTCTGGGAACGGATCTTCTGGCGGGCGGCCCGGTCCACCTTGTCCTCGGCCTGCAACAGGTCGGTCATGATCCGGACGATCTCCAGACGGACGCTGTTGCTGTCCTTGTTCTTCAGGCGGAGTTCGCGGCACTTGCGGAGCATTTCGACCAGCTTGTGCGAAATGTCGACCACTTTGTCGCGCGAGAGCTTCATGGCGTCGCCGGTGTCACGCCCCGAGGCGCGGATCACCTTGCGCTGTGAAATCAGGGTGTTCTTGATCTTCCGGAACATGTCCTGATAGCTGACGCCTTCGCGGCGCATATATTCGCCGTACTGGCTCAACAGGTCCCGGACCTCGTCGTTCAGACGGTCTTCCACGGCCAGCTCATCGCAAACCATGGAGGCGATCCGGTCCGCCACCAGGTCGGGTTCGGTAGTCTCGATCACCGCCGGGGTGAGCTTCCTGACGAGTTGCCGGGAAAGATATGCGACAAATTCTCTGGCGAGCAGCATTCTGTAAGCGCGAAACAGTCAGTTTATCACGTTATCGGCGCCGGCTTCGGAAAATTGGGACCAGCCGGGCCGGTAACCCCTCCACCATGCCCGCCGCCGTATACAATAATTCCGATACGAGCATCCCCCGGAGATCCAGATGAAGCATTTCTTTCGTGCATTCGCCCTCGCCGGCCTGCTGGCCGCCACGCTGCCGGCCCAGCGGCCCTGGCAGAAGATCGCAGTTCCGTCGGCCGCCGAAGCCGCCGCGAACTTCAAGACGCCGCCGCGGGAGTACGGCGCCATCCAGCCATTCCTCGGTTGGAACGGCCCGGACGCCAAGGACCGCATGGACAGGATTGTCCGCGATCTCGACCGGCTCTCCGCCGCCGGCATCTATGTCATCAACATGTCGCCTGGGCGCGGCGAGCCGAAATACCTTTCGCCGGAGCACATGGCCCAGGTAAAGTTCGTCGTGCAGGAAGCGGCGAAGCGGGGAATGAAGCTGTGGATACAGGACGAGTGCGACTACCCCAGCGGGTTTGCCGGCGGCCTGGTCAGCGAGCGGGTGCCGGAACTGACCATGCAGGCGCTGGACGCCGATATCCGCATCACCGTGATGCCGGGGCAGACATTGAAGATGCCCACGCCGCCCGACACCCTGGGCGCGCTGGCCGTGTTCGCGCCCACTGGCGCCGCGCTGGTTGTGCCGATCGACCCCGGCGGAATCGACTGGAGAGCCCCGGCGCCGCCGGCCGGCTTCGTCGGCTATCCGAAGCCGTGGGAGCTGATCCTGGTGCGGCACGTGTTTCGCAGTTCGCCCACCCGTGCCTCGAACCGGGCCGACGGCACGCGCGCCAAGGACAGCCAGTATGCGCTGATCGACTACCTGAATCCGGAGGCCACGCGCGCCTTCCTCAGGATCACCCACGAAACCTACAAGCAGGCGGTGGGGGACGCGTTCGGCAAGACCATTCTGGGCTTCTTCGGCGACGAACCCGACTACACCGGCTTCATGCCGTGGACACCCAAACTGCTGGACGAGTTCCGCCGGCAGAAGGGCTACGACCTGCAGCCGCGCCTGCCGCTGCTGTTCGCGCCCAAGATGACCGCCGAAGCCTGGCGCGTGAAGGCGGACTACTGGGACTTGTGGAGCGGCATGTTCCGCGAGACCTTCTTCGGCGAGCAGGCGGCCTGGTGCGAGAGGAACAACCTGGAGTACTTGGTCCACCTGAACCACGAGGAGGAGATGCTGAAACTGGAAGTCCCCGAGGACCTGATCCGCAATGAGGGCGACTTCTTCCGCGACATGCGCCGCGTGCAGGTGCCCGGCATCGACAATCTGAGCCAGACCATCCCGAACCTGGTTCACACGCCGGACGCGACCTGGAACGTCAACAACAATTTCCCCAAGCTGGCTTCGTCGGCGGCGCACCTGTTCGGCCGGCCGAAGGTCTGGACCGAGTCGGCCGGCGGACCGGGCGTGGACGGCAAGTACCAGTTGGATTTCCAACTGGTGCGCGGGATCAACGCCCTGCAACTGCGCGTGCCCGTGGCGGGCCAGGGTCCCGGCCTGGCGGCGGTGCCGCCGCAGGGTCCCATGCTGGCCTGGTACACGGACCGGGCCGGCTACCTGATGGCGATCGGGCGCCCGGCGGCGCAGGTGGGCCTGTACCATCCGGCTGCCAGCATGTGGATGGGCGACGAAGCGGCCGACCGCAGCATCACCAAAATCGGCTGGCAGTTGTTCGAGCACCAGGTGGATTGGGATTATTTTGACGAGCAGTCGCTCACCTCCGTGGCCACCATCGAGGACGGCGGGTTCAAGAATCTCAGCGGACAGGTTTACCGCGCCATCGTGGTCCCATCCTCGACGGTGATCTCGCGCACCGGCCTGGAGCGCTTCCAGGCCTTCGTCAAGGCCGGCGGCAAGCTGATCTTCGTGGGCAGGACGCCGTCGCTGATCGTCGACAAGACGTTTCTGGATGCCAGGGACGCACCGGACCTGAGCTTCGCCACGCTGGTCGAGCCCTCGGGCGACATCACCGATCGCGTACTGGCGGCGCTGCCGAAGCCCGACGTGAAGCTGAACGCCCCGTTCCAGCGCTTGACCTATACCCGCCGCTCCTGGCGCGACGCCGAGATGTACTTCTTCTTCAACGAGAGCAACCAGGAGGAATCGCGCGTGGCCACCCTCGCCGGCCGCGGCCAGGCGCAGGTGTGGAGCCTGGCCGCGGGAGAGATTCGCCCCATCGAGGGCGCGACGGCCGGCAGCGATTCGGTGACCGTGCCGTTGCTTTTTGAGCCATACGAGGCGAAGGTGATCGTGGTCGGGCCGCTGCCCCCCGCCGCCGCTCCCGACGCGACCATCGGCGTGACTATCGGCGGGGAGCTTGCCCTGAGCGCCGCCGCCGGATGGCTGGACCTGGGCGGAGACTGGATGCTGGATCTGAACGGCAAGCAGATGACCACGGCTCTGAAATCCTGGGAGGCGCTGGGCACGCCGGGATTCGCCGGGCAGGCCGTGTACCGCAAGCAGTTCGACGCGCCCGCGGTACCCGCCGGAAAGCACGTGTTTCTGGAGATCGCCGATGTGCGCGATTACGCCCGTGTCAGGTTGAACGGCACGACATGGCCCGCGCGCGCCTGGCAGCCGTATCGCTGGGATGTCACCGGCGCGCTCAAAGCCGGCGTCAACGATCTGGAGATCCAGGTTTACTCGACCGCCGCGGGCCGGGGGCCTGCGCCTCCTCCGCCGCCGGCAGCAACGGCGCCGGGTGCCGCTACCCCGCCGCCAGCCCCCACGGGCGGGAGAGGCCGGGGCGCGCCGGCGGTTTCGGGCTTGCTGGGGCCGGTCCGGCTGGTAGTGCGATAACGCTGGCGAGGTGTGGGGGCGCCCATGCTCGCCGGCACTGGTGCCTCCTGCTAGACTGCCAACCATGGCGTATCGCATCCAGGATGTGAGGCTCGACAGGTCCGCCGGCCCGGTTCGCCGCGCGCTCCAGTATGCCTTTTACGACTGGACTCGCGAGATGCCGAGGTCCAAACGCATCGTCACATGGGCCGGAATCCTGCTGCAGGGATACGCGGCCTATGCTCTTTTCTGGTGAAACGAAACGGCTAACCAAGCCTCCGGCCGCAGTGTCCGGGCGAAATCCGGCTTCGCGATTTCACGCCACACCGAACCTGGACACAGGCCTTTGCAGTGTTCGGGCAAACTCCCGCCAGTGCCTGTCCAGACCCGGCCAGGACGGTCTCACCGGCATCCGCCGCACCGCGCCCGCGCTTTTGGGCCTGCTGGGGCGGCCTGCGTCAGAAGTTGTACTTGACCGCCAGTTGCACCGTGCGGTCGCCCACTGCGTAGACCGGATAGCCCGTGGTGAGGGCGTTGGAATTCCTGGTACCCGCTACCGGCGCCGCGAAGGTCAACCGCAAATCGGATCCCGTGAACTGCGGCAGCGGGTGATTCAGAAAATTGAAGGCGGCAATCCGGAACTCGAGAGCCCGTTCCGCGACACGGAACTCCTTGTGCATCGAGAGGTCGCTGTTGAAGTACGAAGGTCCCTTGATATAGGGCCAAACTGACGGGCCATTCGTACCCCGTGGACCCAGGGCGAAGCAGGCGGGATTGAAGCGCTGCCCGGGTTTCAGGTTGCCGTTCGGGTCGCAGGTGAGCATGGGGCGGATTTCCTCGGAATCCGTGCCCAGCCACATCTGGGCGCTCAAGCCGCCGGTGGTGACCAGATTCAGGTTGCCGCTGGCATTGGGTTGAATCGGCGCGCCGCTCTGCCACATGGTGGTGCCGGAAATCACCCAACCGTTGGCCGCACTCCGCAGGAGATGGCTCCCACGGACCCGGAAAGGCACGTGGATCGAATAGGCCGCATTGAAGATGTTGCTGTGATCGTAGGGAAGCACGCCGTAATTGTCCCGCAGATTCCAGGGGTCCGCGGCGTAACCGTTGGTGGCGCCATTGTTCGACTCGCCGTCACGTATGCCCAGCACTTTGCCGAATGTGTAATTCAGCATGAGTACAACGGGACCGGCCTGTCTCTTCCAGGATGCCATCAGCGCGTTATAATTCTGGTAACTCCCATGACTGACCAGTAACATCGTCTGGTAGTTTCGATGAGGCCGATAGTCCTGGTAGGGGATCGCGACCGACGCCGGATCGTTCACCGCCGCGGTGACCGGGTCCGGCAGAAAGTACGCGCCGGGCGGCGTCTTGTTGAGGTTTCCCAGAGAGGCGTTGCTGCCGTTGCCGGAGAGCAACAGGTCATGGCTCCGGCTTCCGGAATACTCCACTTCCAAAACCGACCTCCACGGCAGAGCCTGGGACACGATGAAATCGTAGTCTTCGGTGTATGGCGTCCGCGCGTCCCCCTGCTGCAATGCTCCGAGATTTCCCCCAAGACCCAAGGCGGCGGCCGGCGGACCGTACTGGGCGAAGTTCCATCCCAGGTTCGCCGGGTCAGTGAGGGTGTAACTGGGAATGCCCGTCGGCTCATCGCAAGTTCCCGCGGTGACGGCGCTGCTGAAAGAAATCTGGTAGCGGTATACGCCGAAGCCCCCGCGAAGCACTGTCTTGCCCTGACCGAGGACGTCCCAGGCCATGCCAAAGCGCGGCAATGGGAAGAACCGCTTCGAGGGGAAGCCGGACATGGGAATCCGGTGGTCGATACCGTGCCAGAGAAGGCCCGTCCATGATCCCGCGGCGCTCGTGTTGTCGTATGAGGCCGGGTTCCATACGGCCAGTCCGGGCCCAGCGGTAGGGTACCACTGGCCGATGTGATCCAGCCGCACGCCGTAAGTCAGGGTCAACCTGCGAGTTGCCTTCCACTGGTCCTGCGCGTAGAGCGAATACTGACTTTGCTTCAGATCATATACGCTGAGGGTGGGCACCTGTTGGAACGACTGCACGCGGCCGGTGAGAAAATCGGCCATCGCGTTCCCGCTGGAGTCCGCGCCAGTGGTTCCAAAAACCACCAGCCCCTGCGGGAAATTCCCGAGTCCTCCCGGCTGATCGTTTTCGGCGAAGTCCCAGTATACGCCGACCTTCAGAGCGTGGCCGCCCGCCACCCTGGAGAGATTGTCGGCCAGCGAAGGATCGAGCGACCGTTTCCCGAACTTTCCGCCCTGGAAACTGGTACCAAAGGCGGGCGCGTAGTAACCGGAGACCCCGACAACATTGGGAACTTGAGGCACGTATGGATCGGGCGCCAAAGGCCGGTAGCCGCCCAGCCCGAGCTGGGCCGGATTGACCGCCGCGGGATCGGCGAGCCGGACCGGATTCAGGAACCCGGCCGCCGCAAACACCGTCTCATTGGTCATCGTGGGACCGAAGATGTGCACCAGGCTCGTGCTGAGCACGTTCGAGACAAGGTGTGCCGGCATTCCCGAGGGATAGGGGAGCGCGCTGCCGGGATAATACCAGATGCCGATCGGATTCCGGTTGAACTCGTCCTGACGGTTCCATGTCGCGGACAGCCGGTTTCTGTCGTTGATGTTGAAATCCGTCCTGACTCGAAATTCGAAGCGATCCGCGCGCGCGCTCAACAGATCGTAGAAATTGTTGCCGGTGGCATTGGGCTGTGCCCAGGCCGCCTGAGGAAAGGTCTTGGCATAGGCGAACGAAACCGGATTGAGCAGACTCTGCGGGATCATCCCTCCGGGATACTGGGCGGCGGCGCCGTTTTTGGCGGGCGCCGCCGCATAGGTTGGATACGCATTGGCGAATCCCGCGCCAAGAGTGGACAGATACTGCTGTGAGAAATTCCCTTCGAGCATCTGCGAGGTGGGAACGAAGGTCACGGTTTCGAGGCTTGAGGGCTGATCCATGCCCTCCGGCGCGATGTAGAAGAACAGCTTGTCGCGCTTTCGATTGAAGCCCGTGCCGGGAATCAGCACTGGCCCGCCAATCTCTCCGCCGGGAAAACAATAGGATGGAACGGCTTTCGACTTCGAGAATCCCAGGCTCTTCCAGTAGGAGTCGTTGGAGTCGAGATTGAAGTCGGTGGCATAGAGGTAGAGCGCGCCGTGAAAGGCGGACACGCCGCTCTTGCCGATGGCCTGAAGGGTCACTGGTCCCTTGGCATACTCGGCGCCATAGGCCGAGGTTAGTAAGGTCACCTCCGCGGTCTGGTCCGGATTGATGTTGGCCACCTGAGTGCCCTGGTTGCCGGGGTCGAGCAGGTTGGCGCCGTCCGAGGTTACCGTCATCGATCCCCAGGGCTGCGTCCCGTTGGCGACATACTGCCCGGCCGGTCCGGAGTTACTTCGGGTTAGCAGGCTGTTCCACACGTATTGGGAGAGGCCGGCGTTCATGGCCATGCCCGGCATGATCTTGATGAGTTCGGCGACATTGCGGCC
>Ga0265323_10001256_pt1 | contig 12749 bp, 10 predicted proteins | sample 41225metaG_FD_193580 | JGI IMG/M metagenome (GOLD analysis project Ga0265323, IMG submission 193580) | Rhizosphere microbial communities from Carex aquatilis grown in University of Washington, Seatle, WA, United States - 4-12-25 metaG | ecosystem: Host-associated > Plants > Roots > Rhizosphere... | reverse complement strand
GATCTGGTTCCTGTCGGCGCGATAGCCGTAGAGCGGCTCGTGGCGGGGCAGCACGAGTTCCTTGATGGAATTGGCGGGCCGCAGCCAGCCATCCAGCAGCAGGTCGTCCGCCGATGCCAGCCGCGTGAAAAGCACCGTGCCGGCGGCAACCCGCACCGGCCCCACGCAGACCTTGCCGGCCGCCATCCATTCGCCCACCAGTTTGCGCAACGCGTCCCGCGTGAGGGTGGTCATCGGATGAACTCCTCTTTATCGGTGAGCGAATAGGCGCCCACCAGCGGCTCCGCCGCCGAATCCATTCCCGCGCGGTAGCCGAACTTGGTTTCCGCGGCGCGCGCCAGCGACAGGTTCAGCAGGTGCAGGTCGATGGCTGCCGGGCACGCGCGGGTGCACTCGTCGCAGCCAACGCAGCGCCCGGCCAGGTGGACGGCGCGCGAGAGGTGCCAGGCGAAGTTCCCCTGGCGATGCGGCGACGTGTCGATGGCCTGCGGGCGGTTCTTATCCGCCAGGCAGCGCTCGCAATAGCACAGTGGGCAGACCTGACGGCAGGCGTAGCACTTCAGGCAGCGGTCGAACTCCGCGGTCCAGAAGGACAGCCGCTCCTCGGCGGACCTGGCGAGCAGCGCGTCGAGTTCCAGGTACCGGTCCACGGGAGCGGCGGCCGGGGCGCTGCCGGAGGCGATGGTCTCATCGGCGAACCGCGGCTGATGCGTATCGCAGGCGGCGCACTTGGGCTGGCCCATGCCGGCGCACCCCATGCCGATGGTGTGCAGGGCGGCGCGATCCACCTGCGATTCCTTTTCGAGAACTACAAGGGCGCGCTCGTCGCAGCCCTTCACTACCACGGCCGCTTTGCCCAGGGCCGTGATTTCCTTGCGCTTCAGGTAGGTGGTGAGATTGGCGAAACAGGTTTCGTTCCACACCAGGCGCGCGGCGTCTTCGGGTTTGGTGACGAAGATGGGGCCGCGCGCGCCGTAGCCGATCACCACTTTCACGGCGCCCTCGCTCAACAGGCGGGCGGCGGCGGCGCGCAGTTGGGTTTGGGCGGGGGAATCGGCGGTCACAGCGGGTTGACTGGCGGAAGCGCCTGTCCCACCTAGCGGTCTGCCTGGCACCGCTTCATAAGGCCGGTATGGCCCCAGCGCCTGGGTCTGCTCGGTAATTTCGGTGATCAGTTGCTGGAATTTCTTGCCCTCGGCCGCGCTGATCCAACTGAAATGGATGCGCCGCATGTCGAAGCCCACCACCTCCAGCAAGTCGCGGAACAGCATCCAGCGGCGCCGCGCGTGGTAGTTGCCGGCGGTGTAATGACAATCGCCCGGATGGCAGCCGGAGACCAGCACCGCGTCGGCGCCCACCTCGAAGGCCTTCACCACCAGGTTGGTATCGATTCGTCCGGTGCAGGGCAGGCGGATGATGCGCACGTTGGGCGGATACTCCAGCCGCGCCGTGCCTGCCAGGTCCGCGCCCAGATAGGTGCACCAGTTGCAGACGTACGCCACGATCTTGGGCGAAAACGCGTCCGTGCCGCTCATGCCAACGCCTCCACCATGGAGTAGATTTCTTCCTCGCTGAAGCCTTCAATATCGGCGCTCTTCGAGGGACACACGGCCACGCAGGTGCCGCAACCCATGCACAGCCCCGGATTGACGCGGGCCGTGTGCTTGATCAACGCGCCGTTACGCGCGCGGATCTCGGCTTTCTCGACCGCGTGGTAGGGGCAGGTGCGGACGCAGGCGAAGCAGGCCGCGCAGGTCTGCTCGTTGATGTGGGCGATCTCCGGTTCGCGCGTCAGTTCGCTGGCCGCGAAGGTGATGGCCACCTTGCTGGCCGCCGCCGAGGCCTGCGCCACCGATTCGGGAATGTCCTTGGGCGCCTGGCAGGCGCCGCACACGAACACGCCCGCGGCGTTCGTCTCCACGGGCCGCAGCTTGGGGTGCGATTCCGACAGGAACCCGTTCTCGTCATAGCCCACGTTGAGTTTCTGGGCCAGTTCGGCGGCGCCGTCGGAGGGGCGCATGGCCGAAGCCAGTACCACCAGGTCGGCCTCGATGGTGACCGGAATCCCCGCCAGCGTGTCGGCGCCCCGCACGATCAGTTTGCCGTTCTCTTCGGTCACCTTGGAGACGCGGCCGCGGTAGTATTTCGCGCCGTCCTGCTCAATGGCGCGGCGCACGAACTCGTCGTACCCCTTGCCGCCGGAGCGTATGTCCATGTAGAAAACGTGCGCCTCGCCGGAGTGCACCTTATGCTTGTACAGCATGGTGTGCTTGGCGGTGTACATGCAGCAGATCTTGGAGCAATACTGCATGCCCTTGGCGTTGTCGCGCGAGCCCACGCAGGAAATGAAAACCACCTTCTGCGGAATCTTCCCGTCCGACGGCCGCTTCAACTCGCCGTTGGTGGGGCCCGAGGCCGAGACCAGCCGCTCGAACTGCAGCGAATCGATCACGTCCTTGTACTTGCCGTAGCCGTATTCGCCGTAGCCGCGGAGCTTGTCGGAGTTCTGCTCTCGGCCGATGCTGTAGAGCTTGTACCCGGTGGCCACCACGATGGCGCCCACCTGCTCCTCAACCATCCGGTCGGTGTCCTTGAAATTGATGGCGCCGGGCGCGCATTTCTTCTCGCACAACCCGCAGCCGTTACGGATGATCTTCGCGCAGACGTTCTTGTCGATCACCGGCCGCGCCGGGACCGCCTGCGGAAACGGCGTGTAGATGGCCGGGCGCATGCCCATGCCGTAGTCGAACTCGCTGAGGTTGCGCTTCAGCGGGCAGACCTTGGCGCACTCGCCGCAACCGGTGCACTTGGTCATGTCCACGTACCGGGCCTTCTGCCGGATGGTGGCCTTGAAATTGCCGATGAAGCCGTCCACGCTCTCGACTTCCGAGTAGGTGTACAGGCGGATGCGCGGATGCTGTCCGGCCTCCACCATGCGCGGCGTGAGAATACACTGCGAGCAGTCGAGCGTGGGGAAGGTCTCCGAGAGGCCCGCCATCTTGCCGCCGATGGAGGGCTCGCGCTCCACCAGCACCACTTCGTAGCCCGAATCGGCAATGTCGAGCGCGGCCTGAATGCCGGCCACGCCGCCGCCGATCACCAGCGCCCGGCGCGTCACCGGGACGCGAATGGGGTCCAGCTTGCGGTCGTGCCGCACCTTGGCCACCGAGAGCTTGATCAGTTCGATGGCTTTGGCGGTGGCGAGCGGGCGGTCATGGTGCACCCAACTGCATTGCTCGCGGATGTTGGCCATTTCCAGCAGGTAGGGATTCAGCCCCGCCGCGTTCACGGCCCGCCGGAAGGTCTTCAGATGCATGTGCGGCGAGCAGGAGGCCACCACCACGCCGTGCAGTTTCTCGGCGGCGATCTTATCGCGGATCATGGCCTGGCCCGGGTCCGAGCACATGTACTTGTAGTGGCCGGCGCAGCGAACTCCGGGCACTTCTCCGATGGCGTCCACCACCTGCTGCACATCCACGGTGCGCGCGATATTCTCGCCGCACCAGCACACGAAAACGCCGATCCGCGACATTAGTTCGCGCCTCCCGCGACGACGAAGTGCCGGTCCACGCCCAACTCGCCGGCGCTCAATCCGAGCGCCATGCCCACCAGATCCGACAGGTAGTACACCGGCAGATCGAACTTCGTGTTCAGGCGCCGGGCGGCCTCGGCCTGCTTCATATCCAGGTTTACGTGGCACATGGGGCATGCCACCACCAGGCAGTTGGCGCCGCGCGCCACGGCGCTCGCCAGTATCCGGCCGGAAAGCTCCAGCACGGTTTCGGCTTTGGCCATGGTCATGCCCGCGCCGCAGCACTCGGTCTTCGAGCCCCACTCGACGGGCTTGGCGCCCAGGGCGGTCGCGATGGCCTCCATGGATTGCGGCTGCTCGGCGTCGTCGAAATCCACCACCACGGGCGGCCGCACCAGCAGGCAGCCGTAGTAGCAGGCCGGTTTGAGATCCTTCAGCGGCGCCTTCACGGCGGCCTTCAGCGTGTCCAGACCGACGCGCTGAAACACCTGAATGAGGTTGAGCACGCGCGGGCCGCTGGGGACCTCGGCTTCCACGATGGCCGACATTTCCTCGCGCAGTCGGTGGTCCGCCGCCATGGCCTGGCTGGCGCGGAGCAGTTGCATGGAGCACATGGGGCAGGGAGCGAACATCTCGCCGAGTCCCTGCCGGCCGGCCAATGCCAGGTTGCGCGCGGGCAACGCGATGGCCAGTTTGTGATTCAGCGAGTGGGCGCTCGTGGCGCCGCAGCAGATCCAATCGTCGATTTCCGCCAGCGTCACGCCCAGCGCTCCCAAACAGGCGCGCAGCGACTGTTCGTAATCGTTCGAGGAGCCGTGCAGCGCGCAGCCGGGGTAGTATCCGAGGTTCATCGGGCGCCTCCATCGGTGGCACGCGCAAAGATGCGCGCCACCACTCCGCGGTCCTTGGCCTGTTCGCCCACCAGGTGCAGTTTGTGCCGCCTGGCGAGCTGCGGGGCGAGCCCGCCGTCGCGGAACAGGAATCCCAGGTTGCGATCCCTGAAGAAGACCGCTCCCTTGAAGGCGGCGATCAGCTCGATTTCATTCAGCCGTCCGTGGCGCCGGATGTTGTCCAGAAACGCCTTCTGGAAGAGCACGGTCCGCTGCTCGGCCGGCGGCAGACTGCCGCGCTCGAAGGCGATCTGCCGCAGCGCGTCCAGCACGCCGGCGCAGTCCACGCTCTTGGGACAGCGCGTGGTGCAGGTCTGGCACGAAACGCATTGCCAGATGGAGTTGGAGCGCAACGCCGACTCGCTGTCGCCGAGCTGCAACAGGCGGATCAACCGCGTGGGCGGAATGTCCATTCGCGCCGCTACCGGGCATCCGGCGGTACACTTGCCGCACTGGTAGCACTCGGCCAGGTGCGAGCCGCTCAGGCTTTCAATTTGGGAGGTAACCGGCTCCGCGCCGGATGTGGTTTCCATTGACCTGTAGTCCTGTCACATATTCAGACATTCGCATCTCAATATATGCTTACTACTACGGTATCTCCGTTCGCCTCCGTTGGCAATCGGGGGAACGATTTAGGGAAGTAAATTCGCGGGCGCGGCGCCATTCCGCCTCCCGGGCAGCCTGCCACGCTATACTCGTAGTTTCCCGTGTTCCATTCCATTGAAAAATCCGTTTCGAGCGCGTTTCGAGCGCACATTCAAATCCGCTATGGTATCGATCTGGCGGTAGCCGTCGAGCAGCCGCGGCAGAGCGACCTGGGCGATATGGCGGTGTCGGCCGCGTTTCAGCTCGCCAAGCCGTTGCGCCAGGCGCCCCGGAAGATCGCCCTGGAGATGGTGGAGGAGATGCCGCCCATCGACGGCGTCTCGCGCATGGAAGTGGCCGGCAACGGCTACATCAACCTGCGCCTGGACCGCGGCGGTTATGCCGCCTCGGTGCTGGCCGGCGGAACCGGGGCGCCATCCGGGGCGGCGGGCGGCGGCAAGATCATCGTCGAGCACACCAACATCAACCCCAATAAGGCGGCGCACATCGGTCACCTGCGCAACGCCACCCTGGGCGATACCTTCGTGCGCATGCTGCGCGAGACCGGCCACCGCGTGGAGGTGCAGAACTACATCGACAACACCGGCGTGCAGGTGGCCGATGTGGTGGTGGGCTTCCACTACCTGGAGCACAAGACTCCCGCCGGCGTTCGCGCCATGCTGGCCGACCCGGCGGTGCGCTTCGACTACTATTGCTGGGACCTGTACGCCTACACTTCGGGATACTACAAGAGCCATCCGGAGGCGCTCGAGTGGCGCAAGGCCACGCTCCACGCCATCGAAGCCGGCGAGGGGGAAGTGGCGGAACTGGCGCATCTGGTGGCGGACGCCATCGTCGAGGCGCACCTGGCCACCATGCTGCGGCTGGGCGTGGAATACGACGTGCTGCCGCGCGAGAGCGAAATCCTGCACCTGCAATTCTGGGCTTCGGCCTTCGAGTTGCTCCAGCAGCGCAAGGCCATCTACCTGGAGACCGAGGGCAAGAACTCGGGCTGCTGGGTGATGCCGGGGCTTTCCGAGGAAGGCAAAGTGATCGTGCGCTCCGACGGCACGGTGACTTACGTCGGCAAGGACATCGCCTATCAGCTCTGGAAGTTCGGCCTGCTCGGAAAGGACTTCCACTACCGGCCGTTCCACACCTACGCCGATGGGCGCGTACTGTGGGTCTCGACGGACGATCCGGCGGCCGGCGCGGCGGCCCAGGACCAGTTCGGCCATGCCACGCGGGTGTACAACGTGATCGACGCCCGCCAGTCGTATCTTCAGGAAGTGGTGGCGGCCGGGTTGCGCGGCCTGGGCTACGAACGCGAGGCCGACCAATCGGTCCACTTCTCCTACGAGATGGTGACGCTCACGCCGCGCTGCTGCGCCGACCTGGGCTTTCACCTGTCGGAAGAAGACCGCCTGAAATCTTCCGTGGAGGTTTCCGGGCGCAAGGGCCTGGGGGTGAAGGCCGACGACCTGATGGACCGGCTGATCGAGAAGGCGCTGGAGGAAGTCTCCGCGCGGCATGCCGAGGCCTCCGCCGAAGAGCAGCGGGGCGTGGCCACCATGATCGCCATCGCGGCGTTGCGCTATTTTCTGCTGAAATTCACGCGCAATTCGGTGATCGCCTTTGACCTCCAGGAAGCCCTTAGCTTCACGGGCGAGACCGGGCCGTACGTGCAGTACGCCGCCGTGCGCGCCCGGCGGATTCTGCGGGAACTGGTGGCGCGCGGCGAGAGCCTGCCGGATTTCGCCGCCGAGCTGAACGCCGCCGCGCTGGCACGCCAGTTGGGGTTCGAGGATTTCTGGCAGATTCTGCTGGCCGCCTCGAAAGCCGACTCCGCGCTGGAGCGGGCGCTGGCGGCGGGCGAGCCGGCGCACGTGGCCAAGTACGCGTTCCAACTGGCGCAGGACTTTTCCAACTTTTACCAGAAGTACCCCATCCTGCCCGAGAAGGACCGCGAGAAGAAGGTCTTCCTGCTTTGGATGACCCAGTTCTTCCGCCAGCAGTTGGAGCGGACGGCCGGCATTCTGGGTATTCAGATTCCGGAGTACATGTAGGTTCATCTTCCTTGAGGAGGCTCTGGCGAATGAGACCTGGACGGAACGCGCCGTGCCGGTTGCGCATCGGACTGGTGGCTGTGGCGTTGAGCTTTGGCGCCGCCGGGGCGGAGGCGCCGAAGACGTTGACGTGGTCCGCTCCGGTGGCGGACACGCTGATCGCCAGGTTCCCCGACCCGGACGCGATTCACTGGCGGGGAGAGACGAACCACTTCAGTTGGCAGGCCGGCTATGCCATGTTCACGCTGGAGAAGCTGTGGCGGCTGACCGGCGAATCGCGCTACCTCAACTACATCCGGCGATACGTCGATCAGCAGGTGGACGACCAGGGCCGGATACCCGGCTTTCGGCCCACCGCGCTCGACAACTTCCTGCCGGGCTACGCCATTGTGTTCCTCTACGAGCAAACCGGGCTGGAGAAGTACAAGATCGCGGCCACTACCATCCACCAGGCATTCGCGCGCTATCCGCGCAACCAGGACGGCGGCTTCTGGCACGCCGACTGGGCCAGGCACCAGATGTGGGTGGACGGCGTGTTCATGGGCGAGATGTTCGAGGCGCGCTATGGCGCGGTGATGCACGACCGGGCCGCGCTCGACCAGGTAACCGCGCAGATGAAGATAGTGCTCAGCCATTGCCGCAAAGCGAACGGGCTCCTGCTGCACGGCTGGGACGAGTCGCGCTCCGCCTCGTGGGCCGACAAACAGACGGGTTTGGCGCCCGAGGTCTGGAGCGAGGGGCTCGGGTGGTTCGCGGTGTTGATCGCCGATGTGTTCGACTACCTGCCGCAGAGCCATCCCGACCGGGCCGCCCTTCTGAGCGCACTACGCAGCCTGTGCGCGGGGCTCCAGCAAGTGCAGGATCCGAAAACGGGAATGTGGAACCAGGTGGTCGACAAACCGGGCGAAGCCGGCAATTGGAATGAAACATCCGGCACGGGGATGTTCACTTACCTGATCGGCAAATCGATCGACAAGGGCTACATAGGGCGGGAGGAATACCTGCCGGTGGTGCGCAAGGCATACACCGCGATCGCCACCAAAGCCGTGAGCGCGGCCGATGGCAGGCTCGACATCGTGGATTGCAGCAGCATCGGGATCATGGACAACTACCAGGCGTACATCCACTGCCCGAAAGAAACCAATACGTTCGCCGGGATCGCATCGTTCATCCTCGGGACGAGCATCATGGAGGCGAGGTAGGCCGCGCCGCCTATTCCGGATACGATCCCACCAGCTTCTTGCAAAAGGCGTGAAAGTTGTGCGGAAACCCTGAGTCCGGCAGGAACATGAAGGGGCACTCGCCGGGTACCACGCTCATTCCGTTTTGTTCGCAGAACTGGACGGATTGGACGCTCACCGCGCCGCTGCCCACGGCGCGGTACATCCAGATACGCTGGATCCCGGCCTCGTGGCATTCGCGAACCACCTCGCTGGTCACCGGGGGCCGGGTGAGCAGCATGGCCCCCTCCACTGGGGGTGAAATATCGGCGACGCGCGCCACGGCGGGAACTCCGTCCATCTCGGGGGCGCCCGGGTGAACCGGGACGACATCGTAGCCGCGGGAGCGGAGTTCGCGGAAAAGCATCCGTGTGAAATCCTTGGGGTTGTGGGAGACGCCCACCAGGGCGAGGCGTTTGATGCCGAGGAAATCGTCGATGGTCTGCCTGAGTGTCATGAGTTTCCCAATTCCAGGGTAACTCGCCGTGGGTCGAACGCAGGGGCTACTTGGCGGCGGCGGGGGCCGGCTTGCCTTCGGGCGGAGTTTCCGGCTTCGCCGGGTCCGTCTTCTGGGCGCCGGACGGCGGGGTCAAGTACTGTACAATCACCGAAACCCGGCGGTTGGAAGCATGCAGCGGGTCGTCGGGGTGGCGCAGTTGACGGTCCGCGAAGCCTCTCACCTGGCCCACCTGTTCGGGACGCAACCCGTGTTCCACCATGCATTTACGCGCCGCGTTGGCCCGGTCGCTGGAGAGCTCCCAGTTGGAATACGCCCCGTCCCCGGAGAACGGTTTGGAATCGGTGTGGCCTTCGATGAGCACGTTATTGGGCAACTTTCCGAGCTCTTCCGCCAGGGTCCCGAGCAGTTCGGCACCGCTGGCGGTGGGCACGGCTTTGCCGGATTCGAAGAACATGCCCGCCTCGGTCTCGATGAGTTCGATGCGCAGCCCGTCGGCGGTGATGGTGATCTCGACGTGGTCTTTCAACAGTTTGAAGGTGGGGAGGTTTTTGAGGGACTGCTGGAGTTTCTCCCGCAGCTTGGCCATGTCGTCCTTGGGGATTTCGACGATGGAACTGCCGGCCCCTGCCATCGCCGTACCCATCATAGTCCCGTTCCCGGAAGGGTTGTTGAAGTAGAAGGTAATGGCTTTTTTGATCTCGTCGTCGGCGCTCATCAGCCAGAGCACGATGAACAGCGACATCATGGCGGTGACGAAATCGGCGTAGGCCACCTTCCAGGCTCCGCCGTGATGGCCGCCCTCCACCACTTTCTTTCGCTTGATGATAATGATCGGCTGAACGGGCTTAACGGGAGCGGATTCGGTCGGTTGGTTGGCGGGCATGGCTAGGCTGCCTTACTGGCGACCGAGCCGCCGCCGCGGCAGGCGGCTTCCATCTCCTGGAAGGTCGGGCGGACGTCGGTGGGGATGGCCCGCCGCGCCAGTTCCACCGCCATCATGGGACTCAGCCCCTTGACGAACGCGAGGCCCGCCATACGCAGGAAGCCGAAGTAGTAGCCTTCCGAGTCGTTCTGCTTGCTCATGGCCACTGCCAGCGGCCCGAACACGCCGTAGCACAACAGGATTCCGAGGAAGGTTCCGACCAGCGCGGCCGCCACTTTGTGTCCGATCTCTTCCTTGGGACCGCCGAGGGCTCCCATGGTGATGACGATTCCCAGAACCGCCGCCACGATTCCCAGGCCAGGCAGAGAATCGGCCATGGTGGCCAGCGCGCTGATGGGCTCGTGGGACTCGCGGTGGTGGACTTCCAGGTCCAACTCCATCATCGAGTCGATATCCATCGGCTCGACACCGCCGGAAACCGCCATGCGCAGCGTGTCACACAAAAAATGCAGGGCGTGATGAGATTCCAGGAATTTCGGGTACTTGGAGAAGACCGGGCTCTTGTGCGGGTTGTCGACGTCCTCTTCCAGCTTCGCCGTCCCCGATTTGCGCGCCATTGTGAAGAGTTCATACACCATCTTCAGGTTTTCCAGGTAGAAGTTCTTGGTAAAGGGATTGCCCGAGAGTACCCTCAATATGCCCTTCACAATCTTCACCAGCGTGGGCGGCGGGTTGCCGACAATCACCGTGCCGACCGCAGAGCCGAAGATGATGAGCAACTCCGCCGGCTGCATCAGCACCAGCAGGTTGCCCTTCTCCATCACGTAGCCGCCGGCGATGGCTCCCAAAACGATGACGATTCCAATGAGTGCGATCATGGTCTATCACAGGCCTGTCGAATTGATTATCGGACGCTTCCCCGGAAGTCTTTAACCGCATTGACAGGATTACTCTTAGATCGCACTCCGCCTGTGCCCGGGCGGGCGCGGGGTTGCTGGCGGCAGGCGCCAGGCTGTTTCGAGCCATTCCGGCCCGTTTTCCCGCGTCCTCTGTATGAAGCGTCCGCCCGGCTGATGGTACCGGAATTCCGGACCGGAGTTGACTCCGGCGCGCGGGTCGCATATGTTTGTGCTGATGGAGGAGTGTTCCGCATGCGACGTTGCTGCTTGATCCCACTTGTACTGTTCCTCACGATGTTGTCCCCGGCCCAGGCCCAGAAGAAGCGCGTAGCCGTCATGAATTTCGACTATTCCACGGTTTCCAGCTACGTTTCGCAGATCTTCGGCAGCAATCAGGACATTGGCAAAGGCATTGCCGATATGCTGGTCGACCGGCTGGTCAACGACGGCACCTACAGGGTCATCGAGCGCAAGGAACTCGACAAGATCATCGCGGAGCAGAACTTTTCCAACAGCGACCGGGCGGACCCGGCCACGGCGGCCAAGATCGCGCGCATTCTGGGCGTGGATGCGATGATCATCGGCAGTATCACCCAGTTTGGCAACGACAACTCGACTACGAAGGTCGGCGGCGGAGCCCTGGGCGGCGTCACCGGCAGGTTCGGCATTGGCGGCGCCTCGAAATCCAAGTCCTCCGCGGTGGTGCAGATTACCGCGCGCATGATCGATACTTCCACCGCCGAGATCCTGGCGAGCGCCCCCGGCAAGGGCGAAAGCTCGCGGGGCGGCGTGGGGCTTCTGGGTGCGGGCGGCAGCGCTTACGGCGCCGGGGGCGGCGGTATCGACATGTCGTCCAGCGGCTTCCGCAATACCATCCTGGGCGAAGCCACCAACAAGGCGGTCACCGAAGTGGCCGAGGGATTGATTGCCAAGGCGGCCTCGCTGCCCACGGTCGCCGTGGAGATTAGCGGCCTGGTGGCGGATGCGTCGCCGGACGGCACGCTGGTGATCAATGTCGGCTCCAGGAACGGAGTTCGGGTCGGCGACACGCTGAACATCAAGCGTAAGGTGCGCGAGGTGCGCGACCCGGATTCCGGCAAGGTGCTGCGCAGCATTGAAGACGCCATCGGCACCATCACCATCACCGAGGTGGAAGCTTCCTCCGCCGTGGGCAGGTTCAGCGGAGCGGGCACGCCGCAGGTGAAGGACACGGTAAGCAATAAGTAATGAGGTGACGCGATGGATTTGCAGATCGGTTCGACAGTGGGCGACTATCAGGTGGTCGGCGTACTTGGCGCCGGCGGGATGGGCTCGGTGTACCAGGTCCGGAACCTGATCTCGGACCGTGTGGAGGCGCTCAAGATCCTGCTGCCGGACCTGACGGGCGATCCCGGCCTGGCTGAGCGGTTTCAGCGGGAGATCAAAGTCCAGGCCAGCCTGGATCATCCCAACATAGCCCAGCTCCGCACTGCCTTCCGCTCCGGCAATCAGCTCCTGATGGTGATGGAGTTCGTCGATGGAGTGACGCTGGAGGAGAAACTCAAGGCCGGTCCGCTGGCGGTGCTGCAGGCGCTGGACGCCGTCAGCCAGGTTCTCTCGGCTCTGGAGTACGCCCACGCGCACGGGGTCATCCATCGCGACATTAAGCCCGCCAATATGATTCTGACCGGCACGGGCGTGGTGAAGCTGATGGATTTCGGGATCGCCAAGGCGGCCACGGACCACAAGCTGACCATGACCGGCACCACCATGGGGTCGCTTTACTACATGTCCCCGGAGCAGATTCAGGGCGCGGCCACGCTGGACGGGCGGGCGGATCTGTACTCGGTGGGCGTCACGCTCTACCAGCTCATCACCGGCAAGCGGCCCTTCGATGGCGACAGCCAGTACGCCATCATGGCGGCCCACCTGGAAAAGACGCCGGTTCCTCCCATTTCGCTGGATGCCAGCCTGCCGCAGGCGCTCAACGACCTGATCCTGATGGCGGTGGCCAAGGACCCGAACAACCGTTTTCAGACGGCCGGGGCGTTCCGCAACGCGCTGGCCGCGGTGCGGGCCACGCTTCAGGCTCCCACCGAACCGATGGTGGCGCCCGTTCCGGTGCCGGCCGCGACGCAGCCATCCGGGCCTGGTCCGGCGCCCTTTGGGAAGACTACCGAGCCGCCCCGTCAGCCCTTCGGGACGGCCGGCGTGCCGCTTCCGCCCGCGCCCGCA
>Ga0265323_10001255_pt1 | contig 12750 bp, 12 predicted proteins | sample 41225metaG_FD_193580 | JGI IMG/M metagenome (GOLD analysis project Ga0265323, IMG submission 193580) | Rhizosphere microbial communities from Carex aquatilis grown in University of Washington, Seatle, WA, United States - 4-12-25 metaG | ecosystem: Host-associated > Plants > Roots > Rhizosphere... | reverse complement strand
CTTCCTCCAAGCCACAAATTGGGGAGAGAAGCAGGTCTGTGTCTTCGTCAGATGCACGGCCCAAAAAGGCGGCGACGAGGGCGATCCCAACGTCGTCGGCTGCCTTTTTGGCCCCATGATCGTCAGACTGGATAAGGCCTAGCCTCTTTTCATTCGCGATTCTCTGCGCTCCGGGAGGGGTCTGCCTGCACGCCCCGGAAATACTCCACGGTCATGGCCAGACCGTCGTCCAGATCCACCTTCGGTTCCCATCCCAGCAGAGTGCGGGCTTTGGCAATGTCGGGCTGGCGCTGTTGCGGGTCGTCCTCGGGCAGGCTGTCGTAGACGATCTCGCTCGCCGACCCGGTCACCCGCTGGATGTGCCGGGCAAATTCCAGTATGGTCATCTCCCGCGGGTTGCCCAGGTTCACCGGGTAGCGCTCATCGCTGCGCATCAGCCTGCACAGGCCGTCCACCAGGTCGCTCACGAAGCAGAAACTGCGCGTCTGCGATCCGTCGCCGAAAACCGTCAGCGGGGCGCCCCGCAGCGCGGCATCCAGAAACGCCGGCACCACCCGCCCGTCGTTCAGTTTCATGCGCGGGCCATAAGTATTGAAGATGCGGGCGATGTTGGTTCGCAGCCCGTGGGTGCGATGGTAGGCCATGGTCAGCGCCTCGGCGAATCGCTTGCTCTCGTCGTAGCACGAGCGCGGCCCCACCGGGTTCACATTGCCCCAGTAGCTCTCCGCCTGCGGGTGCTCGAGCGGGTCGCCATAGCATTCCGAGGTCGAGGTCAGCAGGAAGCGCGCGCCCTTGGCCACGGCCAGGCGCAGCATGCGGCGCGTGCCCGCCGAGCCCACGTCCAGCGTCTCGATGGGGTGTTCCAGATAATCCCTGGGACTGGCCGGTGACGCCATGTTGACCACGCAATCGACCGGGCCCTCGACCTCGAAAGGCTGCGTGATGTCCTGGTGGCGCAACTGGAAGCGCGCTTCGCCGGCCAGATGCGCGACGTTGCGGGGGCTGCCGGTCAGATAGTTGTCCAGTCCCACCACCGTTGCGTCTTCCTGCAACAACCGGTCGCACAGGTGTGATCCGATGAATCCGGCGGCGCCGGACACGATGATTCGCAAATGTCCCCCCAACAAGTCCATTCTACCCGGCCCCCGTGCGCGGCACATGCTACATTCAGGTATCCCGCCGAGGGCCGAATGGTTATGAACGCCGCATCCTGGGTGGAACGCGCGATCCTGGCGACGCTCCTGGCCGCTTCGGCCGCGTGGTTCTGGCGGCGCCTGGGCAGGGTCCTGGGCACGATCCGGCGGTCGCGCCCCACGCCCGATTTCGCTTTTCGTCCGGTCGGCCCGCGCCTCCGGGGGTTCCTGTGGGACGTGGCGGCGCAGGGGAAAACCATCCGCCAGCGCCCGCTCGTGGGCATCGCTCATGCCTGTGTCTTCTGGGGATTCGTGGCGTTCGCCCCGGTCACCCTCAACCACCTGGCCGGCGCCTTCGGAGCGGGCTTTCTCAATCCCGCCACCGCGGCCGGCGCCTGGTACCTGAATTTCGCCGCGGCGTGGGCGATGGCGGTCGCGGTGGCCATCGCGGGCCTGTTCGTCCGCCGGTTCCTGGTGCGTCCGCGATGGCTGGGAGCGGTGTCGCCGGAATCGGGGGTGATCGCGCTCCTGATTTTTCTGCTGATGGCGAGCTACCTGGCCGGCTGGCGAATCGGCGATGGCGCCGGCGCCCGCGCCTGCTGGTGGCTGCACACCGCGGTGCTGCTGGCGTTTCTGCCGCTGATCCCCCATACCAAGCACCTCCACCTGGCGCTCGGCCCGGTGGCCGTGCTGCTCCGCCGCGACGGCTTCAGCCGCATTCCGCCGCTCAGCGGAGACGAGGATTTCGGCCTGGAGACCGGCAAGGACGTAACCCGCATTGACGCCCTGCAGGTCTATTCCTGCGTCGAGTGCGGCCGCTGCACCGAGCACTGCCCGGCGAGCCGCACGGGCAAGGCGCTGGACCCCAAGGCGGTGGTGCTGGGGCTGCGCGGCTACCTCAACGATTCCGGGCCCGCGGCCGTTGCCCCGCTGCTGGGGCGGCACATCGCCGCCGCATCCGTGTTCCAGTGCACCACCTGCGGCGCCTGCGAGTTTCAGTGCGCGGCCGGGATACAGCACTTGCCCCTGATCGTCGGCCTGCGGCGCGGCGCGGTGAACACCGGCCAGTGGGACGACGGCCGCGGCGCCCGCCTGTTCCACAACCTGGAGCGCCACGGCAACGCGCTGGGCTTCCCCGCCAGCCAGCGCGAGGAGTTTATCGCCAGGAGCGGCTTGCCGTTCTACGACGGCTCCCAGGAGTACTGCCTGTGGCTGGGCTGCATGGGCGCTTTCGACCCTCACGGCCGCGAGGTCTCGCTCGCCCTGGCGCGCGTGCTCCGCCATGCCGGCGTCACCTTCGGCGTGCTGCGCCAGGAGAAGTGCTGCGCCGATCCCGCCCGCCGGCTGGGCAACGACCTGGCGGTTTCGCGCCTGGCCGAAGCCAACATCGGGACGCTGCGCGCCGCCAAAGTGGGCAGGATGGTGTCGATCTGCCCGCACTGCGTCCGCACCATCGGCACGGACTGGCGGGAGTACGGCGCCGTCTTCCCCATCGAGCATCACAGCGAACTGCTGGCCCGGCTGCGCGATCGCCTGCCCGCCCCGGCGGGGGCGCGGGAGAAGACCGTATTTCACGATCCCTGCTACCTGGGCCGCTACCGGGATGTGTACGAGCCGCCGCGCCGGGTGATCCGCCGGTACGCGGAGCTAATGGAGCCCGGTCGCGCGCGCGGGCGGTCCTTCTGTTGCGGCGGCGGCGGCGGACAGATGTTCCTGGGCGAAGAAGCCGGCACGCGGGTGAACGCCGAGCGCGCCCGGGAGCTGGTGCTCACGGGCGCGCGGAGCATTGCCACCGCGTGTCCGTTCTGCCATGCGATGCTCGGCGACGCGCTCGCCGCGGGGCCCGGAACGCCGCCCGCGCTAATGGATATCGCGCAGCTTGCGGCCGCGCCACTGGCACACGACGCCTGACATGCTGCTATAATCGATCTGTCGGCGGGAGCCTCTGGCGCCCGCCCTGTTCCAGCCATCTTCAGAGAGCGGGCGCGTAGCTCAATTGGCAGAGCAAGTGACTCTTAATCACTAGGTTGTAGGTTCGATTCCTACCGCGCTCACCACCCGAATCAATCACTTACGGACTACTGAATCACCTTCGAGCCGCCCACTGTGGGGACTTTTGTGGGGACCCCATCTGAATCCGCCGTTTCCGTGGGGACTGGCACTGGCCTTTCGGCCTTCGGCGCCGGTCTCAGGGAAAGCGCCTCTACCGCAGTCCGCTTCGCCGCCATGCGGATATGCGAGTACCGCTCCATCATTGCCCGGCTCATGTGGCCCATGAGCGCAAGCATGGTGCTCTCAGGAGTGCCCGCTTCGGCCATCTTGGTGGCCGCCGTGTGGCGCAAATCGTGGAGACGGCATTTCACCCCGGCCTTGTCCCGCAGAGCGTCCCAAGCGCTCGAAACGTCCGTAATCGGCTTCGTGGGATCGCTGGGCATCGGTTTCCCGAAGGGGAAAAGGTAGTGGTGCGGTTCGGTTGCGCCGAATCGGTTTGTGAACCATGCCGCGTGAGCCGTGAAGACCTCGAAGAGTTCCTGATTCATCGGAATCTGTCGCCCGGTGCCCGATGAGGTTTTCGCGCGGCCCACCGTGACAACCCGTGTCGAGAGATCCACCTGTCCCCACGTCAGCCCGGTAATTTCGCCGGACCGCATCCCGGTGAGAAGTGCTACTCGCACGAAGGCGCCGATGTATGGGGAACGGACCTGGGGGACGGCTTCAAAGAGCCGCCCTTCCTCAACAGGGGATAACGCGCGGCCCACGTCCTTCCTTTCCTCCAGTTTGCGCACCTTCGGCCAGAGAACGGACCACGGCTTGCCAACGGCTCGGCTGAGTTCGCCCGCCTCCATGTTGATCGTTCGCCCGCAAGCGCCCTCATGCATCCGGGTTTGGATGTACTCCCGGATTCGCGTTTCGGTCAAATCCGGTAGCAGCGTGCTTCCCAACAGGCGCGTGACGTGAGCAAGCCGCCCCTTCGAGAACTGAACGGACTGCTTGCGGTGGTTGATGCCGTAGTGCTTCTGGTATTGCTTCACCACGTCGGAAACGGAGTTGATGCGGTTCTCACGCTTTTCCAGGGGCATTCCCGAAAGCGTCTTTTCCAGTTCCATCCGCCGGTTCCGCTCGGATTCGATTGCAATGGTCTTCCGGCTTGTCTTTGCGGACTCGCGGACACGTCGGCCCGCAAAGATGAATTCGTACCACCAGATGTTTCCCCGCTTGAAGACCGCCATGGCTTACTGTTCGCTCCCTTCTTCGAGTTCCCGCTTCAGTTGCTCTTGCCGGTCCGCCGGCAACTTCTCAAGTTCGGCTTTCAGTTCGGCCACCTTCCGCTCGAACCATGCCCGATCCTTTTTCGGTCCCGTCTTCCCTTTGCCTGTCCGCTTCTTCATACTCGCCCTCGAATCTTGCCGCTTTCCCCCAATCTCGCACCTTCAAAAACTACAGAATCCCCGCCTATGCCGCCCGGAGTGCTTCCGCTACATACTGAAACCGCCATGCCGTCCCGCGCCGGGTGGTGAACCCCTGCCGGTTCAGTTCGTCAGCAATCTGCCGGGTGGTGCGGCCCGCCGCCTTCAGTTCCCGGATGCGGGACAGGATGCCTTGCTCCGCCGGGTCCGCTTCCAGGTGCAAGCCGTCCGCCGCCGCGCGATACCCGAAGGGGACCGTCCCCACCCGCTCACCATTCGCGCGCTTGTGCTGCATGGCGTCCCGCGTCCGCTCCCCAATAGCTTCCCGCTCCCACTGGGAAACGCTCACCATGATATTCAGCACCAGGCGTCCAGCCGCGCTTCGGGTGTCCAGCGAATCGGCCACGCTCACCAGCGACACGCCGCGCTTTTCAAACCGCTTGAGCAATTCGGCAAGGTCCGCGACGGAGCGGGTGAGCCGGTCAAGCTTCGCAATGATGACGGCATCCACCGCGCCCGCGTCCACCAGGGACATGAGCCGTGCCATGCCGGGACGGTTCAGGGACTTTGCGCTCTCGCCCGCATCAATGATGACTTCCGCGAGTTCCGCGCCCTGCACCACCGCCATGGCCCGGACCTTCTCCGCTTGCGCTTCGAGCGAAACGCCGAAATCCGCCTGCTTTTCCGTGCTCACTCTGACGTATCCGATTGCCTTCATGTCCTTATCATATCTAAACCCCCTATAGATGTCAAGTGCTTCTTTACTCCACATCTAAACCGGGTTAAGCTTAGTCATGGCGAAGAGACTACCCCCCGAAGTTCTGGATTACTTCCGAAAGCAAGGTGCCAAAGGTGGCAAGATCGGCGGGAAGCGGTCCCTCGAAACAATGACTCCAGAACAGCGGGCTGAGCGCGCTCGAAAAGCAGTTGCCGCGCGCGAAGCCAAGAAGGCAGTGACAAGAGATCGCCCTACTGCCCGCACGGCACGTCGCCGGGCATAACCAGAATCGGGATCTGCACAAGAGTTGGGTCCTGGGCAATGCTGATGCTGAATTCCCAGTTGTATTGACCGCACGGGTAGGCGTTCGCCGGTCCGTCGTAGTTCACTGGAGCCAGGAGTTGGAAATTGACCTGGTACAGGCCGGGATAGACCGTTGAGGCCCCCACGTAGGATGGGTAAACAACCGCCGGGCCGCTGTCCCCTGGGAGCAACCGACCGCCGGCTGCATACGCTGGGATATTGGTTAGAGCCATCGAAAGTGGCACGTTCGGCTTGCCATTTGTGAACGCACCGAGACCCGTCATCCAGATCGTGTAGTACTGGCCAAGACGGGCCAGATTGGAAGACGTGAGCAACCTGCCCTGTTGATCCGTTACAGCACCGCGCCACGCCTGGTACGTTGGTCCCTGAGTGAGTGTGAGACCGCAATTCTTGTTTGCGTCCTGGAATCGTGGATCGACAAAACAATCGTAGCCCTCGAAGAAGATCCGAGGTTGCGGAGGCTGGAGACCGTAGGTCTTGGGAGTAGCGGCAGACGCGTCTTGATCCAACACGCCACCCACGGAGACAATGAACGAATACACTCCGCTGTTCAGGCCCACCAGATTTGCGGGTGGCAGAGACGCGGGCATCACGAAATTGATTTGTGATGGCGAGGCATAGGCCAATGAAGCTGGTGAGCAGCCGAGAAAGCTAACGATGTTCGGCACCTGGTCGATTGGGACCGGAGCCGAGTAGCAGACGAACACCTGTGTTGGCCCAAGCTGCTGGGGGTACGGCACGGCTTGCGCCTTGTAAGCAGCGTCGGACAAACCAGTCCCGAAGATCGTAGCGTAGCCAGAAAACGTCACGCCCTGGCTGAAGTCGGCCCCGCTTACCACGGCTGCAATGTGCGGGTTGGACTGTGCAAGGCACCACACGGCTGAGATCAGAAGCCCGGCAAGTACTCTCATAATCAGGTCCTTCCGTTCGTTTCAGAGTCTACAGACTTTCGCGCCCGTTGTCATGCCACCGTTGCATGACAAGCACGTCGGCCCCGCTCATGGGAATGTCGTAAGCCGTTCCATCAACAGGTCGGATTCAATCTCCTGCGGGTCCGTCTTGCCGATCTCTTCGGGTTCCATCGTCCCAATGCTCTGAAGGACGGCCAGCGCCGCCTTCAACCGCACTCCCGCCGGGACATCGGTGCCAGTGAGCGTTTCCCGGACCGTCGATACCGCCATGTCCGCGAGCCCCCGCAGTTGCGCGCGCATGGCGTCCATTTGTTCCTGCTTCGCCCGGTTCAGTTCGGCCTGAAATGTGGCGTCCGATCTCAGCCAAAGGTAGTACGTTGTGCGGTCAATGTTGGCCTTCTTCGTGGCGTCCGTGACGGTAGCGCCGCGCGCCAGAGCCGTGATGACTTCGGCCTGTTGCGGTGCGAGTTCCACTGTTGATTCTGTCGAGTTCTGTTGATTTTTTCGCATGGTGTGCTGTCCCCTTTCTGGTGATTCTGTCGCTATCGTAAAGTGCCCGCCGCCGCGCGATAGACGGCCCGGATTCGTTCGCAGAGCCGCCGAAGGTCTTCGGCTGCCCCCGCCATCGGGAAGCCCCACCGTGCGGCTTCTTCCACGTAATTCATGGCGTCCAAGAGTTCTTCGTCCAACTCTTCCAGCGGGTGCCCGATGAAGACGGGTCCGTATTGCTCCCGGCCCCGCCTCCACTTTGCCGCGCGCGCCTCTTCGATTGGAAGGTGGATCAGTTTCTCAGCCATTGGCGCCCGCCTTCCGTTCACCGTGCCGGACGGTTGCCGCCGTGGTACGGCCCGGTCTTCCCGTGGCGCCTTGCTCTTGAAACAGCCGGTTTAGCGCCGCCGCCGTCCATTTCGCCCAAGCCATGCCCGCCACACACCAGCCCATTTCGCTCAGCATCCGGTCCCGGACCTTCCACGGTTCCGCCGGGTGCTGTTCCATTTCGGCAACCACGTTCATGGGGACGGGTTCACCTTCCACCCGCCGCAACTTGTACCGCATCGGGATACCGGCCCCGTCCAAGTAGCAGACGGGTGGCCCGTCCGATCCGAAGGTGCGAAGCGCCGCCCGGACTTCCGGCCCGTCCAAATCGCTCCACACCCCGATGGCTGCGCTGCCCTTAAGCGCCATGATGCGGACTCCGGCCCGGTTCAGCACGGCGGACGCGCCCGCCAACTCCGCCGGGTTCGGCTCCGCCTCAATCTGGGGAGATTCGGCGGAAGTGGCACCTACAAAAACTACAGAATCCGTTTCTGATGTTTTTGTAGGTTCGCTCTCCGCCGTGTCCGCCAAGATTCGCGCCTTCGGCTTCCAAGCCATCCATCGGCTTCGGGTTGCCGGGTGAAGGGTGGGAGTGCTCATTCCCACACCCCCGGATTGACTTCGTACCGATTGGACGGGCGCCCACGGCCCAAAGGGTCTGGTGATTCGCCGCACACGTCGCGGACCCATCCGGCATCCTGAAGCACTTCTGCCGCCTGCTTCACGGCTTCAGGCGAATCCAGACCGCTCCACCCCTTCAGATACACGTCCCGGCAAGAGAAGAAGCCATCCGTCCCCACCGTCCGGTGTTTGATCTTGTCCGCCAGTTCGCGCGCGGCCCGCAGTTGCGGTGTCACGATGCAGGAGTAGACCCGCCGCGCGTGAGACTCCAGGTACTCGCACCACGCCGCCGCCTGTTGCGCGTGGCGAAGGGAAACGGTGTCGGCATCCCCGCCGCCCGCCGCCGCTTCCGCCAGGTGGAACAGAACCGCCAAGCTCGGCATGAGGCTGCGGTACTTGCTCAATTGCGAAACCAGAGCCGGGTGGAGTTCGTCCCCGCGGATCTTCGCTTCGAGTTCCGCGTACCAGTCAACGAAGAGTTCCTGTGCATCCGAAGCGAAGCGGACCCGCGCCGGATTCTCCGCGTCCAACTCCACCAGCTTGCGGTACACCCGCGCCGCCTGTTGCTCCAAAGCCGCGTCGGGCGCCCGGTCCACATAGTTCCAATCGGGCGCGGTATCCGGCCAAACCAGCAGTTGAAACCGCTGAATGAGTCCGTCATTGCTTGGACCGTCTTCGAGCGCATCCACCAGGTAGGACCGAAGCCGGCCCGGTTGGATACCGCCCAACATGGACATGCAGCACGCTTCAACGTGGATGGTTCCGCGCCCGATCCGGTCTATCGTGTGCCCGGTGTCCCCGTTCCATGCCTGCAAACAGAAGGCGCGCTCACCTTCCCTGCCCGCCCGGTCCAATTGACTCCACCATCCCGTAAGTTCGTCCCGAATTACCAGAATGCCCGCCGGATTCTCGCTCATGGTCTGGTGAAGCGCTTCAAAGGTGGCATCATTTACGATCAACCGCCGAAACTTCGGTTCTTCGGGTTCGTCTTCAGGCCTGCCCGGCGCCGCGCTTCCCTTCTTCGATGCCGCCTTGAACTGTTCCTTCCACGCCGCGCGCTTGAGTTCGTATTCCTCTTTATCCCGCGCGTAGCCCTTCAACGCCTCTTCATGTTCCAGCCGCCATTCAGACTGGATTTGGTTCAGGGGACGGGTTGCCGCCTGAATGACAGGGGACTTCATGAAACCCGGTGGCGCAATGATTCCGCCCCAAAGGTTTGGCACAATCACCCATCCGGTATCGTTCGCTTTCGGTTGAATGACGGCTCGCCGGTTTACCGCTCCGGCAAGACAGAGCACCACCACCACCGCCGGGTAGTCCATCGGGACTTGCATACGCTCCGCCACATCCGCCACCAGGGGACGGAAGGAATCAGGGAGAAGGTCTTTGGAGAAGGCTTCGACGGGCGGCAGTTCGCTTTGGATCGGTTCCGGCTTCGGCCAGCCGCCCGCCACTTCAGCGCGCGCGGCCCCGTGATTCGGGTCTTCGTCTCCGAGTCCCCACCGCGCCCGCAGTTCGGAGAGCGCCGCCGCGTCCATCGGCGCCACCGCTTCGGTCAGTTCCCGGAACCGCCCGAAGGTTCCGCCCGCGTCCCGCCAGTCCGTTACATCGCCTTTCGCCGGCAAGCCGGGAAGTTCCACGATGCGGACGGAAGCCGCCGCGCTCAGCAAAGCCGCCGCAACTGCCGCCGCGTGCTTCCGGCCCGGTCCGTCATTATCGGGAAGGGTGACTATGTGCCGGCCCCGGAAGTAGTCCGCCCATCCCGCGTATAACGCACTGTTGCCGGACCCGCCCGGATTGCAGGACGCCACCAGGCCCCATGCTTCCAGGGTGTGAACGTCCTTTTCCCCTTCGGGAAGATAGACGGTTTCGGCATTGAGCAACTTCGGTAGACGGTACGGAACACGCGCGATACTCTCCAGGTTCCAGATAGTGCCACCGTGTCCATCGGGTTTGCATTGCTTGAAGGTCTTCGTCCCGTCCGGCTTCTTGTACCGGACAACCTCGAAGAGGAGGCCTCCGTCCCGATCCAGATACGGGTATCGCGCCATCTCCCGCCAGCCGTCCGCCGCGTTGGTGGCTTTCGTAGCTTTTGTAGGTGCCGTGCCCGCTGAATTCCCATTCATGCGGGTGGCGTGTTGCCCGTGTTCCGGTTCGATTCGCCCCACCAGCCGGAACACTTCGGCCTTCCGGGTTGGGAAGTCCCCGCCGGTCAGAGCCGCTTCGAGTTCCAGAATGTCCCCGCCGCGTCCGCAAGCGGAATGACAGAACCACCGCCCGGTTGCCGGGTCCACCGCGAAGTTTTCATTCTTCCCGTGGTGGATCGGACAGGCGCCCCGCCACTCAGCCGCCGGCCGCTGTTTCAGGTGCGGGACGCGCGCCGCGTAGTAGGTTGAGACTTCGCCCGAAGTGAATGTGATGGTCGAATCCGGCATCTACCGCGCCTCCGCCTGGTGCCCGCCGCCAGACGGGCGTGATTCGAGCCACGCCGAAACGTCTTCGGCCTTGTAGCGGACCGCCGCACCGATCTTCAGGTACTTCGGTCCCTGCCGAAGAAGCCGCCACCGCCGGACCGACGCCACGGACAAGCCAGTGACGCGCGCCACATCATGCTCATTCAGGAGCGCTTCAAGGGTGTTGTTTGCTGTTGCCATTTGATCCTTTCTCGGGTGGCTGTTTTGCCCGCCCAAGAGAAGGATCGAGCATCCCGCATAGCGGGGGGCAAGACGGGAGAAATGCGGGAAAACACGGGGACCTGCGGGAAAGTGCGGGGGAAATTACTTCGACGCTGACTTCTTGTCCAGCGACCCGATGAAGTTCTCGGGCTTCATGTTCAAAACCCGCTTGAATGCCGCCGCCGCACTTTGGTTGCGGGTGTCGCCACGCTGGAACCGCTCAAACTCTGTCGCGTTCGTGTAGCCGGCCACGGTCCAAATGTTCTTTCGCGTGATCTTCCGTCCGGCTACTGCCAGCTTCGAGATGAAGGCATCTATCGCCGACCGTTGGTCTGTGCCGTTGCCGTTCGTCGCGTTCACCGCCGGCCCCGCATCCGCGCGGGTCGCTTCATTCCCGCTCGGTTCCACCACGCCCACTTCTTTCGCTTCCGGGAAGCCGCCTTTCCCCGAACGCCGGTCCACGCTGTCACGATCCGCCGCGTTTCCATGAGTCGGCTCCGCAGGAGGCACGTTGGAGAGTTGGGGCGGCTTCACGGGAAAATACTCCCGTCGCCTCCTCACCCGTATTCTCTCCTCTAACATCTGCCGGATGCTCCTCGGTGGGGGGGTCGTATTGAAGCCGGTCATGAGCGTCGAGTCTGCCTCCGGAAGAAGAAACCTATCGCACTCAGAGGCTATGAGGTGTCCAAATTCGGCGAGCGTTGCATTGAACTCTCTGGCAAGCAGAGGCAGTGGCTCTAGCGTCTCAAGGAGCTGGAGAAGCGCCATGTCCATGTACAGCTCGACCAATTCCAGCACTTTAGCGCGAAGGGCGCCTGTGATTTCGTCAAAGGTTGGCACAACACCCAGCGGACCGTCCCATCGCGCGGGCTCTGGGTCCAGGGACCGCTGGAGTAGGCCGCGAACCTCCCCGATATCCTCATGCCGCGCCCTGGAATTTAGGGCCGCTGCCCATCGGTTCAGCCGCTCAAGGTTGCCACGATAACGAAACCTAAGGTCTTTGAGATCCCGTTCCACTTTCAGTTGGTTTTCGCGCGAAAGTTCCACGGAGAAGCCGCCCCTGCGCGGCTCACCCAAAACTTTATCATGTCGCATTCGCGCGGGTTCCACTGTGGGGACTTTTGTGGGGACCCCATTTGAAAACGCTTCGTTTCAGCGAGTAACTAAGAGTACGGGACACCCTTTGCAAGTCCCTGAAACTAGCAGTCTTACGTAAGAGCGAGTAACTGAGTAGTAACAGATTGAGCCGACTCTTAATCACTAGGTTGTAGGTTCGATTCCTACCGCGCTCACCACGGTTCCATTCCTCAAAATGCCACTCCGGTTCGCCGGGGGCCGTTGCCGCCCGGGCAGGGTCAGTTGCACCGAGTCGGTGCAACCGATGTCCGTAAGTGACTGATTCCATTTATACGGCTGAAGCAGGTTGCACCGAGTCGGTCCACCTGACCCCGGCTTGGGCACGCTATCATCTATTGCATGCGTTACCTGGCATGGCTGCTCGCGCTGGCTTCTCCCCTGGGCGCACAATCTCTGGAGGCGCTGCTGGGCGCGCGCATCTCCGGCTTTCCGGGCGCCGTCTCGCTCTACGCCGCGAACCTGGATTCGGGCCGGGCGGTGGGCATCCGCCAGGGGGATCCGGTCCGCGCGGCCAGCACCATCAAGCTGCCCATCATGGCGGCGGTGTTCGACGCTGCCGCCCGCGGCCGGCTCAAATGGAGCCAGCGTCTCACGGTGCGCCGGGCGGACCAGTTGACCGGATCCCCGGTGATCGGCAGCGAACTCTCGCCGGGCGTCAAGCTGCCGCTGGGCGACGTGGTCCACCTGATGATCGTCCTCAGCGACAACACCGCCGCCAACATGCTGCTCGACCGGGTGACGGCCAACCAGGTAAACGCGTACCTGGACCGTATCGGCATCCTGACCACGCGGTCGCTGCGCAAGATCCGGGGCGACGGCGGGCAGCTAGCGCCCGCGCAGGGATGGTCGGATTTCGGCCGCGAGCCGGCGAATCAGAAGTACGGGATAGGCGTCACCACCCCGTTCGACATGGTGACGATCCTGAGCCGGCTCGAGCGCGGCGAACTGGTGGACGCGGCGGCTTCGCGGGAGATGATCGCAATTCTCAAGCGTCAGCAGGACAACACC
>Ga0265323_10001253_pt1 | contig 12762 bp, 7 predicted proteins | sample 41225metaG_FD_193580 | JGI IMG/M metagenome (GOLD analysis project Ga0265323, IMG submission 193580) | Rhizosphere microbial communities from Carex aquatilis grown in University of Washington, Seatle, WA, United States - 4-12-25 metaG | ecosystem: Host-associated > Plants > Roots > Rhizosphere >... | reverse complement strand
CTGGGACATCAGCGAGCGCAAGCGGGCCGAGGAGGCGCTGCGTGAATCCGAGTCACGCTTCCGCCAACTCGCCGAGTCGCTGCCCCAATTGGTGTGGACGTGCCAGCCCGACGGTCCGTGCGATTATCTCAACCGCCAATGGGTCGAGTTCACGGGCGTGCCTGAGGCCCGGCAGCATGGTTTCGGCTGGCTGGAACAACTTCACCCTGACGACCGTGCGCCCACCGTGGCTGCGTGGGAAGCGGCGATCGCTTCCGGTTCTGACTTTCGGGTGGAGTTCAGAATCCGCCGCCATGACGGTGAATACCGGTGGTTCGATACCCAGGCGGTGCGGTTGCGTGACGCAGGAGGGCACACCGTGAAATGGTTCGGCGCGAACACGGACATGACCGAGCGCAAGCGGGCGGAGGAGGAAATTCGCAAGCTCAACGCGGAACTGGAGCAGCGGGTGCGCGAGCGCACCGCCGAACTGGAGGCCGCCAACAAGGAGCTGGAGACGTTCAGTTACTCCGTTTCGCACGATCTGCGCGCGCCGTTGCGCGGCATCGACGGGTTCAGCCGGATCCTGCTTGAGAAGTGCTCAGCCCAACTGGACGACGAGGGCAAGGACAGCCTGCAGCGCGTGCGCGCGGCCACCCAGCGCATGGGCGAGTTGATCGATGACCTGCTCACACTGTCCCGCGCCACGCGGGCGGAGTTGCGGCGAACGACGGTGGATCTCACGGCGCTGGCCGGCGAGATTGTGGCGGAGTTGGAGCGCGCTGAACCGACACGGAGGGTGCGCTGGGTGATTGCACCGGGACTCGCGGCCACCGGCGATCGTCAACTGCTCCGCTTGGTGCTGGATAACCTGCTGAACAACGCGTTGAAATTCACCGGCCGGCAGGCGGAGGCGTGCATTGAGTTCGGCGCCATGAAGGGCGAGCAAGGTTGCGCCTTTTACGTCCGCGACAACGGCGTGGGCTTCGACATGGCCTATGCCGGCAAGCTCTTCGGTGCGTTCCAGCGGCTGCACGCGACGGCGGATTTTCCCGGCACGGGCATCGGCCTTGCCACGGTGCAGCGCATCATTCACCGCCACGGCGGCCGGGTGTGGGCCGAGGGCCGGGTCAATCACGGGGCAACGTTTTTCTTCACGTTGGAAGGTTCAACGGTTCCGGGGTTCAAGGGTTGAAAACACATGAACCATGAATCTCCCAACCGTGAACCGTTGAACCTCCCAACCGTGAACCACCCAACCTGATCTCCCTCCAACCAAGATCCTCATGAAAGACAAATCCATCCTGCTCGTGGAAGACAACCCGGACGACGTGAAGCTCACGTTGCACGCGCTCAAGGAATGCAACATTGCCAACAAAGTCGTGGTGGTCAGTGATGGCGTGGAGGCGCTGGACTACCTGTTTGGCACCGGCACTTACGCCAGCCGCGATTTGAGCGAACGGCCCGCCGTGGTGCTCCTCGACCTCAAGCTCCCGAAAGTCGACGGTCTGGAGGTGCTGCGCCGAATAAGAGCCGATCCCCACGGCAAACGCCAGCCAGTCGTCGTGCTCACCAGTTCGAAGGAAGAGCAGGATGTGGTGGCCAGCTACGACCTCGGCGCCAACAGCTACATCCTCAAGCCGGTGGATTTCGACCGTTTTATCGAGGCGGTTCGCCACCTCGGACTCTATTGGCTGCTGCTCAATGAGCCGCCGCCAAACGGCAAGGGCACGCCATGAGCACGCCGCTGAAGGCGCTGATTGTCGAGGATTCGGCGGACGACGCCCAGCTCTTGCTGGCCGAACTCCGGCGCGGCGGGTACGATGTGACTTGGGAGCGCGTGGACACGGCCGAGGCAATGCGCGCCGCGCTAAGCCGCCAGCCCTGGGATATTGTCATCGCCGATTACAAGATGCCGGGCTTCAGCGGGCTGGCCGCGCTCGAGCTGCTCAAGGCGAGCGGCAGGGGCCTGCCTTTCATCATCGTGTCCGGCACGATGGGTGAAGAACAGGCCGTGGCGGCCATGAAGGCGGGCGCCCACGATTACCTCATGAAGGACAAGCTGGGCCGTCTGGTTTCCGCCGTGAAGCGCGAATTACACGATGCGGCGTTGTGGCGCGAACACCGGCGGGCCGAATTGGCGCTGCGGGAGAGCGAGGAGAAGTTCCGGAGCCTCTTCGAAAGCTCCCAGGACGCCATCATGATCCTAGAGCCTCCTTCCTGGAGGTTCACCGCCGGAAACCCGGCTGCGGCGAAAATGTTCGGGGAGAGGACCGGAGAGGGATTTATTTCTCATGAGCCAGGGGAACTGTCGCCCGATCGGCAGCCGGACGGGAGTGCGTCTGCCGAGAAATCCAAGGAGAAGATTGAGACGGCCGTGCGCAACGGCTCTTGTTTCTTCGAGTGGACGCACCGGCGGATTAGCGGCGAGGAGTTTCCCGCCGACGTGCTCCTGACCCGGATGGGGCAGGGGGAAAAGATGGTGATCCAAGCCACCGTCCGCGACCTCACCGAGCGCAAGCAGGCGGATAGAAAGGTCCGCGAGCAGGCGGCCCTGCTCGACAATGCCAATGACGCCATCTACGTGACAGCCCTCGACCGCACGATCCTCTATTGGAACCAGGGCGCCGAACGGACTTATGGCTGGACCAGCGCCGAAGTAATGAATCGAAAGACCTCGGAATTGCTTTCCACTGATCCCGTCGCGGCGGAGGCGCTTACCGCGGTCCTGCTCAAGCAGGAAAGCTGGTTCGGGGAGCGTTGGCAGATAACCAAGGACGGGCGGAAGGTGGAAGTGTTCAGCCGGCTGACGCTCGTGCGCAACGAACAGGGCCAGCCGCAGTCGGTCTTTGCGATCAACACCGACATCACGGAAAAAAGGCAGCTTGAAGCCCAGTTTCTCCGTGCCCAGCGGCTGGAGAGCATCGGAGCGCTGGCCAGCGGCATTGCCCACGATCTCAACAACGTCCTGGCTCCGATTCTCATCGGCGCGCCCCTGGTGCGGGAAATGGTGACGGACGCGACGGCGCGCCGCCTGCTCAAGACGATGGAATCAAGCGCCCAGCGCGGCGCCGCCATCGTCCGGCAGGTGTTGACGTTCGCCCGTGGAGTCGAAGGCGAGCGCGCACCCCTGCAACCGCGGCACTTGCTCACCGCGATGGAAAACCTCGCCGCCGAGACCTTCCCCAAGAACATCAAAATTGAAACCGACGTGGCGGCCGACTTGTGGCCGATTCTGGGCGACGCCACGCAACTGGATCAGGCCTTGCTGAACCTGTGCGTCAACGCCCGCGATGCCATGCCGGGCGGTGGAATACTCACCTTTAGCGCCGCCAATGTCGTGCTCTCCAAAGAGGCGGCGGAGAAGATACCAGGCGCCCGGCCGGGTTCCTATGCCTGTCTGCGCGTCACCGACACCGGTACGGGCATTCCACCGGAAATCCAGGCGAAATTGTTCGAGCCATTTTTTACGACCAAGGACGTGGGCAAGGGCACCGGGCTGGGGCTGAGCACTACGCTGGGCATTGTGCGCAGCCATGGCGGCTTCATTCGGATCGCCAGCAAAGTCGGGCAGGGCACCACGTTTGAGTTATACCTCCCCGCCACAAAGACCGAGGAGGTGGCCGTTAAAAAGGACTCAGCCAAACCGTGGCCTCGCGCACACGGAACAGGCATCCTCGTGGTGGACGACGAAACTGCCGTACGCGAGGTTATAAGACAGACGCTGGCGGAATTCGGGTACCAGGTGATCACAGCCGGACGCGGAAACGAGGCCCTCAGAATCTTCAAGGAACGCCAGCAGGAAATCCAACTGGTGCTGACCGACATGATGATGCCGGAGATGGACGGACCAACCCTGGTCGCGGCCCTGCGGGTACTCGACCCGACGGTCAGGATTGTCGGTATCACTGGCATGAGCGACACGGGGAGTAAGAGCGGACTGAAGGCGCTGGAACTGTCGGCCATGGTGGCGAAACCATTCACGATCAACAAACTCCTTACGGTCATCCGGGAAGCGCTGCCCGTGACTGCGGGCGCTGAACGGAACGTCACCGACGGTGGAACATCACTGCCGTCGCCGCCGGGGTGAAGTCCAATCCGGAGCGCGGTCCGCCCGTTTGTCATGTAGCACCCCAAGAACCGGTCATTTTTTACCCTTTTGAGTAATGGACATATTTTCAGCGGGAGACAAAATGTGACCACCGCAAAGAAAGACGGTAGGAAGCTTTCACCGTGAAACGGAAACAAAACCCCCGATCGCTTACGTATGTTTATGTCCATGGGTTTGAGGCCGGGACGCTGCCAAAGCACACGGTGGACAAGAGGGCGCACCGGGCGGCGGTGGAACCGGGCGCCTCTCACGTGCCGTGGGCAGCACGGAAGGGACGGGCAAGGCACACTGCAGGAGCCGCGTGAACATGCCCGGGAAATCATCCAGCACGGGTCGTCAGGATTCAGTCATTGCGGGATGGCTGTTGGGTTTGATTTTTGTCTGCGTGGCCACGGGAATCGTGGCGGCCGGAAACTTCTATTACCGGAATTACGAAAGAAATTTCCGTGCTGCGGTCGAGCGCCAGCTCTCGACCATTGCGGACTTGAAGGTGGGTGAGTTGACGCAGTGGCGCAAAGAACGGCTGGCGGATGGCGACGTCTTCTTCAAGAACGGCAGTTTCTCCGACTTGGTACGGCGGCTTTTCGATAACCCGGAGGATGCCCAAGCCCGGCAACAGATTCAGGCATGGATTGAGAAATACCAGACGGCAAATCAGTATAACGAAATACTGCTGCTGGATGCGAAAGGCATCGCTCACCTTTCAATTCCCGCCGGCCGGACGGAGGTGTCTTCCAACGTCTTGCGACGCGTTCCGGAAGTCCTGCGCACGGGTCAGGCGACATTCCAGGATTTCTACCGGAACGAGCACGACCAGCGGATCTATCTGGCGGTTATGGTCCCCGTGATTGACGAGACTGCGACCAGCGGCCCGCTGGGAGTGCTCCTGTTGCGCATTGATCCCGAAATCTATCTCTATCCCTTCATCCAGCGCTGGCCCACACCCAGCCTGACCGCCGAGACCCTGCTTATTCGCAGGGAATACGACCAAGTCGTCTTCCTGAACGAACTGCGCTTCCAGAAAAACACGGCACTGACCCTCCGCCGGCCACTGGGTCAAACGGAAGTGCCGGCGGTTGCGGCGGCCTTGGGACGTGAAGGTGTCATGGAAGGCCTCGATTACCGGGGCGTGCCGGTAGTGGCGGCCCTGCGCGCCATACCCGATTCGCCGTGGTCGCTGGTCGCCCGCATGGACACTTCGGAAGTGTATGCGCCGCTGCGCGAGCAGATGAGGTTGGTGCTGCTGCTCATCAGCGCCCTGCTAGTCGGCGCGGGGGGCAGCGTGGCGATGATCTGGCGGCAGCAGCGCGTGCGCTATTACCAGACCAAGTATGAGGCGGAAGAAGCCCGGACCAGGCTCGCCGCCATCGTCGAACACGCCGAAGATGCCATCATCAGCAAGAACCTCGACGGCACGATCACGAGCTGGAACGCGGGTGCGGAACGCCTTTTCGGCTACACTGCTGCGGAGATAATCGGCCAGCCCATTACACGACTCATTCCAACCGAGGAATACGCGAGTGAGGCAGAAATCCTGAAGAAGGTAATATGCGGTGAGCAAATTGAGCATTACGAAGCCGTGCGCATCGCCAAGGACGGCCGGCACGTCGCCGTGTCCCTGACCATCTCACCCGTCCGCGATGCGGCTGGCCTGATCATCGGAGCCGCCAAGATTGCCCGCGACATCACCGAGCGCAAGCGGGCGGAGGCAGAATTGCGGGCCAGCGAGAATCGGCTCCGCGAACTCAACGAATTGCAGGTAAGCCTGCTACCTTCGCAATCCGTCGTACAAAAACTCAAACTTGTCACTGATGCCGTGGTGCGGATTGTGGGTGCCGAGTTCGCCAGGGTCTGGATGATAAGACCTGGCGACCGCTGCGAATCCGGGTGCGTTCACGCCAAAGCAACGGAGGGGCCGCATGTCTGCCGGTTTCGTGATCGCTGTCTGCATCTGCTGGCCAGTTCCGGCCGCTATACGCACACTGATGGCCCGGAGCACGGACGGGTGCCCTTTGGCTGCTACAAGATCGGCAAGATCGCGGCTGGAGAGGAAGCCAAGTTTCTCACCAACGACGTGCCAAACGACCCGCGTGTCCATAATCATTCCTGGGCCCGGGAACTGGGGTTGCTGTCCTTTGCCGGGTATCGCCTCGTCGATGCGGACAATACTCCACTCGGAGTGCTGGCGTGCTTCGGCAAGCAGGCGATCTCCGCAGAGGTGGATTTGTTCATGCAGGGGGTCGCGCATGCCACCTCGCTCGTGCTGCAGTCAGCGCTGGCGGAGGAGGCGCAGCGGGAGTCGGCGGCCAGATACAACGCGCTGTTTAACGAGGGCACCGATGGCATCCTGATTGCCGACATTGGAGCCAAGACGTTCAAGTACGCGAACCCGGCCATATGCCGAATGCTCGGATATACCGAGGACGAATTGCGAACCATGGGTGTGGCGGACATTCATCCGAAGGAAGCCGTGCCAAGCGTCGTCGCCGAGTTCGAAGCCCAGGTCCGCGGCGAAAAGACGATTGCGGCCGACATTCCGTGTCTCCGGAAGGACGGCTCCGTGGTCCATGCGGATGTCAACTCGGTTGTCATCAAGGTGGACGGGAAGCCCTGCAACGTGGGCTTCTTCCGCGACATCACCGAACGCAAGCGGGCGGAGGCGGAAATCCTCAAGCTCAACGCCGAACTGGAACAGCGGGTGCGCGACCGCACCGCCGACCTGGAGGCCGCCAACCGGGAGCTGGAGGCATTCAGCTACTCGGTCTCGCACGATTTGCGCGCGCCGCTGCGGGCCATGGACGGCTTCAGCATGGCGCTGCTGGAAGACTGCGCCGGCCGGCTGGACGAGGCGTCCCAGGACCACCTGCGGCGCATCCGGGCCGGCAGCCAGCAGATGGCCGAGTTGATCGACGATCTGCTAAACTTATCCCGCGAATCGAGGGCGGAGATGCGTCGCGAAAGGGTGGACCTGACGGCGATGGCGGAGGAAATCGCCGCGGAATTTCGGCGAACGCAGCCGGATCGCCAGGTACAGCTGGTCGTCGCGCCGGCGTTGACGGCGGACGCCGATGCGAGGATGCTGCGGCTGGTGCTCAACAATCTTTTGGACAATGCCTGGAAATTCACGTCCAAGTGCGCGCAGGCCCGCATCGAGATCGGCGCGTGGGAGCAGGACGGCCAGCACGTCTTCTTTGTCCGCGACAACGGGGCGGGGTTTGACAGGACCTACGCCGGCAAGCTCTTCGGCCCGTTCCAACGACTGCACACCAGCCAGGAGTTCCCGGGCACCGGCATCGGCCTGGCGATCGTGCAACGGATCGTTCACCGGCATGGAGGACGCGCCTGGGCCGAGGGCGCCGTCGGACAAGGCGCCACCTTTTATTTCACGCTGGGTCCGAAGGCTGTCAGGCTGGAGGCTGTCAGGCCGAAATCGGAAGAGGCCAACCATGCGTGACCATACGAAACTCAGGGCGTTTGAACTGGCCGATGAAGTGGCGATCTTAATCTATCGGGCAACCCGAGCGTTTCCCAAAGAAGAGGTTTACGGACTGGCTTCCCAAATGAGAAGGGCGGCGGTTTCGATACCGTCGAACATCGTCGAAGGATGTGCGCGGGAGAGTCAGGCCGAATACATGCGTTTTCTCGAAATCGCATACGGCTCCTTGCGGGAACTGCATTACCAATTCGGCCTGGCCAGACGCCTGGGATATGCGGATGAGTCGGGAACTACCTTATGCGACTCGAAAATGGTCGAGGCGGGGAAAGTTCTGAGTGCCCTTATACGCTCGATGCGAAAAGTCTAACAGCCTTCAGCCTACAGCCTGAACAACCCTGGTTGTTTACTTCCGCACGACACATTCAATGAACGACAAAAAGATCATCCTCCTCGTGGAGGACAACCCGGATGACGTGACCCTGACCCTCCGGGTGCTTAAAAAGAACAATATCGCGAACGAGGTGGTGGAGGCCCATGACGGCATCGAGGCGCTTGATTACCTGTTCGGCACCGGCGCGCACGCCGGTCGCGATCTCCACCAGCAACCGCAGGTGGTCCTGCTGGATTTGAAGCTGCCAAAGATTGACGGCATGGAGGTGCTGCGCCGCATTCGCAAGGATCCGCGAACCCGGCTCCAGCCGGTGGTCATCCTCACCTCGTCGAAGGAGGAGAATGACCGCGTTGAGGGCTACGCCTTGGGCGCCAACAGCTACATTCGCAAGCCCGTGGATTTTAACCAATTCACCGAATCCATCCGCCAACTAGGTCTCTATTGGCTGGTGCTCAACGAACCACCGCCCGTGATCGTTGCGATGCCATGAACAAGCCGCTGCGCTGCCTGCTGGTCGAGGACTCGGAAAACGACGCAGCGCTGATCCTGCGCCAGCTGCGCAGCGGCGGTTACGACGTGTCGTCGGAGCGGGTGGACACGGCCGAGGCGATGAGCGCCGCGCTGCGCCGGCATCCGTGGGACGTGATCCTCGCCGACTACAAGATGCCGCACTTCAGCGGGCCGGCTGCGCTGGAGCTGCTGAAGGCGAGCGGCAAGGGTCTGCCTTTCATCCTCGTCTCCGGTTCGATCGGCGAGGAGCAGGCGGTGGCGGTCATGAAGGCGGGTGCCGATGACTACATCATGAAGGACAAGCTGGGGCGCCTCGTTCCCACCATTGAGCGCGAGTTGCGCGCGGCGGCAGAGTGGCGCGAGCGCAAGCTGGTCGAAATGGCGCTGCAGGAGAGCGAAAAAAAATACCGGGAACTGGTTGAATACGCCAACAGCATCATCCTGCGCTGGACCAACGACGGGAAGATCACGTTCCTGAACGAGTTTGGGCAGAAATTCTTTGGCTACTCGGAAGCGGAAATCCTCGGCCGCCACGTCGTCGGCACCATCGTACCGGACAGTGAAAGCAGCAGCCGGGATCTTCGCGATCTGATCGACCAGATCGGTGCGCATCCGGTGGAGTTCGCGCAGAGCATCAATGAGAACATCCGCCGCAACGGCGAACGGGTCTGGGTGGCCTGGAACAACCGGCCGGTGCGGGATGAGCAGGGCCTGGTGAAGGAGATCCTGAGCATCGGCTCCGACATCACCGAACGCCGGCGGATGGAGGAGGCGCTGCGGGAATCACAAGCCTTGTACCAATCGCTCGTGGACCAGCTGCCCGCCGGGGTTTTCCGCAAAGACCTTGAGGGCCGCTATGTTTTTGTCAGCCCCTGGTTCTGCCGGCTCAAGGGCATCAAGGAAGAGGCCTTCCTGGGCAGGACGCCCCGGGAAGTGGCCGCCAGCGAAGGGGCGAAACCGGGTGCCGACCAGCGGGCGCTCAGGTATGTCGCCGCCGGCATGGACGATCATGCCCGGGTCATGCAAACCGGCAAACCCATCGAGGTGATTGAAGAACACACCGATGCCGCCGGCGGGAAGAAGTTCCTGCGCGCCTTGAAAATTCCCGTCGTTGACCAGGCGGGGAAGATCATTGGCAGCCAGGGCGTCGTGTTCGACATCACGGCGCTCAAGCTGAGCGAGGAGGCGCTGCGGCAGGAGCAAACCCTGTTCACCGACCTGATCAGCACGATCCCCGATCACATCTTTTTCAAGGACCGGAAGAGCCGCTTTGTCCGCGTCAACGATGCCATGGCGAAATGGTTTGGCCTGGGCAGTCCTGACGAGGCGGTCGGCAAGACGGACTTCGACGAGTTCAGCGAGGAGCACGCCTGGCAGTCCTATGAGGATGAGCAGCGAATCATGAGCACCGGCAATGCGCTCATCGGCCTGGAGGAGAAGGAAACCTGGCCCGACGGCCGCACCACCTGGATGTCCACCACGAAAGTTCCCTTGCGCGACGCGGACGGCAACATCACCGGACTGGTGGGCATCTCGCGTGATATCACGGAACGCAAACGGGCGGTGGACGACGTGCGCCTGAACGAGTCCCTGCTGCGGGCGACCCTGGAGTCCACGGCCGACGGGATCCTGGTGGTGGATGCGAATGGCGTGGTCGTCGATTACAACAAGCAATTCGTTGCGATGTGGCGCATTCCCGAATCCGTTCTGGTCACCCACGAGGATCAGAAGCTGCTGGATGCCGTGCTGGAACAACTGGCGGCACCGGAAGTTTTTCTTGCCGGGGTTCGTGCATTGTATGCCCAGCCCGACAAGGAGAGCCTTGACACGCTGCAGTTCAAGGATGGCAGGGTCTTTGAGCGTTTTTCCCATGCCCAGCAACTCGGCGACCGGATTGTCGGCCGGGTGTGGAGCTTCCGCGATGTCACCAAGCGCGTCCAGGCGGAGGCGCGCAACCGCGAGCTGGCCGCACTGCTCGACAATGCCAATGACGCCATCTACGTGACGACCCTTGACAACACGATCCTCTATTGGAACCGGGGCGCGGAGCTGACTTATGGCTGGACCAGCGCCGAGGCCGTGAATCGCAAGACCCTGGATCTGCTTACCGTTGATCCTGTCGCGGAGGTGGCGAAGACCGCCGTGCTGCTCAAGGAGGGTAACTGGTCCGGTGAGCGCTGGCGGATGACCAAAGACGGCAGGAAGGTGGAGGTGTTCAGCCGGATGATGCTGGTGCGCGACGAGCAGGGCCAGCCGCGGTCGATCTTTTCGATCAACACCGACATCACGGAAAAAAAGCAGCTCGAAGCCCAGTTTCTCCGCGCCCAGCGGCTGGAGAGCATCGGGGCGCTCGCCAGCGGCATTGCCCACGACCTCAACAACGTCCTCGCGCCGATCATCATCGGCGCGCCGCTGCTGCGCGAATTGGCCAAGGACCAGACGTCGCGGCACCTGCTCAAGACGATGGAAACCAGCGCCCAGCGCGGAGCGGCCATCGTCCGACAGGTGTTGACCTTCGCCCGCGGCGTCGAGGGCGAGCGCGTGACCCTGCAGCCGCGTCATCTCCTCCGGGAGATGGAAAAACTCGCCGCCGAGACCTTTCCCAAGGGCATCCGGATTGATTCCGATGTGGCATCCGACCTTTTCCCCGTACTGGGCGACGCCACGCAGCTGCATCAGGCCTTGCTGAATCTGTGCGTCAACGCCCGCGACGCCATGCCGAACGGAGGCGTCATCACCCTGGCAGCCGCCAATGTCGTGCTGACCAAGGAGGCGGCGGAGAAGATCCCGGGCGCCCAGCCGGGTTCCTATGCCTGTCTGCGCGTCGTTGACACCGGCACGGGCATTCCGCCGGAAGTTGAGGCGAAGATGTTTGAGCCGTTTTTCACGACCAAGGGCGTGGGCAAGGGCACCGGACTGGGGTTGTCCACGGTGCTGGGCATCGTGCGCAGTCATGGCGGCTTTGTCCGGGTCGACAGCAAGGTCGGGAAGGGATCCACCTTCGAGCTGTATCTCCCCGCCACGACGAACGAGCAGGTGGCGGTCAAGGGTGAGTCTGCCCCGCCCTGGCCCAAGTCGCGCGGCGAATGCATCCTTGTGGTGGACGACGAGGCCGCCGTGCGCGAGGTCGCGCGCCAGGCCCTGCTGGAATTCGGGTACAAGGTGATCACGGCCTCGCGTGGCGCCGAGGCCCTCCGGATTTTCCGGGAACGCCGGCAGGAGATCAAACTGGTGCTGACCGACATGATGATGCCGGAGATGGACGGAGCGACCCTGATCGCGGCCCTGCGGGTGCTCGACCCGGCGGTCAAGGTTGTGGGCATCACCGGCATGAGCGACGCGGCGGGGATGAGTGCGCTGAAGACGCACGCGCTGGCCGCCATGCTCGCGAAGCCGTTCACGATCGAGAAGCTCATCGGGGTCATCCGGCAAGCGCTGCCGGCGGCCGCTGGTAGTGGTGGGACGGCTCCGTCCGGCGGAGGAACCCAGACGTCTTTGCCGCACTGAAGTCCGATGCGGTGCGCGGTGGTAGGGCGGACTATCCCTAGTCCGCCGCCGGCTCGTACGTCCGACCCGGCGCGTTAAGGATAACGCGCCCTACCTGTGACAACCAACTGGTAGGGCGGATTGTCCCTAGTCCGCCGCCGGTTCGTACGTCCGTACCCGGCGCGTTAAGGATAACGCGCCCTACCTGTGACAACCAACTGGTAGGGCGGACTATCCCTAGTCCGCCGAAGATCCGACGTTGGATCGAGGGTGGGCGGACTATCCTGAAACCACCGCGCCATTTTGCGGTTGCCGCTCCTTTACTGCCCAATGAGGCTGCTAGCCGCTCCCACGGACGTATTACCACAACGCAAGCGCCTCTTTCATCACGCGCCACTCTGGGTGCGAAACAGCTCGAGATTCTTCGTCACGGTCTGCTGCGCCGAGCGCGATCATCCCCAACTGACGCAGCCACGGGTTTTTGACGTGATGGTTGATGCAATCGAGCACTATGTTGCTGCACAGCGGTGGTGGATGGATCTGTTTTTGGCGATGCCGGATCACTTTCACGCCGTAGCTTCGTTCCAGCACGTCGAGGACATGCCGGCGGTAATACGTGACTGGAAGCGCTATGTGGCAAAACAAGCAGGGATCGTCTGGCAGGATGGTTTCTTTGACCACAGACTCAGGTCGAGTGAGAGCACGACTGAAAAGTGGAACTACATTCTGCTCAATCCGGTAAGAAAAGGGCTAGTACCAAAACCTGAAGATTGGCGATTCGTGTGGACGCCGCCCATTGACCCGGCGCGTTAAGGATAACGCGCCCTACCTGTGACAACCAACTGGTAG
>Ga0265323_10001252_pt1 | contig 12763 bp, 13 predicted proteins | sample 41225metaG_FD_193580 | JGI IMG/M metagenome (GOLD analysis project Ga0265323, IMG submission 193580) | Rhizosphere microbial communities from Carex aquatilis grown in University of Washington, Seatle, WA, United States - 4-12-25 metaG | ecosystem: Host-associated > Plants > Roots > Rhizosphere... | reverse complement strand
AGTGCAAGAAGAAGTTCTACCTGATCGGCACCGACTACGTTTATCCGCAGACGACGAACCTGATCCTGTTCAAATATCTCCAGCTCAAAGGCGTGCCCATCGAGAACATCGGCGGCGGCCTCAGCAAGGACGACTCTGGCAAGGTCATCAGGGCCGGCAAATACGTGCCGTTTGGACACACCGACTTCCAGCAGATTGTCGGCGACATCAAGCAGTTTGCCGCGAGCGGCGACGCCTGCGTGATCAACACGATTAATGGCGACTCCAACGTGCCGTTCTTCAAAGAAATCGTGGCGGCCGGGCTCTCGGCGGCCGATTGTCCGGTGGTTTCCTTCAGCCTGGCCGAAGACGAACTGCGCAGCATGCCGACGAGGGATCTCGTCGGCGAACTCGGCTGCTGGACCTATTTCCAGTCTCTCGACACCCCGGAGAACAAGTCCGTCCTCGATCAGTGGAAGACCTGGCTCGCGAGCGAGAACTATCCGGGCGTGGTGAAGGAAAAACGCACCGTCGACAGCCCGATGGTTCTGTCCTATGATGGCGTCTATCTTTGGAAGGCCGCGGTGGAAAAGGCCGGCTCGTTTGACGTGGACAAGGTCCGGGCCGTGCTCGAGTCAGGCGACATTAGTTTCGCCGGTCCGGGCGGGAAGATCACCATGCAGAAGAATCATCACGCCACGAAGAACGTGTACATCGGCGAGACCAAGGCCAACGGCCAGTTCAAAATTCTCCAGTCGTTCGACCAGGTCTACGGCGAGCCCTTCCTGCTGAAGTCGCTCGACGAGAAACTAGCCGCCATGAGCAAGTAGATCCATTCATAAGCAGGCATGCCGCCTGCTCCATGCCCGCAAGGGCTCGGTCAACTTAACCTCAGGGGTGGAGCCTTCAGAACTCCGCCCCTTTTCCTTTTTGTCTGGATGAAGGCATTCGCCAAGATCTTTTTCCCTGCGTGGCTCATCGGCGCGCTGCTCTGCCGCAGCGTCGCCGGCGCGCCTGCGTCGGAGTCGGCGGCGAACGAAGCGGCGGTCCGTCGTCTGCTGACGCAGACCATTTTGAGCAGTGGCCCGGGCCAACAAAAGCGACTCGACGAACTCGCGGAAACTGGTTCCAAAGTCGTCCACGATGTTCTCACTGCCTGGACGCGAGGGGAAATCTATCTTCCGGCGTCGCCCGACGGCTCCAAAATCCCCGCGCTGCTCGATGACCAGCTGGACGCGGATGGCCGGTCCCGCGCCATCCGCATCGACTCCGGCCGCTTTCTCCTCGATGCGGTCGGCCGGGAGTTGCGTTACAAAGCGGAGGATCTGGAAGCAGCTGACACCGACATGCGCCTTCGTCGCACGATCCAACAGGTGCTCGATCTGCTCGCACTGGCCGCTCCCAACGCGGACGCCCGCCTTTCCGCTGTGGCGAAGCTCGGCTATTCCCAAAAGAGCCAATACATCCCCGTCCTTGAGCGTCGCCTGCTCAAGGAACCGGACGCCGGTGTCCAGCGGGCGATGCGCGAAGCGGTGGCCGTGCTCCAGCTCGGCGATGCCGATCCCGCCGTTCAGGTCGCCGCGGCCCAGGCGCTGGCTCAATTGAATGACATCGGCGCCCTCGATACCCTCAAGCGTCTCGCCGGCGATCGAACGCTGAAGCCCCAGGTGGCGACGGCGGTGAAGGCCGCCATCAGCTCCATCGAGGGCCACATCACCGATGTCAATCTTCTCGGAACGATCTTCCATGGCATCAGCCTCGGCTCGATCCTGCTCGTCGTCGCGCTTGGGCTCGCCATCACCTTTGGCCTGATGGGGGTGATCAATATGGCGCACGGAGAGATGATCGCGGTCGGCGCCTACACCTGCTATGTCGTCCAGAATATCTTCGGCTCCGGCTTCGTATCCTCCATCACGCTGCCCTTCACCTTCAATGGCCATCCGATCTCCTTCGGGTGCCATCTGCCAGGCCTGAACGCGGCGCCGGGGACCACGCTTTACGAAAGCTACTTTCTCGTTGCGCTGCCACTTAGCTTCGGCGCAGCGGCCCTGGCCGGCTTGGTCCTCGAACGCCTCGTCATCCGCTTCCTGTACCGCCGGCCGCTCGAATCGCTGCTGGCGACCTGGGGGGTGTCGCTCGTCATGCAGCAGGGATTCCGCATGGTTTTCGGCGCCAACAACGTTCAGGTGGATTCGCCTTCCTGGTTGCTCGGACATTTCGCGATCAACGATGTGCTCTTCGGCTACAATCGCGTGTTCGTCATCGTCTTCGCCGCCCTGATCGTTCTCGGCACCTGGTTGCTGCTGACCAAGACACCGCTTGGCCTTTTTATCCGCGCCGTGATGCAAAACCGCGACATGGCGGCGTGCATGGGCGTGCGAACCAAGCGGGTGAATATGCTCACCTTCGCCTTCGGTTCCGGTCTGGCCGGCCTGGCGGGCGCCTTTCTTTCGCAGATCGGCAACGTCGGCCCCAGCCTCGGCCAGAACTACATCGTGGACTGTTTCATGACGGTCGTCGTCGGCGGCGTGGGCAATCTCGCCGGCACGGTCTACGCGGCGGTGGGCATCGGCACGGCCGACGAAACGCTGCAGCAGGTCCTCGGTTCGCCGGTGATGGGCAAGATCATCGTGCTCACCACGATCATCCTGTTCCTGCAATGGAAACCCGGCGGCCTCTTCGCCTCGCGCGGCCGCAGCCTTGACGACTGATTCGATGCGCCGGACTCCTACTCAAGTCGAAACGTGGGGCGTGGCGATCGTCGCGCTTGTGATCCTCGTCGTGCTGCCGGGCTTGAACGCTTTTGCGCCCGCCGCGAGCGCGCTGCACGTCAGCGACTTCACCATCAATCTCTACGGAAAGTACCTCTGCTATGCGGTGTTTGCGCTCAGCGTGGACCTCCTCTGGGGATACACCGGGCTGCTCAGCCTCGGGCAGGCGCTCTTTTTCGCCCTCGGCGGGTACATGATGGGCATGTACCTCATGCGGATGATCGGCGACCTTGGCCAGTATCACCAGTCCATTCCCGATTTTCTCGTTTTTCTCGGCTGGAACACCCTGCCGAAATTCTGGCGCCCGTTTGCCAGCTTCCCCTTCGCGTTCTTCATGATCGTTGCCCTGCCCGGGGCCGTCGCCCTGGTCTTCGGATTTCTCGCGTTCCGCTCGCGCATCCGCGGGGTGTACTTCTCCATCCTGACCCAGGCTTTCACCTACGCCGCCTGCCTGCTGTTTTTCCGCAATGACCTTCTGATGGGCGGCAACAACGGCTTTACCGACTTCAAATTCCTGCTCGGTTACGACCTCCGCCGTCCCGCCACCCAGCGTGCGCTTTATCTCTGCACCGGCCTGCTGCTGCTCGGTGCCTACCTGCTGTGCCGTTGGCTCACCACCATCAAGTTTGGCAAGATCCAGCGGGCGATTCGCGACAGCGAGAACCGCGTGCGTTTCTCCGGCTACGCCACCGCGCACTTCAAGCTCTTCGTGTTCGTGTTCTGCGCCATCATCGCCGCCATGGCCGGCGCGCTTTACGTACCGCAGGTCGGCATCATCAACCCGAGCGAAATGGCGCCGGAAAAATCGCTCGAAGTCGTCGTCTGGGTCGCCGTCGGCGGCCGGGGCACCCTGCTCGGCCCGGTCGTCGGCGCCATTACGGTCAATGCCTTGAAAAGTTGGGCCACGCGCGCTTATCCCGATCTGTGGTTCATCTTCCTCGGCCTGCTGTTTATCCTCGTCGTCGTCTTCCTCCCCGGCGGCATCATAAGTCTGCCCGCGCGCCTGCGCACCGCCTGGCGCAGCCGCCGTCGCCCGCCGCAGGAATCACCGGAGCTCGCCATCGATCCGGCCAAGATTGAAGCTTCCGCCCCCGACCGCTCATGAGCCACCCGCTGTTAGCCGTCGAGGACGTTTCCAAGACCTACGATGGCTTCAAGGCCATCTCCGATCTCACCTTCTATTTGTTTGAAGGCGAGCTGCGCACGGTGATCGGACCCAACGGCGCGGGCAAATCCACTTTTTTCGACCTGATCACCGGCCGCGCCAAGCCCGACACTGGCAAGATCGAGTTCGGCCGCTCGACGGAATTGTCGCACGACCTCACCGCGCTCAACGAATACGAGATCAACCGCCTCGGCATTGGCCGGAAATTCCAGACTCCGAGCGTTTATGTGGACCATACCGTTTGGGACAACCTGATGCTCTCCCTCCAGGGTCCGCGCGGCGTGTTCGCCACCCTGTTGCACCGCCTGTCATCGACTGATCGCGACCGGATGGACGCTTTGCTCCAGCTCATCCGGCTCGACGCCAAGCGCGAATGGAAAGCGGGGCGGCTCGCGCACGGCGAGAAACAGTGGCTGGAAATCGGCATGCTGCTCGCGCAGGAGCCGAAGCTGCTGCTGGTGGACGAACCCGCCGCCGGCATGACCGACGAAGAAACCCACCGCACCGGCGAGCTGCTCGTCTCGCTGGCCGGCCGGCACAGCCTCATTGTGGTCGAGCACGACATGACTTTCGTCCGCCAGATCGCGCAGGGTCGCAAGGTTACCGTCCTGCACCAGGGATCTGTGCTGTGCGACGGCCGGTTCGACGATGTCCAGGCCAACCCCAAGGTGCGCGAGGTTTACCTTGGCCGGGGAAAACCAGGGAAATGAGCGCCGGGCCCGAACCTCTTCTCAACCTTTCGGCCGTTGAAACCGACATCGGCGGATCGCGCATTCTGCGCGGGGTCAACTTAGAGGTCGGCTCCGGCGAGGTGGTTGCCCTCATGGGCCGCAACGGCGTCGGCAAAACGACCACGCTCCGCACGATCACCGGACTCCTGCCGGTGCGCGCCGGCACCATCACGTTGGCCGGTCAGCGCGTCGACCGGCTGCCGGTCGACGCCCGCGCCCGCGCCGGCATCGGCTATGTGCCGCAAGGTCGCGAGATTTTCCCGCATCTCACCGTGGAGGAAAACCTGCGCCTCGGCCCCGCGGTCCACCGGCGCGGTGGTCCCGCAGCCCGCGCCGACCTCGACCGGGTCTTCACGCTTTTCCCGGTGTTGCGGGACATGCTCTCGCGCAAGGGCGGCGTGCTCTCAGGCGGCCAGCAACAGCAACTGGCCATCGGGCGCGCACTCCTCACCCGGCCGCGATTGCTCATTCTCGACGAGCCCACCGAGGGCATCCAGCCCTCGATCATCGACCAGATCGGAGACACGCTGAAGAAGCTGAAGACGGAGGGCCTCCAGCATTCCTACGTCGAGGAGATCGAGAACGCCGTCAAGACCCTCAAGGCTGAGGGCTACCTGGCGATTCTCCTCGTCGAACAATACGTCGATTTCTGCCGTGATGTGGCGGACCGGTTCTACGCCATGGACCGCGGCGCCGTCACCATCAGCGGTCCGATTGCCGACCTCACCGACATAGTTGTTCGCGAGCACCTGCAGGTGTAGTAATCAAAGTAGTGAGTAGTCAGTAGCGAGTAGTGAGCATGTCGAAAACTCAATCACCTATTTGAACGGTCCTCATTTTCCCAACGCAGTCGGAATCAACCGAACTTCCTGCCCTCCACCTGCTCGCTACTCGCTACTTTCCTCATGCACCTGACTCCACGCGAACGCGAAAAACTCCTCGTGGTCGTCGCCGCCGATCTCGCCCGTCGCCGGCTCGCCCGCGGACTCAAGCTCAATTACCCGGAGGCCATCGCCGTCATCACGTACGAAATCATGGAGGGCGCGCGCGACGGACGGTCCGTCGCCGACCTCATGAGTTTCGGCACAACCGTCCTCAAGGTGGCCGATGTCATGGACGGCGTCCCCGAAATGGTCGCCGAGGTGCAGGTCGAAGCCACGTTTCCCGACGGCACCAAGCTCGTCACGGTTCACCAGCCGATCCGGTGAATCAAAAGCTGAAAAACTGAAAGGCTGAAAGGCTGAAACAAGCCCGACTAAAACCACGATTCCTCATCATACTGTCAGTCTTCCCTTTCCCCAGTTCTGACCTTTCTGTCCCCAGGTTCCCTCATTCAGCCCTTCAGCGTTTCAAGATCTCAGCTTTCAGCCTTTCAGCTTTTTCCACCCATGATCCCCGGCGAAATCATCATTCCGGCCGACGCGCCGCCGCTCTCCGCCAATCGCGGCCTAGCCACGTGCACGATCGAAGTCACCAACACCGGCGACCGGCCCGTTCAGGTCGGATCGCACTTTCACTTCTTCGAGGTGAACGAAGCCCTGCGTTTCGATCGCTCGGCCGCCCGCGGCTTCCGCCTCAACATTCCCGCGGGCACCGCGGTGCGCTTCGAGGCCGGCGACACCCGACGGGTCGAACTCGTCGCCCTCGCCGGCACCCGCGAGGTGTTCGGTCTCAACGGCAAGATCAACGGAAAGCTATGATGCACTCTTGATGTAGGAGCCTGCCTGCCGGCGATTCTCGGAATGTAGGAAGCCTGCTTGCAGGCGATCTTAGCCCCGAGTTCGCGAGCAAGCTCGCCTCCTACAATTTGCCTCGGAACCGCGGTGGCCGCGAGCGCCAGCGAATGGAATCCGCCAAATCCCAAATCATAAATCGGAAGTTGAAAATCGCGACTCCTCCCATGCCTCTCTCCCTTTCCCGCCGCCAATACGCTGAGATGTTCGGCCCCACCGTTGGGGACCAGGTCCGCCTCGCCGACACTGACCTCTTCGTCCAGGTCGAACGCGACCTCATCGCCGAGGGCGGCGGCTACGGCAACGAGATCAAGTTTGGCGGCGGCAAGGTTATCCGCGACGGCATGGGCCAGTCGCCCGTCGCCTCCGACGCCGAGTCGCTCGACCTTGTCATCACGAATGCCCTCATCATCGACCCCCTCCTCGGCGTCATCAAGGCGGACATCGGCGTCAAACACGGTCGCATCGTCGGCATCGGCCACGGCGGCAATCCCGGCATCCAGAGCGGCCTTGGGTCGTTCTGGCCCGATCCAGCCACGGGTCGGAAGAATCCGATGATCGTCGGCGCCGGCACCGAGGCGCTCGCCGCCGAGGGCTGCATCGTCACGGCCGGCGGCATCGATTCCCATATCCACTTCATCTGCCCGCAACAGATCGATGAGGCCATCAGCTCCGGCATTACCACGATGCTGGGCGGGGGCACCGGTCCGGCGCACGGCACGCTCGCGACGACCTGTACGCCGGGCGCATGGAACCTCCACCGCATGCTGGAAGCCGCCGAGGCCTACCCGGTTAATCTCGGGTTCCTCGGCAAAGGCAACTGCTCGACGCCGCAACCGCTGCGCGAGCAGATTCTCGCCGGCGCCATCGGCCTGAAACTGCACGAGGACTGGGGCACGACGCCGGCCGCGATCGACACCTGCCTCGGGGTCGCCGAGGAACTCGACGTGCAGGTCGCCATCCACACCGACACGCTCAACGAAGCCGGTTTCGTCGAGGAGACCATCCGCGCCTTCAAGGGCCGCGCCATCCACACCTACCACTCCGAGGGCGCCGGAGGCGGCCACGCCCCCGATATCATCCGTGTGTGCGGCGAACCCAACGTTCTCCCCTCCTCCACGAACCCCACTCGGCCTTTCACCGTTAATACGATCGACGAGCACCTCGACATGCTCATGGTCTGCCATCATCTCGATTCGAAGATTCCGGAGGACGTCGCCTTCGCCGAGTCGCGCATCCGCCCCGAGACCATCGCGGCCGAGGACCGACTCCACGATCTTGGCGCCATCTCGATGATGTCCTCGGACAGCCAGGCGATGGGTCGCATCGGCGAGGTCATCTGCCGCACCTGGCAGACGGCGCACAAGATGCGCGTGCAGTTCGGCCGGCTGGCGGATCCGTCGCATGAGGCCGCCGATAATTTCCGCGTCCTGCGCTATCTCGCGAAATACACCATTAATCCCGCGATTACGCATGGCATGGCGCACATCATCGGCTCGCTGGAAGTGGGCAAGTTCGCCGACCTTGTCGTCTTCAAACCCGCGCTGTTCGGCGTGAAGCCCGAGCTGATCCTCAAAGGCGGATTTATCGCCTGGGCCAACATGGGCGACCCCAACGCGTCGATTCCCACGCCGCAGCCGACGTTTTACCGGCCGCAGTTCGGGGCGGCCGGTCGCGCGCTCGGCAGCACCTGCCTCACATTCGTTTCCGCGACCTCCCTCCGCGACGGCGGCCTGGCCGGCCTCGGTCTGCACCGCCGCCTCGAACCCGTGCGACGCTGCCGCACGATCGGCAAACGCGATCTCGTGCTCAACGACGCCCTGCCGAAGATCGAGGTCGACCCTGAAACCTACACGGTCAAGGCTGACGGAGTGCACCTCACCTGCGAGCCCGCCAAGGTACTCCCGCTGGCCCAGCGGTATTTCCTGTTCTGAGGCAAGAGTCTCGGAGTTCTCGCGGGTTGAAGCAGCCGGATCTCTTTTACTTGCGATTCGGTAAGGCGCGTCCGCCCAGCCCCGTTGTTTCTGTTTCCGCAGCTTTGGCGGAGGCGGAAGGAAAAATCTCGATTGCGCGCAATCATCGGGTACCTGGAGAAGACTCGATCGTGAAACCACAGGAGAGAATTCATCCGCAGATTCCGCCGATGTGCGCTGATTTTGGAAGAACTCTGCCGAAATCTGGGCCGTCTGCCGATAACAGAGACCCCGAGACCTATTCGATTATTGGGGCGGTTCTGGAAGTCCATCGGGAGTTGGGTCATGGCTTCATGGAGGCTGTCTATCAGGGAGCATTGGCGCACGAATTCGCGCTGCGGAAGATTCCGTTTGTCCGGGAGAAGGACCTGCCGGTATTCTATCGCGAGACGCCTTTGCCGGTGACCTACAGGGCGGATTTCGTTTGCTACATGGGGATAATCGTCGAACTCAAGGCGCTGGCTGCAATCTCCGGGAATGAAGAGGCTCAAGTCATCAACTACCTCAAGGCCTCCCGGCATGAACGGGGACTCCTACTCAATTTCGGGGCTCCTTCGCTTCAATTTAAACGTTTCATTTTCACTCTGCGAGACTCTGCGCCATCTGCGGATCCTTTGTGATCAGCGAGCACGCTCGAAAAAGACCTGATCTTCGTTCACGTTGTGAAAGACCGCAAAGATGCCTACCGCGATTAAACGAAAACCCGCTCGGCGGCCTACGCTACGCGAACTCAGCCATGAGGTGGAACGACTGCGCGCCCGCGTGAAGGAACTGGAGGACTTGCGAGACCTCAACGCCGCTATCGCCCGCAATCAGGGCAAACCCGGCGTGCCGTGGGACAAGGCCAAGGCAGCATTGGGCGTGGGCTAACACGCTGCCTTTTGCTTTCGCGGCGCGAATCCGCAGCCGTCAGAGTTTCCGCAGGTCACTGCGGAGCGCCGGCAGGCATATAGAGAGAACTCCGCGCAGTTCCGCCAGCAGATCCCGCAATTGCTGGCCGTCTGGCGCAACGGCCCGGATGATCCAGCCGCCGCGGCGCAGGCGGGTGACGCCCACCCATCGTCCGCCCCCGTGCAACGCCCGCACCAGGTTCCAGACCGGATCTTCCGGCGCGATCCGTACACTGAGCACCAACGCGGTGGCCAGCCATGCGCCGGGCGTACCGTGGAAAGCGGCGGCCCGGGCCATCTCCGCCCCCGCACAGTCGAGGCGCTCGCGAAGCACGGGCTCACCGGCGTAGGAAACATCGAGCGCGAGGCACAGTCGCCGCCAGGCACAACTTTCGTCACGCCCCACCCGGCCCGGCGCCAGGGTATCAACCCAATAGGCTTCTCCAGTTTCCTCTATTTCAATCCGCGTGCTCTGCCGATAATCGCACCCCGTGTGCGGGCAGAGCGGTTCGGGTGCATATTCCAGCCAGCCGCCTGCTTCCACCACGAAGGACTGCCGACATTCGGCCGCGCCGGAGCGCATCATGAACGCACGGGTCGCCGCCGGGGTCATTGCCAGCAACGAAGCGCCGGCCGCCACGCGGACCGCAAGTTCCAGCCGGTCGCCGGCGAGGATGCCGGCCGTCGGGTTCACAATCCGCACCTGCAAAACGCTCCCGTCCCAATACGGCTTGCCGATGTGAAACGGCGCGCGAAACGACTGGCGCGACAGCACGGTGCGCCCACCCGCGCGGGGTGCAGCCTCAAGATGAAGATGACCTGAAAAATCCATGAAAGCCGCGCTGGCTGACAGTTTCAGGCTGACTTTTTTCCTGCCCGCACCGCGAACAAGACCTCGCGGTCAATCCACGCGATCACCTGGTCGAGGTTGTGCCCGCGCTTCAGGTCGCAGAAGATAAACGGGCGATCGCCGCGCATGGCCCGCGCATCGCGGTCCATGACGGCGAGATCCGCACCGACCTGCGGTGCCAGGTCGATTTTATTAATGATCATCAAATCGCTGAAGCGGATGGCCGGGCCGCCCTTGCGCGGGATCTTGTCGCCCGCGGCGACGTCGATGACGTAGATGAACGCATCCACCAGTTCCGGGGAGAAGGTCGCGGAAAGATTGTCCCCCCCGCTCTCCACCAGCACCAGCTGCAAGTCAGGGAACTGCGCTTCCAGACCGCGCACCGCCTGTTCGTTCATCGTGGTGTCGTCGCGGATGGCGGTATGCGGGCAGCCTCCGGTCTCCACACCGGCAATACGCGCGGCTGGCAGCGCCTGATTCCGGGTGAGATACTGGGCATCCTCCTGGGTGTAGATATCGTTGGTCACAACCGCCATGCTGATGCGTTCGCGCAAGCTCTCACAGAGTTTAAGGCAGAGCATCGTCTTGCCGGAGCCCACCGGGCCGCCGATGCCAATTCTGGGTGGGCGGCTCATGGCGAAATGGGCTCACCACGCAGACACGAAGGCACAAAGCAACAGCCCTTCAGCTCGGTGAACGCCCATGCCCTGCCTCTTTGTGTCTTGGTGCCTTTGTGGTTCACCGTATTCATTCTCATTTGTCGGGCTCAGCAGCCCCTTACGAAATGAACAACCGAAAATCGGCGGTTTCGTGGCGGGCGGCGGCAATCTCCCACCACGGGTTGAAGGCGCCGATGCCGGCCGCGTCGAGCGCGAGCGCGGTCGCGATGAGCGCCGGTGACTGCGCAAGCGTCTCGGCCAGCAGGGCCTGACAGGCATTCTGGCCGAGCCGAAGCAGTTTGATCGAAGCCGAGAGAAATCCGGTCGCGGTCGTGTAAACCATGGCCGCGAGCACCGCTTCCAGCGGGGCTCCCAGCGTGCGTCCCTCCACCACCGCGGCCACGCAAGCCGGCGCGGGCCAGTTCTCGTCAACCGCGCGCCGGTTGAATTCAGCGGCGAATCCGCCACGGAGCGTAGCGGCCAGGTCAAGCCGTTGGCGGCCGATGGCCCGGGACGCTTCGCGCGGCTCGCGCGCCCCTCGCAAGGCTGCGCCGAGAAAACACAACTCGCGCAGCCGCGTCCAGTCAGGCGCTGTACCCGCTGCCGCCCACGCCTGAACGGCGAGCGGCAGATCGGTGCGGGCCAGCGCCGGAAGCACATACTCGAATAGGAAGGTGCGAAGGGTGGCGCAGTCATGGACCACGCCCGACTGGACGAGCCCCTCGAGCCCGTGGGAGTGGGCATAACCGCCCGTCGGGTAAAACGAGTCCGCCGTCTGCAACAAGCCCGCGACCCACTGCGCTGTTTCAACAGTGATGGACGTAGCCATGGTCGTGCAAATAGAGAGACTCGTGGGTGCGATCACGCAATTGGCCGTGGCCGGCCAGGCTGCCGGCTAACCGGTGCGGCTGGAAAACCTCGACCCGTTGATCGTAGCGGATACCCAGACGTGAGAGCGTCTGCCTCAGACCAGGATCATCCGGCGCGAGCAGCCGGTCACTTCGCGCTTCGATGGCGAAATGCAGATTTCCCACCACCCAGCCGATGACCGCCGCAAGGTCGGGTTCCACCGCCAGCGGAATCTCCAGCACTGGCTCTGGCGCCTGCCGGATTACATAACGGGCGTTTGCACTGACCCATACCACGTCGCCATGCTTGAGCGGCGCCTCGACCTCGGCTCCAAACTCCGAGCCGTCGTCAGCAACGGCGCGCCAAAGCCGCCGCGCGAGCCTCCGCCCGTCAATATTCACGGACACCTCGGGCAGCGCGACGTCCCAGGATGTTAATGGCGCATGGATAAAGTGCATGTCCGCTGTGAGGTTACGATTCCAGACTAGGCCGCCCTTTCATTCGTTAAGGGTTCCTCCGGCAGCAGGCCATTTACGGTGGCGCGGGCGTCGTTGGCAAAGCGACGAAGACGATGCAGGGCTTGAGATTCATGATGCAACAGATTGAGCAGATGTCGTTCCAATTCATGAGGCTTTTTAATAGCCAGCGCGAAGAAGCCCAAGGGGGTTGCAATTAAGCATGGTATTCCCCAACGCCGCGCAAGCTTCATCACCTGGAAGATGAATCGTGGGTTAGATCTTATTTAAGAATGGGTTGCGCACAGATTGATCTTGATCGAAACGCCTTGGAACATATCGACTTCGGAGAAAGTCTCTTAGATATAGCGCCTTTACATGAATTCGGCTCACCTTATGCTGGAAACTAATGAATGGCGGCTCGCCAGATTTACCGCTCAATAACCACAACCCAATGAAACCAATTATCCGTGCGATTCTTTTTTGCCCTTTGGCCACCCTGCTAGGGTTGCCGGCCCGCGCTGACGGCACTTCCGTCGTCGTAACGCCATCCGTGGTCTCCCAGTATATGTTCCGCGGCGTCCGCCTCGGTGGTCCATCCTTTGAACCATCCGTCGAGGTAGACTCTGGGAACGTCGCGATCGGAGTTTGGGCGAACACGCCGATATCGGACAAGGTGCCCGGACAATCCGATCCCGAAATCGATCC
>Ga0265323_10001250_pt1 | contig 12771 bp, 9 predicted proteins | sample 41225metaG_FD_193580 | JGI IMG/M metagenome (GOLD analysis project Ga0265323, IMG submission 193580) | Rhizosphere microbial communities from Carex aquatilis grown in University of Washington, Seatle, WA, United States - 4-12-25 metaG | ecosystem: Host-associated > Plants > Roots > Rhizosphere >... | reverse complement strand
CCACTGCCATTGCCTTCCGAGGTTTGGATCAACAAGCCGGTGCCACCCGGCCAAAAGACAGACGAAGGAAGTCAGTAAATTCTCATGCCGGGTGTCTCAAAGTGCTTGACACGCGCCGAAGGCTCGCTCCTGGTCTTCGGACAGTTCAACACGGGTGCGACACGCATGCGCTCGCCTCCCCACCAGCCGGGGGCCATCTGACCAGGCGACGGTTCGGCAGCATGGTACGGCGGATGGATGCGCTGACGGTGGCGGGAACCCCGTCTTGCGGGGTCGAAAACGGCTCCAGGGAGAAGCATGCGGCTCGCGGGAACAGAGGATGGCGCCCTGGCTTATACTGAATGAGATTGGGAAGTCCAACATGGGAATTCCGGATGAGGCGCGATGAAGTACGACTCTCACCGCATGGCGATCCCCGCCTATTCCGGCAGGGACACCATTTTGATTGCAGTCCTTGCTCTAGTCTACTTTCTGGCTCACGTATTGGCGCTGCAGTTTCCCGACACACAGAGGGTTCTCGCGGCGGTTTGGCCGGCTGGTGGCATCGGGCTGGCCGCGCTCCTGCTCAGTTCCCGGCGTAAATGGCCTGTCATCCTCCTGGTTCTGTTCCTCGCTGGGAACTCCGCCAATCTGTTATATGGACGGCCGGCGATGGCCAGCGTTGGCTTTATGACCGCGAATCTCCTCGAGTCGCTGGTCAGCGCATGGGTAATATCCCGCTTCTGCGGGGCATCGGTGCGTTTCTCCCGGGTCCGCGAGGTATCGGCCTTGATCCTGTGCGCGCTGGCAGTAAATAGCTGCACGGCGCTGATCGGCGCGGGAACCGCCACACTGACTGGCGGCGCTCCCTTTGGGCAGGCTTGGGCAACCTGGTGGGTGTCCGATGGACTCGGCATTATGCTGATTGCTCCGCTGATTCTCGCCTGGTCCAGTTCTCGGGACTGGTTCTCTGGCCTGCAGTGGGGTCGGGTGCTTGAGTGGGGACTGTTTCTGGCGATCTGGTGCGCATTCGTAAGGTGGACATTCCAGCCTTACGATGCGGGGCAAATGGTGCAGCCCTACATGCTGGTTGGATTGCTCGCCTGGCCAGCCCTACGGCTCGGCCAACGCGGTGTGACGGTGGCATTGGTTGTGGCAGCGGCAATGGCCGTCACCAGCAAAGGCGTAGTCGCCGGACCGCTCCTTTGGGGCGGCGCCGATCCTGTCACGCGGTTGCTCTCCGCTCAACTGTTCATCGCGTTCGCAACCGCCACGGCGCTTCTTTTGGCTACCGGTTACAGCGAATCCCGATCCGCCGAGCAGGCTTCCAGAGAGAGCCTCCGCCGCCTGCAAATCAGCGTGGAAGAGCGCAATGCGGCGGAACAGGCCAGGCAAGCCGGTCAGGCGCTTCTGACCGCGATACAAGATGCCACCTCCGATTGCATCTACGCCAAGGACATGCAGGGCCGGTACTTGCTGTTCAATCGCGCCGCAGAACGGTTTACGGGAAAGACCGCTGCATCCGTCCTGGGACATGACGATTTCTTCCTTTTCCCGCCCGCGGAAGCCGCGGCAATCATGGAAGGCGATCGCCGGACCATCGATCGGGGGTGCTCTGCGACTTACGAAGAAGTGATGACTTCCGCCGACGGCATAATCACCACCTTCCTCTCTACAAAAGGGCCGATGGTAGATGCAAAAGGCACGCCCTGTGGGCTCTACGGCGTCTCGCGCGACATCACCGCCCGCAAGCGGGCCGAGGAGGCCTTGCGGCGCGAGCGGATGATGCTGGCGCGAACCGAAAGTACTGCTCACGTCGGAAGCTGGGAATGGGAAATTGCCACCGACACGGTGACCTGGTCGGAGGAGTTGTTCCGGATCTTTCAGCGCGATCCTCGGGAAGGCGCGCCCAGTTTCGCCGAGCACCCGGAAATTTATCCCCCGGACGATATGGCGCGGTTGCGGAAGGCCGTCGAGGCCGCCGTCGCCGGGGGAACCCCCTACGAGCTGGAACTCCGGGCCATTCGCAAGGACGGTGAAACCAGGGTGTGCGCGGCCAGCGGATTCGCCGAGATGTCGCCGGACGGCCGCGCGGTCCGTCTGTTCGGCTCAGTCCAGGACATCACCGAGCGCAAGCGGGCGGAGATGGCGCTGCGGGAGAGCGAGGAAAAGTTCAGGGCGCTGTACGTGAATAGCCCGGACGCGCTCTATCTGGCTACGTTGGACGAAGGCAGAATCATCGCCGTCAACGATGCTTTTGAAGCGCTGTACGGGTACGCAAGAGACGAGGTCATCGGCCGCACCTTTCTGCAACTCAATCTCTACGCAGACCCGGACGACCGGGCGAAGATTGTGTCCGAACTCAAGTCGTCGGGCCGGGTGCAGAGTGTCGAAGTGGGAAGCAGGAAGAAGAGCGGGGAGGCATTTTCCGCCTCGCTATCCATAATGACTGTGATGCTACAGGACCAGGTGCATATCCTGGGGGCAATCCAGGACATCACCGGGCGCAAGCGGGCGGAGACGGAGAAGAGCAAGTTGCAACTCCAACTGGCCCAGGCCCAGAAAATGGAGTCCATCGGACGGCTGGCGGGGGGGCTGGCGCACGACTTCAACAACCTTCTCACGGTCATCAACGGGTTCTCGGCGCTGGCCCTACAGCGGACGCCGCCCGGGGACCCGCGCTTCCTGGGCCTCACCGAAGTCCTCCGTGCGGGCGAAAAGGCCACAGGTCTGGTGCGCCAATTGCTCGCTTTTAGCCGCAAGCAGGCGCTCCAGACGGAGATTCTGGATTTGAACGCGACGGTCGTCGATATGGAGAGGATGCTGAGCCGGTTGGTGGGCGAGGATGTCGAGGTTGTCGTTACGTTGGCCCCCGCCGCCGTCCCGGTTCTGGCGGACCGGCACCAGATCGAGCAGGTGATCATGAACCTTGCCGTCAACGCCCGCGACGCGATGCCCGGCGGCGGCACGTTGACCATGGAAATCGGCCAACGCCACCTGGAGAGCGGCGTCTGCGGCTCGTGCCATGAACCGATACGCCCCGGTACCTACGCCAAGTTGACCGTGCGCGACACGGGCACGGGCATGGAACAGCACACCATCGAGCACCTGTTCGAGCCCTTCTTTACGACCAAAACGGTCGGAGAAGGGACGGGCCTCGGCTTGCCCACGGTGGAGGGCATCGTGCATCAGTCCGGCGGCCATGTAGCGGTAGAGAGCCAGGCGGGCAAGGGGTCGGCATTTCACATCTACCTTCCGGCCGCCCGGTTGCCGGCTGCGGAACCGGGTGCAGCGCCGGTGGCCTGCGCCGCAGGCGGCCAGGAGACGATCCTGCTGGTGGAGGACCAGGAGGAGGTCCGGCAGTTTGTCGCTACGGTACTGCGCGCCTACGGCTACGAGGTGGTGCAGGCTGGGGACGCCGCCGAGGCGGTGCGCGCCAGCGCCGCCCGGAAGGTGGACTTGCTGGTGACCGACATAGTGATGCCGAAGATGAGCGGGGTGGAGTTGGCACGACGCCTGCAAGCGAGCTTGCCGGGGCTGAAGACGATTTACATTTCGGGGTACTCAGAAGACACGCACGGATGCGAGTGGGGGTCGCTTGAAGGCGCATGTCTCCTCCAGAAGCCGTTCGAGCCGGAAGCGCTGGCGGCCAAGGTGCGCGAGGTGCTGGACCGGCTCTGACGGGTTGCGAGGGCTGCGCTACCCTCGAACGGATCAAGGCTACCGGCTATCGGGAGAAATCCGGGGCCAGTCGCCCTGCGTGGGCCGCTACCGGCATGCGGTGTACGCCGAGCCGCGGCTGACTTCAACGGCTCGGACTTTCGTGCTACGGGTTTGGCATCGAATCACGCCTCCCGGGCTCGATGATTCGGACAGGCTGCTAGGGCAGCGTAAAGCGGAGCGAGCCGAACACCATGCTGGTGTGTGCGGTGCTGGGGGTCCCGGGCGCAACCCACCAGGGTGCGCGCGTCAGGTAGGAGTACTGCGTGATGACCTGCAGGGCGCCGTATTTCGGGTCCTTCCAGAAGGTGTAGTAGTAGCCGAACATCGGCTCCTGAAACTGCCGGTTGGCGGACGCCGATCCGGGGAAGCCGAATCCCACATAGTTGCCCGGCGAGACTACCGTGTAGTTCTTGTCGAAGTAGGTGCCGCCGTAGTAGGCGAAGAACTGCGACTTGGCATTGGGCGCATACTCGATGCCGGCGATGCCGGCCATGGAATGCACCGGCGACATGGAACCGTTGGGAGCCACCGCCAGGTCCGGGCCGAGTCCCACCAGGTAACGGCCGCCCCCGTACCCGTAAAACGTGGTGGCGATGAAGCGGAAGTTCTTGGCCACTTCGAGCGACGTGTCGAAGGCTCCGGACAGGCCCTGGGCGTCATAATAAACCCCCTGCGCCGGCGAGACCCGGAACTGGCTGGAAACGCCGGCCAGGTCGAAGTGCAGCGCCTTGCCGCTCACCTTCGTGTCGTAAGCGATCTTGGCGACGATCTCCGGCCGCACGTTGGGCGTGGTGCTGACTGCCCCGTTGTCCACCTGGGTAGCGGCGAACGACGGCACCGTGGTGGAGGTGGTGACGAACTGCTCGGGGTTCTCGATGGAAGCGGCGAGCGACCAATGCGTGTCGGGGTGATAGACCACACGAAGCTGTCCCGGCCGTCCCCACACCAAACCCGTCAGGTAGTTGGAATCCTCGCCCAGGCCCACGAAAACGTTGGCGGAGACCTGGGAGACACCCACGCGGTTGGGCGTCATCAGCGTCCAGGTCTGGCCGCCCAGCACCTCCCACTTTCCCTTTTGCACATTTGCCCAGAAGTGGCGCAAGCGGAAGGTGCCGCTGTTGCTGGTCACGTACAGGCTGGTGGGCTGGTTCCCGTAGAAGTCCCCCTCTACATAGCCGGTGATGGCGATGTCCTTGGTGGGGTTCTCGGTGATGGTCATGGTGAGGCGCGAGTTCGCCGCACTGCTCCGGAACTCGTCCATCCGGCCGGCCGCCGTGTTGCTCATCGGGACCCCCGCGAAGGACGTCGCCACGCCGCTGCCGATGTTGGTGGAGCGCCACACGTTCGAGAAGTCCATGAAGCCGCCCGGAGCGAAATCCGCGCCGCCGATGTGAAATGCCAGTGGCGACAGGGGCTTGCCTTTCGGGTCCACCGCGGCGGCCGGAGCGGCCACGGGCGCCGCTGCCGCCGATTGCACAGGCGCGGGTGCGGGCGCCGGCGCGGCCATCAGCCGATCCAGCAGCTTCTGCTGGGCGTCGATCGCCTTCTGCGCGGACTCCAGCGCTTTCTGCGCCGATTCGAGCGCCTGCCGCTGCTGGTCGAGTTGCTTCTGCTGCGCGGCGATCTCCTGGCGCAGTTTGCCGATATCCTCCGCCTGCGGTGAGCCTTGCGCCAGACACAAGACGGGCAACAGCAATGCCAATGGCAGAAGCGATCCAACGAACCTGGTGAACTTCATGTATGCTCCTGGGACTAAATGGGTGAGCCGGACTCGATTCGACGCGCCGCGGCTCTAACGAGTATAGAGGCATCGGTGGTGCATATCAACACATTCGGACCTTTTAGTCTCAATAAGTTGAAGCGATCATAGCACCAGCATGAAGTGGTGCCCGCGGCCCGCCCGCGCCGCCCCTATTCCATTCGCCGGGCGGTATGGTGGGCGCCGTTCTGGTGCAGTACCCGTTCGGTCGCCTTGTCCGGTTCCCCGGTGGCGAAGCCGATCTGGGCGTCCACCTCTTTGAGGAAGAACTCCTTCTCGCCTTCGGGGAAGATTTCGATTCTCGGCTGGCCGGTGGCCTGCACGTACAAACGGAATTCCTCGCGGGTGATGGCCAGGATGAATGCCGGCGCCAACTGGTAGCGGCCCACGAAGCGGTCCAGCACCTCCGGGGGGAGCGGGATCTCGTGGTGCTCCTTCCGGGGTGCGGGCGCCTCCGCTTCGCCCTCGATGCGCGGGGCGTGAAGAGTGCTGCCGCCCTGGCGCAGCCTCAACTCGCTGGGGTGGGCCTGCCCGGCGGATTCGAAGGCGATGCGCACCCCGCCGATCCTGGTAAAGAAGTCCTTTCGGACAGGCTGACCTCGCCCCGGCGCGCCATATCGGCGAGCGCCAGCGCGGTGAACACCTTAGTGATGGAGCCGATCTCGAAGACCGTATTGGCGTCGAGCGGCCGCGCGTCGCCCTGGTCGAGGGCCCCGTAGGCCACGATCCGGCGTCCGCCTGGCTCGATGACGCCGGCCACGGTGCCGACCGACTGGCGGTACTCGTCGATCCGCTGCACCAGCAGCTTGCGGGTTTCCGAATCGGGTGGAAATACCGGATCGGTACCGGGTTGAGCCAGCGCGGCAGGCAGCCAGAGCGCGGCCGCCAGGCCGATTGGGAGGGGTATCTTCGTTACGGTTGTTTCTCCATGGAGTCCAATTCGTCGATTTGCGCCTGCAGCCGGCGCGCGCAGCTCTTGTTGTATCGCGCCACCATCAGGAACACTACCGCCACCAGCGCCGCATAGCCGCCCACGAACAGCCACGGGCGCACCAGGCGGCCGGGGTTCGCCAGCCCCGCGCCAATCGTAACCACCGCCAGGCCGGGGAGCAGCGGCCCCAGGTACCACGACCAGATCCCCAGCATCAGATCGCGCTGCCGCTCGAGTTCGCCGCGGTGAAAGCCGAGACACGTGCTTCCCGCCGGCACCGGCCGCGCCCGGCCGCGCCGGTGAATCTGCCACGCCACGTACCAGCTTCCGGCGATGCACATCCCGGCGCCCACCTGCATCGCCAGGTGGTGGAGCGTCCCCATGGTATGGCCCAGGAAGAGCGTGACGAAGGCGATCGCCGCGTACTCCCGGCCGTTGCGGAAGCGGACCTTTCCCTGGTACTTCCGCGCGCGTTTGCGAATCTCGTCTAGAGACACTGCGGTAGGCTCCACGCTCTGGCATTGCCAGACGCTTCTCGGATCGAGGGGAGGAAGTTCACTCGGCATGCTGTCCTCCTTGATGGAACTGGCGGGCCAGGACCGCTTTGATGCGGTGGATTTTGGTGGCCGCGTTGCCCGGCGAGAGGCCGGTGATCTCTCCGATGGCGGCGGCGTCCAGCCCTTCCAGGTACGACAGGATCACCTGCCGGTCCAGCGGTTTGAGCCGGTGAATGAGGGCCAGCAGGCGATCGAGGGCGTGCTGGCGGCCGGCTTCGTCCTGGCCGGCGCCGGGATCGGCCATGGCTTCCACCTCCTCCAGGCTCACCAGCGCGGGCGGGCGGGAGCGCCGCTGGCGGGCCACGTGGGAGGCTGCCACGTTATGCGCCACCCGGTAGATCCAGGTGCGCTGGGAGCAGCGCCCGTCGAAGGTCTCGAAGCTGCGCCACAAGGCAAAGTGGATCTCCTGCGTCAGATCCCGGCGCTTGTCGGCGTCCGCCTCATAGGCGCGCGCCAGGCGCTCCAGCGCGCCGCCATAGGCCGCCGCCGCATCCCGGTAGAGATCGTCCTGGGTGGACGCCATCGCCGGGTTGACTCCGCTTTGTCCCACATTCCAGTCAGTCGCGCGCCGGGGGAGTTTCTTACATCAGAGCATGAACGCCCCCCTCAAATGAGGATAGGCAGTACCTACAGTACAGTACTATCGGCATTTGCGGCCCCACCTGGGGGGTGCTACCATCCCGGGTGAATTGGGAGATGGTTTACCTTCAAGGTCCTCTTGGTAGGCCACGATACGTCAACCCGGCCGGGCGTAACGCCACTGGGTGACCGGGGTTGGGCGGGGAGTTCAAGCATGTCGTTGCCTGCGAAGCGGTACTGCGCAGATTTGACGCGCCGTGGGTTTATGCTGGCCGGAGTCGGCGCCCTGGCCCTTGCCACCCGGAAAACGGCCCAAGCCGCCCCAACCGCTCCGTGGAGCGTGGTGCTGGTTCCCGATCCCCAGTACATGGCTGCCGTGGCGGTTTGTTCCAACCAGCCCACCAGCTACGACGGCCTGATCGGCTGGATCGTCGAGAACCGGCTCCTGGCGGTAAATGGCTTACCGCTCAACGTGAAGGCTGCCATCAGCGTGGGCGACTGCGTGAACAGCGCCGATCCCGAGTATGGCGCGCAAGCCCTGATCGCCGCCGCGGCCTGGAGCCGTCTGGACGCAGCCGGCATCCACCGGCAGATGGTGCCCGGCAACCACGACTGGGTGTACGGGGGCGGTTTCGGCTTCGTCAGGGACGATGCGCACCTGGACGCGCTGTGGACCGGCAGCAATCCCTTCAGTGCCCGTTCGCGGGCTTTGGCGCTGGGCTCGGGCATGAAACTGGCCGGCTCGTCAGACATGGCTTATTGGGGCGGGTCGTACAGTTCGACAGGCGCCAACACCTTTACCACCATGCACATCGGTGACCGGCGCATCCTGTTGATCGGGTTGGAGTTTTTCCCCCGGTCGGAGGTTCTGAACTGGGCCAAAAACGTCCACGACGCGCATCCCTACCACGAGTGCTGGATCACCACCCACTCCTACTTGTCCGACCAGCCCAATACATCCTCCGATCCCGATAACCCGAGCAACCGGGCAGCCCGCGGAACCGGCGGCGCAGGCAACTGCTGGGGTCCGGACGCCTACGCCATGGGCGCCGCGCCGGCGTCCAACAGCGGCGATGAGATGTGGAACGGCAGCGACGCCACGTGGGCCGATGGGTTGAAATCGTTCACCAACCTCACGGCCATTTTTTCGGGACACTGGATCGATCCGGCGAGCGATGGCGGCTGGTACTGGCAACACAATTATCCGCGTTCCGCTTCAGCCCGCGGGCAGAGAGTGCTCGAGGTTTTTGCGAACTGGCAGGAACTCGACAATGCCACGCACTGCGGCGGTAATCCTCCGGATAGCGCCGCCGACTCCGGGCATCTGGTGATCCTGCGCTTCCGTGATGACCTGGTTCCGCGCGCCGTGGAAGCCTTCGCGGTGTCCACCAATTCCGGCAAGTGGTATGGCCCCAAGGGGACCGACCCGGCTCCGGGTCCGGTGCAGCTCTTCAGCCTGAGTTCCCCCGGCGTCCCATCGCCGGAATGCGTCCGGCGCCCAGTCACTCTCGGGTGATGGGAGGGCGACGCGCCCCCAGTTGCCGCTCAATCTCGCCGATGAACTCCCCCTCGCGGTCGATCGTCATGGTTACCTGAAGCCAGTAGAGCGGCAGCGGATTCAGTAGTCCAGCGGCCGACTCGCACAGGTTCACGGCGTCCTTTTCGGTGGTGAGCACGGCGCTGGCCTGGCGGCCCGCGAACTGATGCGCCAGCCGGCGGAGCTCGCCCGGACGGTAGCAGTGGTGATCGTCGAAATCCACCCAATCCGCCGGTTCGATCCCCATGGCGCGCAAGGTGCGGCGGAACGATTCGGGATTGCCCAGGCCGCAGAAGACGGCGGCGCGCCCGAACGGAGGCGATGCCACCGGCCAGGCCTTGCCGGTCGCCTGCTCGATCCACGCGCGCGGCTCCACGGAGGCGCGGAAAACCGGGGCCGACGGGTTCCACTGGCGCAGGGCGCGCTCCACGGCATCGCCCAGGTCGGAGAAGCTGTTGCGCGTAATCAGGACGATGCCGGCGCGCTCCAGGCCCTGGGGCGGTTCCCGGAGGCGGCCCAGCGGAAACACGCCGCCACCGCAGAGGGGATCGATGGCGTCCAGCAGCACGATATCCACGTCGCGGGCCAGCTTCAGATGCTGGAATCCGTCGTCCAGCAGCATCACATTGACATCGAACTTGCGGCGCAGCAGCATGCCGGTCTGCCAGCGGTCGGCGCCTACACCGACGGGGGCGAGGCCCGAGTGGACGAAAATCAGCGGCTCGTCGCCGGATTGCGCGGCAGTCACGTCCGCTCCCGGCGCCAGGGCCAGTTCGGCTTCCGGCGTGCCGCGCTTGTAGCCCCGCGTGAGGATGCCGGGCGAGTAGCCGCGCTGTTTGAGCAACTCGGCCAGGCGCAGCACGCAGGGCGTCTTGCCGGTGCCGCCCATGGCCAGGTTGCCCACGCTGATCACCGGGAGGTCCAGCTTGCGCTGGGCGCGCAGGTGCTCTTCGCGCCGCCGGCGGCCGCCCCATTCCCACAGCTTCGACAGCCAGCCGCCCACCGCCAGCCACGGACGGGCCGGGAGGTACCGCGGCAGGTGGGCGCGGTGCAATTCCGCGATGGCGGCGGCGGCGCGGGGGCTGGCACCGCGGCTGGCCTGGGCGAGCGCCAGCCCGCGGCCGCCCAGGGCCGCTGCGCCCCCGGCATCGTTCAGCAGCTGCCCCACGGCGGCGGCCAACTCGCCGGCCTGGGCTATCTCCACGGCGGCCCCGGCGGCGCGGAACTCATCGGCGATGGCCTGGAAATTCTCCATGTGGGGGCCCATCACCACGGGCTTGCCGAACAGGGCCGGCTCGAGGATGTTGTGGCCGCCGCGCCGCGCCAGCGTCCCGCCCATGAACACCACATCGGCCAGCGGGAACAGGCCGCTCAGCTCGCCGATGGAATCCAGCAGCAGTGCGCAGGGGGTGGCCATGCTGGCTGCCGCGTCCAATTGGGAGCGCCGCAGTGCGGGCACCCCGGCGGCTTCCAGTTTGCGGGCCACGGCGTCGAAGCGCTCGGGCTTGCGCGGCGCCAGCAGGAGCATCAGTCCGGGATGGCTGGGAGCCAGGGTTTGGAAGGCGGCGATCGCCGCGTCGTCTTCATCGGGGTCGCCGGCGGATGCCGGAGGCATGGTGCTGGCCGCCACCCAGACCTGGCGGGGCCGCACCCGGTCCAGCAGGGCCAGCACGGGGTGGCCGGGCGCGGCCGGGCGGGCTTCGAAATCGTTCTTGAAGTTCCCGTTGACCAGCGTGGCGGCCGGCGGCGCGCCGAGTTCGAGGAATCGCCGGCGCATGTCTTCGGTCTGGGTCAGCACGGCGTCGCAGGCGGGCAGGACGGCGCGGAACAGCCCCGCAAAGCTGCGGTAGCGGGGCAGCGCGCGGTCCGATATCCGCCCGTTGACCAGCGCCAGGCCCGCGCCCGTGCGCTTGACCTCGCGGAACAGGTTGGGCCAGATTTCGGTTTCGGCCACCACCACCACCGAGGGACGCAGCCGGCGCAGAACGCGCCGCACCGGCGCCACGTAATCCACCGGCGCGTAGAAGACGCCATCGGCCAGGCCGCGCAGTTTCTCGCGCGCCGTGGCCTGGCCGGCGAGAGTTGTGGTGGATACGAAAATGGGGCTGCGCGGGCACTGGCGGCGCACCTGGCGGAGGAACTCCAGCGACGAGAGGATCTCGCCCACCGAAACTGCATGCAACCAGATGGCGCCCGGGCCGGTCTGTCTAAAAGAGGGAGGAAGATATCCCAATCGCTGGGCCAGCGATGACCAGTAACCGCGATTCCTAAGCCCGCGCCAAAGGAAATAGAATAGGACAAGCGGTAGCGCCAGCCCCTCAAGGAGCCGGTAGAGGAAATAGATGCCTTTTATTTTCAAACGTTTGGCTCTTTTAATGAGTATAGCCGCCGCGTTTGCCGCGGACAAGACAAGCTTCCAGGCGCCGCCGGCCGCCGATATGCCGCACCGCCAGACCGTGGAACGCCTGACCATCGCTGTGGATCCATACGTATCCGGCGACAAGGTCAAGCTGGCCTTCGGCAAGCTGGTGCCCTATCAGTACGGCGTTTTGCCGGTGCTGGTGGTGATGCAGAACGACAGTGCCAAGGCTATCGCCCTGCGGAGCCTGAGGCTGGAATACGTGGGCCCGCATGGGGATCGCGCCGTGGCGACACCAGCCAACCAGGTCCGCTACGCCATAGGTCCCGATCCGCTGGCCGGGCAGCGCCGGGTTGGCCCGGTCCCGATCAACAAGAAGAATCCCCTGAACGTGTGGGAGATCGAAGGCCGGGCGTTTTCGGCGGAGATGCTGCCCGCCGGCAACACCGCCAGCGGGTTCTTCTACTTCAACACCGGGATCGAGCAGAAGGCTACGCTCTACGTGAGCGGACTGGCGGAAGCGGCGAGCGGCCGCGAGCTGATGTTCTTCGAGGTTCCGCTGGACTGAGGGCGCGCCGACTCCAGCGGATCGGCCCGAGTGGGGCCGTTTATGGCACGTAAGTAATTGATTCCATTGAGTCGTAATCTGGAAAACGGCCCAGGTTGGGCCGATCTGGCCCCCGCTTGACGCCTCGCTCAAGTGCGACATAGAGTGGGCCGAGGCGGACTCGATCAGAGCCCCGACCGTGAGGGAGGGGTTGCTGTACGCGCGTTTGCTGCACTGCGGTGGCAACCCCTCCCTGACGGTCGGGGCTCTGACAGGCGTATTCCCTACGCTCGAATTCTCTCGATTGGCCGACATCCGGGCAAGGGCCTCTTTGACACCGCGCCGGCAGACTGCTACGCTCTGGCGGTGAAACACCGCACGCCTCCTGCCGGGTTGCTGATTCTCATCATCGCCTGTGGGGCGCTGGGGCAGGCGCCGGAGGAGGCGCTGGCACAGACGGCGCGCTCGGGCGATCTGGACAGGCTGCGGTCTCTGCTGGGTTCCGGCGCCGATCCGAATCGGCGCGCCGGCGATGGCAACCGGCCCCTGATCCAGGCGGTGGCCGCGGGACAGGCGGAGGCGGCGCGCCTGCTGCTGGCCGCGGGGGCCAGTCCCAATCTCCCGTCCGCGGGCGGGCGAACTCCACTCATTCAGGCGGCCATCGGCGGACGGATCGAGATGGCGCGGTTGCTGATCGCCGCTGGGGCCGATCTCAACATAGCCGAGCGCGGCGCTGGAACCCCGCTGGAAGCCGCCGAACGCGAGGGCCACACGGCGCTGGCCGCCCTGCTGCGCCAGTC
>Ga0265323_10001249_pt1 | contig 12792 bp, 12 predicted proteins | sample 41225metaG_FD_193580 | JGI IMG/M metagenome (GOLD analysis project Ga0265323, IMG submission 193580) | Rhizosphere microbial communities from Carex aquatilis grown in University of Washington, Seatle, WA, United States - 4-12-25 metaG | ecosystem: Host-associated > Plants > Roots > Rhizosphere... | reverse complement strand
CGGGAGTGGCAAACTCTCCCGTGCGCTTGCCGCCCGGCAAAATTGCAGTATGAATTCTGCCAGGCGCCCTATGACGGCCCTTGCTCTACACTTGCGCGTTTCCCGCTCCTCCCTGCATCGCCTTCTGGCCGCCGGGGGTGTGGCGCTGGTGCTTTTGCTCAGCGTGCTGGCTGTCAGTCCCGGGTTGCATGCCTGGTTGCACGGCAACGCCGGCGAAACGGACCACGAGTGTGTCATCACCCTCTTCCAACATGGCGTGGTCGCCGCTACGGCCGGAGTTGCGCTGGTGTTCGTGGCGCTGGTTTTGCTCGCGTGGGTTGCAGCCGCACCCGCGGCGTTGCACCTCGTTCCGCCGCGCTACTGGCTCCCCCGGGGGCACGCCCCGCCGGTGTGTTGAGTTGATCATGGCTTCGCGGCGGACGCATGTGTTCGCCCGCCGCGCCCATCGGACCCATGGCGGTATCCGCCGGTCCGGGGCATCCCGCAGCAAACTCAACCCAGTCGCATCATGTCTCCCCGTCTTCTACTGCCGTTCTTATTCTTCTCCGCCGCGGCTTTCGCCGCGGACGACAATGCCAACGACAATCCCGTCAACCAGACCCCGGTGGCCCTCGATCCCGTCGTGGTCACCGGCGAACTCGACAAGGCCCGCGAGGACATCGTGCCGAGTCTCGGGGCCACCGCCTATCAGATCGACAAGATCCAGATCGACACCCAGGCCGTCGGGGCCAACGCCAATTTCAGCGGTGTGTTGCTGCACGTCCCCGGCGTGGCGCAGGATTCCTTCGGACAGATCCACCTGCGCGGCGAGCACGCCAACCTCCAGTATCGCATCAACGAAGTGACGCTGCCTGAGGGGATCAGCGGCTTCGGCCAGGAACTGGACACGCGCTTCGTCGACACGGTGAATGTGCTCACCGGTTCGCTGCCGGCGCAATACGGTTACCGCACGGCCGGCGTGGTGGACATCCACACCCGGAGCGGTGCATCAGCCCGGGCGGGCGATGTCACCCTCTATGGCGGCAGCTTCGACACCCTGCGCGCCAGCGTGGAGGCGACCGGATCGATGGACAAACTCCAGGCCTATGTCACCGCCAGCGCCGGCACCAGCGGCATCGGCATTGAGAATCCCACCGCCAGCCGCGATCCGCTGCATGACCGCTCTGATCAGTTCAAGGCGTTCGGCTATTTCTCGGACGTCATCGATTCCACCAGCCGCCTCAACCTCATGGTCAGCGGTTCCGTCTCCCGCTTTCAGATTCCCAATAATCCCGGGCAGGCGGCGGCCTTCACGCTGGCCGGTGTCAGCAGTTTCGATTCCGCCAATCTCGACGAAAACCAGCGCGAAGAAAACGACTACGCCGTCCTTTCCTACCAGAGGACCGTGGATGGCTTCAGCGCGCAGCTCTCTGCCTTCGCCCGTTACAGCCTCGTCCAGTTCGCGCCCGACCGCGCCGGCGATCTCATTTTCAACGGCGTGGCCGGCGCCGTGCATCGCGACCTGGCCGGCGGCGGCTTCGAGGCTGATCTCAAGTGGTCCGCCGCCGCCACACACACCGTGCGCGGCGGCCTGCTCCTCACGGGCACCAACGCCGGCACGCGCACCACCACGACGGTTTTTCCGGTCGACGCCAATGGCGGCCAGGCCTCCGCCACGCCCTTCGACATTCCCGACAACCAGCGCAAACTCGGCTGGCTCTATGGCGCCTACCTGCAGGACGAGTGGAAGCCCGCTGCCGGGTTAACGATCAACTACGGAGTGCGCGCCGATCTTTCACGCGCCTACGTCACCGAAGGCCAGCTCAGCCCGCGCGTAAACCTCGTCTACCAGTTGACCGACTCCACCAGCATGCACGCCGGTTATGCCCGTTATTTCACGCCGCCGCCGCTGGAACTCGTGCAGACGTCAAGCCTCGACAAGTTCACCGGCACGACCAATGCGCCGGAGGTCGCCGCCAGCTCGCCTGTGCGCTCCGAGCGCGCCCATTACTTCGACGCCGGCCTCTCGCACCAGTTCACGTCCGCCCTCACCGCCACGCTTGACGCCTATTACAAGCGCGCCACCAACCAGCTCGACGAGGGCCAATTCGGCCAGGCGCTCATCTTCTCGCCATTCAACTACCGCCGCGGGCGGGTCTATGGCGTCGAGCTGACCACCAACTACACGCGGAACGGATTCTCCGCGTATGCCAATCTCGCCCTCAGCCGCGCCACCGGGCGGGAAATCGTCTCGGGCGAGTTCCAGTTCGGCCCGGATGAACTGGTGTACATTGCCACGCATGACGTATCCCTCGACCACGACCAGACCGTGAGCGCCTCCACCGGCGGATCCTACCGGTGGGGCGGCACGGTGGTCTACGCCGACCTGCTCTACGGCAGCGGCCTGCGTCGCGGCTTCGTCAACACCGACCACCTGCCCGACGATCACCCGCTCAATGTCGGCGCGCAGCACACCTTCAAACTCGGCGGCCGGCGGGAACTCATCACCCGCCTCGACGTGATGAACGTCTTCGATGAAATCTATGAACTGCGTGACGGTTCCGGCATCGGCGTGGGCGCGCCACAGTTCGGCCAGCGTCGCGGCCTCTATGGCGGGCTCACCCTGGCATTCTAGCAGCTGGACCGCTCCCTATTCTTCCAGCCCGAAGATCGCCCTGACATAGTTGTCGACACTGAAGGGCTGCAGGTCCTCGGCCTGCTCGCCCAGACCGACGAAATAGACCGGCAGCTTCAGCTCGCGCCAGATGCCGGCGATGGCGCCGCCGCGCGAGGTGCCGTCGAGTTTCGTCACGACGAGGCCGGTGAGGCCGAAGCTCCGGTGGAACACCTTGGCCTGCTCGATGGAGTTGGCGCCCAGCGAGCCGTCGATCACCAGCCAGGCATGCTGCGGCGCCGCCGGGTCGTGCTTCTGCAGCACGCGGCGGATCTTCGCCAGCTCCTCCATGAGGTTGCTCTTGGTGTGCAGGCGTCCGGCGGTGTCGATGACGAGAAAGTCGCGGCCGCGCGCCTTCGCGGCCTGCCAGGCGTCGAAGGCCACCGCGGCGGCGTCGGCCCCGGTGTGGCTGGCGACCAGCTCAAGGTCGAGCCGCTCCGTCCACGTCCGGAGCTGCTCGATGGCCGCGGCGCGAAAGGTGTCGCACGCGGCGACGGTCACCGACCGGCCGTCCTGCTTGAGCATCCACGCCAGCTTGGCTGCAGTGGTGGTTTTGCCCGAACCGTTGACGCCGATGAGGCAAATGACCTCGGGATTGGCTGACCCACCGGGACGGCGGGTTCCGCCCTCCAACCGGCCTTCGCTGCCGGCCAGCACGCGCCGCAACACGGCGGCTCCGATGGCGGCGGCCTCCTGCCCGCGGAGTTCCGGCTCCTGCTGGTGGGCGCGCTTGATCTCCTCAAGGATTTCCGTGGTGGTCACGGCGCCGAAGTCGGCCGTGTAAAGCGCCTCCTCGAGCGCCGCGAGCGATGAGGCGTCGAGCGCGCGGCCCGCAAACAGCGACTGGGTTTTGTCGGCAATGCCGCGGGCCGTCTTGGTCAGGCCATCCCGGAATTTCTTGAGGAGAGAGCGCATCGCGGGGAATCAGCCACAGGGAAACCCTGAGGCGGCATCACGCCTTCATGCTTGTCCGTGTCATCCGTGATCAAGGTTCATTCCGTGGCCGCCTTGCGCGCGTCGCGTCCCAGGTCGCCCTTCAGCCGATCGAGGATGCCGTTGATGAACCGCTTGGCGTCGGCGTTGGAAAACTGCTTGGAGAGATCAATGGCTTCGTTGATGGAGACGACCGGCGGGATGTCCTTCCGGCACAGCATCTCGAAGATGGCCACGCGCAGGATGGCGAGGTCGATCTTGGCGATGCGGTCGAACTCCCAGTTTTGCGCCAGCGCGCGGATCTTCGCATCGATCTCGCCGACATGCCCGATGGTCCCGTGGATCAGCTCCTCGCCGAACGCATACTGGTCGCGCGGCTTCTCCTGCCCCTCGAAAAACACCCGCAGATCCTCCGCCAGGTCGGCCGGCGGATTGAGACTCCACGCATACAGGTACTGCAGCGCGGCCACCCGGCCGTCGCGGCGCTCGGCATACTGGCCCTTGCTCATGGGGTAAGCTTTCGTCGGAGGGCGGCCATGGCGAGCGCGGCCTGGGCGAATTCCGCGCCGCGGTCGATGGAGCCGAAGCAGCGCGCCTGGGCCTGCCGCACGTTTTCGGCGACAATGACCCCATTGATGACCGGAACGCGCGCCTCGAGGGCCACGCGCATCAGTCCCTGGGAGGAGGCCTCGGCCACCAGACCGTAGTGCAGGGTTTCGCCGCGAATAATGACCCCAAGGGCGATGCAGACATCGAGAGAGTGGCGCCGGCAAAGCAGCTGCACGGCGACGGGCAGCTCGTTCGAGCCGGGGACGCGCTCCAGGACGATCCGGCGATCCCCCACCCCGGCGGCGCGAAGTTGGACCCGAACCTGCTCCAACAACGCCTCGACGAAGCGTTCATTGAAACGTGCCGCGACGATGCCGACCGTCAGGGCGGATCCGTCGATGGTGGAGGAAGTGGGTGCGTGTCGACTCATGGGGAAACCGGACACCGGAAACCGGATTGCGCACGGCTGCAAAACAAAAAGCTGGGAGGCACGGCTGCCCTTCCCCCCGGTCCCCGGCCGCGGCAGATCGCGAGGGTCACAACGGCACCTGCTCCACAATCTCCAACCCGTAGCCGTCGAGGCCGACGACTTTGCGTGTGCTGTTGGAGAGCAGGCGGATCCGGCCGAGGCCGAGGGCGCGCAGGATCTGCGCGCCGGTGCCGTAATCGCGAAGGCTCATTGGCGAGACCGTCTCGCCGGGCACGGCGTTGAGGCGGCGCAGCAGCACCTCGCCGGCATTTGCCGGTTCCATGTAAAGCACCACCCCCCGGCCGGCCCGGGCAATCGTCTCGAGCGAGGCGGCGAGCGCGCGGCTGCTGCCCATGCCCCTGGCGCGAAACACGTCGGTGAGCGGGTTTTCACTATGCACCCGCACCAGCGTCGGTTCGGCGCCGGGCGGCCCCATGGTGAGCGCCAGGTGCTGGCGGTTGTCGAGCGTCCCGCGAAAAACGTGCAGGATGAAGTCGCCGAACTCCGTCGGAAACGGCTTGGTGCAGACGAGTTCGACCAGCTGGTCGCGTTTGACCCGGTATTCGATGAGCTGCGCGATGGAAATCATCCGCAGTCCGAACTTGCGCTTGAACTCCCCGAGTTCCGGCAGCCGCTGCACCGTGCCGTCGTCATTGACCAGTTCGCAGAGCACGCCGGCCGGGAAAAACCCGGCGAGGCTGGCGAGATCGACCGCCGCCTCGGTGTGTCCCGCGCGTTCCAGCACGCCGCCGGGCCGCGCGCGCAGTGGGAAGACATGCCCCGGCTGCACGAGCTGTTCAGGGTCGGCCTGCGGATCGGCGAGGATGTGGATGGTTTGCGTGCGGTCGTGGGCGCTGATGCCGGTGGTGACGCCATCGGCGGCGTCGACGCTCACGGTGAAATCCGTCCGCCGCGACTCGCGGTTGTGACTCACCATTGGGCCAAGCCCGAGGCGCTTGAGCTGGGGTTCCACGGTAGGGACGCAGATGATGCCGCTGCAATAACGGACCATCATGCCGACCGTCTGCGGGGTGGCCTTGGCGGCGGCCATGATCAGGTCGCCCTCGTTTTCCCGGTCCTCGTCATCCGTCACAATGACCAGCCGGCCGGCGGCGATGTCCTGGATGGCGGACTCGACGGAATCGAACGGCGGATTGGCGCTGGTGGTGGGCACGATGAAACCCCGACCAAATCGGGGTGCAAGGGCGCCCACGGTCGCGCGAAGTCTGGCGAGTGTCAACCGCCCCCCGGGAGACCGTGCACCGCCCGTCGCTACTGTCGGAAATCTATGACGTAATTTTCGACCGCGTCATCACTGCCCTCGGCGAACAGCGCAAGGTAGAGTTTGAACACGAGGGGGGGACGGACAAAGGTGCCCGAAGTCAGCGTCAGACCGTCGCCAGCGGGATTCAACACGGTGCGCTCATCCCCCAGCTTGTACTTCACCGGCCAGCGGGCCGTCGCCCGGGCGACATCCACCTGCGCCGGCTTCTTTTTGGCGTCGTAGAACGACAGCTTGAAGTTGCCGTTCTCCACCAGAATGCCGAGGAAGCCGCCCTTGGTCCGCGCAATAGTGATCCCGGCGATCTGCGGCTCCGGTTCCACGGGCGGCTGGGCGGCAGCCGGACCTTTGTTCGCGCCGGTTTTTTTGGGCGCAACCGGGTTCGGTGGTGAACCAGCAGCGGCATCCTGGGCCGTCAGGGGTACCGCGATTCCCAGCGACACGGCCAGCAGCAGCATTTTCATCAAGCGGACGGTGGGTCTCATGGGGGGAAAGATGACTGGCCCAACCTAATGCTTAGCGCTCCGTCCGCAAGCCGCATCACCCCCCACCTTGAGGTTTACGCGGATTTTGCATCAACGATAAAACTGGCGGGGCGCGACGGTTCAGGCTTTCTTCCGCCCCGGCCGTTGCAGTTCAGCTTTTAGTTTCTTCCAGCGCGCGAGGCGCTCTGCGATGGCGGCTTCGGCGCCGGTCGTCTTGGAGGTGTAGAGCGTAAGCGGCTTGGTCAGGTATTCCTGGCCGGAGATGGCCTCGGGAAACTCATGGCTGTAGAGATAGTCCTTGCCGTGACCCATGCGCTTCGAGGCCTGGCCGCCGGTGTCGCGCAGATGGATCGGCACCGCCTGGACGGGCTGCTCGGCGAGAGCCGCCTTCGCCGCGAGAAGTGCCTGGCTGGCTGAGTTGCTTTTGGCGGCCGTGGCAATGTAGAGCGTGGCATGGGCAAGCGTGAGTTCCGCCTCGGGCAGGCCGATGAAATCCACGGCATGATGCGCGGCCACGGCGAGCGGCAGCGCCTGCGGATCGGCCAGGCCGATGTCCTCCGACGCCAGGATGACCAGGCGGCGCGCGATAAAGCGCGGGTCCTCGTCGCCGGCGAGCATCTTGGCGAGCCAGTACAGCGCGGCGTCAGGATCGCCGCCGCGGCAGCTCTTGATGAAGGCGGAGATCGTGTCGTAATGCTCGTCTTCATCGGCGTCGTAGCGGATGTGGCGTTCCCGGGCGAAGATCTCCAGCTCGGCGGCGGTGATCGCGGTCTTCCCGGACAGGCTGAGCACAATGACCTCAAGCGCGTTGAGCGCCCGGCGCAGGTCGCCGTTGCAGAGGTTCGCCAGATCGAGCAGCACCTTGTCGGTGGCGGTGCAGCCGCGGCCGCCGAGGCCGCGTTCCGGATCGGCCAGGGCGCGCTTGAGCACGGCGACGACATCGGCGGGAGCCAGCGGGTCGAGCCGGAAGAGATGGCTGCGGCTGAGGAGCGTCGGATTGACGTAGAATCCGGGATTGTGCGTGGTGGCGCCAATCAGGCGCACGCTGCCCTCCTCCACGTCGGGCAGCAGCAGATCCTGCTGCGACTTGTTGAAACGGTGCAGTTCGTCAATGAAGAGAATCGTGGCGGCCTCGGGCCGGCGGCGCGCCGTGGCCAGAATGTCACGCAATTCGGCGACGTTGGACATGACCGCGTTGACCCGCACAAAGCGGCTCCCCGTCTCGCGGGCGATGGCCTCGGCCAGCGAGGTTTTGCCGCTACCGGGCGGGCCGTAGAAGATCAGGCTGCCGAAACGGTTGCTGGCCACGAGGCGCGGCAGCAGCCCGCCCGGACGCAGGATGTGCTCCTGGCCGACCATCTCGGACAGCTTGCGGGGGCGCATGCGGGCGGCGAGCGGCTGGGCCGCGGACCGGCGGCCGGGGACGGCCGGGGCGGAACGTTCGCGGGCTGGCGACGCCGGCTCTTCCGCCGCAAACAGATCGCTTTGTTCGCCGTCGCTCATGACCCTCCCTGCATGGCAGGAATCCCGGCTGTTGGAAAGGCTTCTTGAAAATGTGTTCGATTACGCGAAATTAATGACTAGGAAAATCAGCATGACCACCGCCGAGCCTCCCGTCGCCCTCACCATCGCCGGCTCCGACAGCGGCGCGGGCGCGGGCATCCAGGCCGACCTGCTGACCTTCGCGGCCCATGGGGTCTTCGGCACGACCGCGATCACCTGCCTGACGGCGCAGAATCCGGACGGGATCACCGCCATCGAGGCGCTGCCGGCGTCGTTCGTGGCGGAGCAGGTCCGGCAGGTTCATCGCTACTTCAAGGTGCGCGCCCTGAAAACCGGCATGCTCTACTCCGCCGGGATCATCGGCGCGGTGGCCGATTTCCTCCAAGCCCGGCGCGAAATCCCGGCGGTCATCGATCCGGTGATGGTGGCGACCAGCGGTGCCGTGTTGCTCAAGCCCCAGGCACTGGCCGCGATGCGGAAAAGACTCCTGCCCCTCGCGGCGCTGGTCACACCCAACCTCGATGAGGTCGGGGTGCTGCTGGGCGAGAAGCCGTCGTCGCCGGCCGCGATGGCCAAGGCCGGCCGGCAGCTCGCCCAAACCTACGGCGTGCCCTTTTTCGTCAAGGGAGGACATTTGCCGGGCGAGGATCTGACCGACGTGCTGGCAAGGCCGGACGGCCAGGTCCGGGCGTACACGGCGCAACGCGTGACTGGCGTCGACACGCACGGCAGCGGCTGCACCCTCTCGGCGGCGATCGCGGCGAACCTGGCAAAGGGACTGGGTCTGGACGCTGCCGTGGAGGCCGCCGGCGTGTACCTGCGGAGCGGAATGGAACGAAGTCTCGTTATTGGCGGCCGGCGGTTCATCAATCACCGGCCGTAAGATCATGAGCCCCGGCCACCACGGCCAGCGCGCGCCCCTGCTGTGGTTCCTGCTGCCCTTCATGGCGGGCGTGGCGGCGGGGAGCGTTTGGGATGCCTCCCCGCTCTTCCTGCTGGCGCTGGCCGCCCTGACGGTTGCCGCGGCGATTCCCCTGTCCGCGAGCAGGAAACCAGCCGCGCGCCACGCGTGGCCCGTGTTTATCGTCCTGACGGCCGGCCTTGCGGGCATGGCTTATTTCCATCTGCGGCTCAACCGCCTGTCCGCCTGGGAATCACTCCCTGCGCGCGAAGCGCGGCTGAGGCTGCGGGTGGAGCGCACGTTTTCGCCGCCGCCTGGAGGGAAACGAACCAGCGGCTTCGCAATGGTGACGAAAGCCGACCTTCACCTGCACGACCTCGCCGGCCAGCGGTTGTATTTCTCACTCAACCTGCCCCCCGGCGTCCCGCCGCCTTTGCGATCGAGCGAAATCCTTGCGGTGGGTCTGCTCGAACCGCTGTCCCGGCACCGACGCAACGAAGGGTTTGATGACTATATCGCCGGTGCCGGCATGACCTTCAAGTTTATCCGCGGCCGGTGGCTGGGCGAAGTGACGCCGCCCTCGCGCTACCAGCAATTCTGCCGGGCGGCAGAGCAGCGGTTTTATGCAATCCTGGGCACCGGACTCGCCGATCAGCCGGCCCTCGCCGCCATCCTGCGGGCCATGATGCTGGGCCAGAAGCAGGAGATGAGCGAGGAGCAGCAGGAACTCTTCATGCACAGCGGCACCATGCATCTTTTCGCCATCAGCGGCCTGAACATCACCGCGATCGCCCTCAGCGTGCAGATCCTGCTTTCCCTCCTGCGCGTGCCGCGCCTCGCGGCGGCGGCCGCCGGCCTCTCGGCGCTCTGGCTGTATGTCGCCATCACGGGCACCAGCCCCTCGGCGGTGCGCGCCTTCCTGATGTGCGCACTGTTCATCGCCTCATTCTCGCTCCGCCAGCCCGGCAATCCGCTCGCGGCGCTGGTAACGTCCGCGCTGCTCATCCTGTTGATCGAGCCGATGCAGCTATTCAGCGCCAGCTTCCAGATGTCGTACGGCATCGTCGCGGTGCTGCTGCTGCTGGGCCTGCCGCTGGCCGAGGCCTTGCAGGCCCGCTGGCCGTTGTTCGCCTCCCTGCCGGAGACGACATGGGGCTGGCACCGTCGGCTCGTTGACTGGGCGTGGCGTGCATTGCTCGGCATGCTCGGGATCGGCCTGGCCACATCGCTGGTCAGCACGGTGGCGAGCCTGCAATTCTTCCAGCTCCTCACCCCCGGGGCGCTGGCCGTCAACCTCGTGCTGATCCCGATCTCCACCTTGGTCATCGGGGCCGGATTCCTGTCGCTCCTGTGCGGACTGGCTGGTTTCACGGCCGGCAGCGTGCTCTATAACCACGCGGGAGCGCTGCTGCTGTGGGTGATGGACCTGCTGCTGCGAACGGCCATGGCGGTGCCCGGTGTTTATCATGCGGCGCGGTTCCGCACGACCTGGTTGGGTCCGGCGGGGCACGCGGCGCTGCTCGCCCTGTGTCTGGCGGGTTACGCCTGGCACTGGCGGCGGGAACGCGGCGGTTTCTGGCCCCCCTTTATCCTGGTGGGGCTGCTGGTGATCTTCGGTGCGAAGTTCGGTGGCTGACGCGCCCACGGTGCCGATCAATGCCCGCAAAGGTTCCGGCATTGCTTCAGCCGAAGGTTCCGTGTGTTCTGAGGATTCCCGAATTCCTCCCATGAAAAGCGCCTACGAACTCGCCATGGAACGCCTCCAAGCCACCGACCCTGACGCCGGTGCCCCGCTCACGTCCGACCAGAAGGCACGACTCGCCGAGATCGACCGCATCTATCAGGGCAAGACCGCCGAGCGGGAGATCTTCTTGAAGAAACAGCTCGACGACCTGCTGGCCGCGGGCAATGGGGAGGAGGCCGAGAAGGTCAAGAAACAGCTCGTCGGTGAGAAGGCGCGCCTCGCGGAGGAAAAGGAGGAGGAGAAGGAAAAGGTGCGCCGGGCAAAAACCCGCCCGGAGGCCTAGGCGCCGGGCCAGGCCTCACGGCCCTGCCCGCAGTTCAGCCCGCGAATTCAAACTCCGCCACGAGCGCGTGATGATCCGAGGCCAGCGTCTGCTTTACCGCATGGCGCACCGGCCGCAGATGGCGGTTGTAGAACAGGTGGTCGAGCACGTAGGGCCGTCGGCGCCAGGTGACCTCGCTGGTCTGAACCGTCTGATATCCGGCCGAGGTGAACTGCTGCACCAGCGTACCGTGCTTGCTGACGTTGAAATCACCTCCGAACAGCGTGGGGCCCGTCGCCGCGCGCAACTGGTCGAGGACGAACTGCCGCTGGCTGTTGTACTCCTCGCTGGTGGCGTTGAGCATGAAGAAGGCCAGCAGGTGGGTGTTGAAGAGCTGCAATTCCCGGCCGGCAATCCGGGTCTTCGCCCCGATGAGCAGGCGGTCGGTGGGCGTCCGCCTCGCCCCCTGGAAATCGAACTCCACCGCCGGCGACGGCAGGTCGCGGCGCACGGTGTCGCTGAGCGGAGTCTTCGCCAGGATGGCCAGACCGATGCCAAAGGGCAGTTCACGCGGGTCCGCCTTGGGATAGGAGAAAAAACTATCATACCCGGTGAGCGCGGCGCGCAAACGCATGAAGTTGGGCGGCGGCTCGGGTTGTACGCCGCCAGGCCGGCCTTGTTCGACTTCCTGCAGGAAGACGATGTCCGCATCGTGGCTGCGGATCTCGCCAATGGTCAGGTCAAGGTTGATGGGGGCGACATCCGGATCGGCCTCATTCCAACCCTGCCCGAACTGCATATTGAACTGCAGGACCTTGAACGCACACATGGGACGGGGTATTAGGGCCGGAAGGAGGACTGGGTGGAGGGTGGCGGCCCAAGCAGGTGGCATCAAGCACTGATTCGGAAACAGTGCTAACCACCTTTCTGTTTACCGTGGCGCCCGATTCATTCCGGCTCGGCGGTGCCCTCCACCACCCACTCTTTTGCCTCGGGAACCTGTTTGAAGAATTCACCGAGGGCGGCGCTCAAGTGTTCGGCGTAGCGAAAATGCGCGCCCATGCCGGTGCGAAGCTCGGCCTCGTAGATGAATTTGTCGGCGTGGGTGCCGTGCTCGAACGGCGTCTGCGCCCCGAGCAAAAGCGAATAAACGTAGGCGGGCGAACCGCGCCGGAGCAGTTCGCGCGTCAGGGCGAGCTGGTCGCCGAGCAGCGCAGCATGGGGCACAGGTGGCACCTCGGGCGGCAGGTAGAAGCCGGCCTGGATGAGCGGCGTGTAGCGATGACCGGTGCGGTGGCGGTTGAGGTCGCGCAGTTCGGCAATGGCCAGATTGTTCCATGCAAACGTCACCCGCATGCGGCGGATGGCCTGGCCGCATTGCCCGTAGCGGTTGGCCCGGTGGCGCAAGGCCTCGCCGATCGGTTGGGCTTCCGGCAGCCACGGCGGCGTGGCGCGGTCAGACTTCACCCACACGGCGTCGGCAAGCGGTTCGGCGGAGAGGCGCTCGAGTCCGAGCCGGAGCGAAGCGGCCAGTTCCTGCCGCGCCTGCTCCTGGTACGATGCCTCCGCGAAGCTGTGGCGCATCAGCCGCGGGGAGAGCTTGAGCAGTTCCGCGCGGATGGCCTGGGCGGCGGCGCGAGCCTCGGGCTGCGGGAGCGAATCAAGGTGCTGCACCGTCTGCGCCCACATGCGCGAGGTTTGCACCAGCGCAAGGCTGGTGCGGGTGGCCAGCGGCACGAAGTAGCGGGCGCGATCGAGGGCGTAGTTTTTGCGGATGCGCGCCACGACAGCGGGCCGGGCGTCCTTTGGCAGGCGCACGCGTTCCGGCTCGGTCCTGCCGAGTGCATCGAGCCGTGCATACTCGGCGTGGTAGGCCGCGAAGGCGCGGGCCATGAGTTCCCGCCAGCGCGGCGCGAGATCCTCGGGCAGGCCGAGTTCACCGGCCGGCGGCAGGTTCGACGCGTCCATGGCAATGTAGCTCGTGCTTGATTCCTGACCGTCGGCCATCGGA
>Ga0265323_10001246_pt1 | contig 12804 bp, 14 predicted proteins | sample 41225metaG_FD_193580 | JGI IMG/M metagenome (GOLD analysis project Ga0265323, IMG submission 193580) | Rhizosphere microbial communities from Carex aquatilis grown in University of Washington, Seatle, WA, United States - 4-12-25 metaG | ecosystem: Host-associated > Plants > Roots > Rhizosphere... | reverse complement strand
TGAAAGATAAAGAATATATCATAGTCGATGACCTGCTGACGACCGGTGCCACAGCTTCGGAAGCTGCGAAAACACTGAAAAAGGCCGGCGCAGCCAAGGTCGGCGTCATCGCATTCTCGATCGCCTAAACTCCCAAGCGTAACAACTATGCGAATCATCAGGAATTATATCCTCAAGGAATGCATCATCCCCTTCGCAATCTCGCTGGGGGTCCTGACTTTCGTGTTCCTGCTGGGATACCTGCCGCAGCTCGCGGACAAAGTCATCAACAAAGGCATAAGCCTCTCCACGGTCGCCCTGGTCTTTGTCTATAACATTCCCGTTCTCTTGGGTTACACGCTTCCCATCGCAGCGCTTGCTGCTGTCATCTTGACCTTCGGCCGGCTCTCCTCGGACAACGAGATCCTGGCGATGCGCGCCAGCGGAATATCGCTGAGACGTTTGCTGCTCCCGCTCATTGCCCTGGGGCTGATGCTCTCGTTCTTTTTGCTGATCCTGAACGACCGGGTGATCCCCCGCGCGTTCTTTGCGCAACGGGCGCTCTTGCACGAGACCGGCTCGCAGAACCCGGCCGCCGCCCTGGAAGCCGGGACGTTCATCGACGACTTTGAAGGTCACGTCATCTTTATCTACAAGATCGAACGGAACCACCTCTACAACATTCGCATCTATGAACCGCAGCCCGACGGCAAGCCGACCCGCACGATCATCGCCCAGGAAGGCGAATTCACGGCCGTCCCGGGGAAGCCGCAGGTCATGCTCAAGCTCATCAACGGCACCTCCGATGAACCGGACTTCCACAACCCCAACAATTTCTTCAAGCTGAATTTCCGGCAGTCCTTCATGACCCTCGACATGTCCCAAAAAGCGAGTCGAGTCGACAAGAAACCCAAAGGCATGACGCTCCATGAGATCACGGACGAGATCGCAAACTACCGGAAGATCGACATCGACCCGGCACCGCTTATCGCCGAATACCATCGGAAACTCACCTGGTCGTTCGCGCCCTTGATCTTCATTCTCCTGGGATTCCCCGTAGCGGTCATCACGCACCGCCGGCAAAAAACAGCGAACCTTCTCCTGGCGGTCATGTTCGCCGCCCCTTATTATCTGATATCGGTCGGCTGCCAGGCGCTCGCGAGCCAGGGCTTTGGCCACCCGGCGCTCCTCATGTGGTTACCGAACGTGATCGGCGGCGTCATCGTCATCATCCTGAACTGGAAACTATGCGTATCTTAGACAACTACACCACCAGATCCATCGCCAAGATCTTCGTGGCGGCCATATTTCTTTTTCTATTCCTTTACATCCTCATTGACCTGGCCACGCATCTTGACGATTTCTTTGCGAACAAGGTCCCCGTGGATGTCATCATAAATTATTACATCTCGTTCCTGCCGGTCATCTTTGTCCAGACCTCCCCGATCGCCTGCCTCTTGGCGACGCTCTTCACCTACAGCATGCTCAACAACAATAACGAAATCATCGCGCTGAGGGCGAGCGGGCTCAATTTCTGGCAGATCACGCGTCCGGCCATCATCTTCGGGCTGGTTGCGACCGCGCTCGTCTTTATGGTCAATGAACGTTTCGTACCGCAGTCCCTCAGCATGTCGCAGGACATCCGGCTCGAGAAGATCGAAACCCGCGCCGACAAGAAGACGAACAAACTGCCGCCGATCAAATATCTCTTTTTTTACGGTCTGGAGAACCGGCTCTTTTTTATCGACCTGTACGACCCGTCGACGAAAGTCATCAATGGCATCACGATCATCGGGCAGGATGAGCGCCAGCGCATGACGGAAAAGATCACGGCCCTCAAGGCGGAATGGACCCCGGCGGGATGGAAATTCTTTACCTGCCAGATCGCGAAATACAACCCCCTGGACCAGACCATCGCGGGTGACGTGCAGTTCTTCAAGGAGAAAACAATCGACATCGCAGAAAAACCGGACGACCTCCTCAAGCAAAAGACTTCGGTATCTTCCATGAACATCCGGCAGCTCAAGCGCTACATCAGCCGTTTCAAATCATCCGGCGCGGTCGCAGCACTGAACAGCCTCAAGGTCGATCTTTATCAGAAGATCGCCTATCCCTTCGCCTGCATCGTCATTATTTTCGTGGGACTGCCCTTTGCGCTCAGCTCCGGCCGCCGCAAAGGGCTCACCTTCGCTTCCGTCGGCATCGCGCTGTTGATCGGCTTTTTGTTCTTCGTGGTCAATTCGGTGGGATTGGCGCTCGGGAAAGGCGGGGCCCTGCCGCCGCTCGCGGCGGCCTGGTTCGCGCCGGTACTCTTCCTCATTGCCGGGTTCTACCTGTCGCGCAAGCTATTCTAAAAGCCATCCTGCTATCTTCTGCCTGATCTCTTCGCGCACAGCCCGGGTCTTGGCCAGCTTCTCCTCCCAAGAGCCCTCAAATTTTGAAGGGTCAGTGAAACTCCAGTGAAGTCTCTTGGTAACCCCGGGGAATATCGGGCAACGCTCCGCGCTGGCTTCATCGCAAACGGTGATCACATAACTGTAAAACCTGCCCAGCTTGAAAAGATCAAAGACGGCTTGTGTTTCTTTAACGGAAATATCGATCCCGCTCTCCTTCAGCACTTCGACCACGACCGGATTCAGCTTTCCCGGCTCGAAGCCGGCACTTTCGACCTCGAACCTGTCACCAGCCAATTTTCGCAACAGTTCCTCGGCCATCTGGCTGCGGCCCGAATTATGAATGCAGACGAACAGGACTTTCTTCTTTAACATAAATTCCCTCTTTATCTCTTTACGAGCAACACGGATTAACGATCTTAACCCGTTTCTGGAACGCCCTCGCCACATTGACTAAAAGCAACATGACCGGAACCTCGATGAGGGGCCCAATGACTGCCGCAAAAGCCACACCCGAATTAATACCAAACACCGCTATCGCCACCGCAATAGCCAGCTCAAAATTATTGCTGGCAGCAGTAAAAGACAAGGTCACAGACTTCCCGTGGTTCGCTCCGGCCTTCCGGCTCATCCAAAATGAAACAAAGAACATTACAAAGAAATAGATCAATAACGGCCACGCGATGCGCAGAACATCCATCGGGATCTTCACGATATACTCACCCTTGATGGAGAACATCACGAAAATCGTAAAAAGAAGAGCAATCAAAGTCATCGGACTAATACGCGGAATGAACACATTCTCATACCACGCGTTGCCTTTTAAACTAAGCAAAACAACCCTTGAGATCATCCCTGCCAAGAAAGGAATCCCCAAATAAATGAAAACACTCTTGGCAATCTGCAGGATCGTCACATTCACAACAACACCTTTAAGCCCAAACCAACCCGGCAAGATCGTGATAAATATCCACGCGTAAATCGAAAAAAACAAGACCTGAAAAACTGCATTAAACGCCACAAGCCCCGCGCAATATTCTGTATCCCCATCAGCAAGGTCGTTCCACACAATCACCATCGCGATACACCGCGCAAGCCCGATCAAGATCAGCCCCACCATATATTCCGGATAACCACGCAAGAACACAATGGCCAACGTAAACATCAAGATCGGCCCGATCACCCAATTCTGAACGAGCGAGAGAAGCAGTATCTTATAATCCTTGAACACATCACCCAATTCTTCATACTTCACCTTGGCCAACGGCGGATACATCATCAGAATAAGCCCTATGGCAATAGGGATATTGGTCGATCCTGACTGGAACTGATTCCAAAAGCCCACGATTCCCGGCGTAAAGAAGCCAACGCCGACACCAATCCCCATAGCCATAAGAATCCACAGCGTCAGAAACCGGTCCGTCACTGAAAGACTTTTACTATCGTTTGGCATTACCGTCCCCTGCTTTCTTGACACAACAACATCCGCCCTCGATCTTGATCACTTTGATGTTCACAAGGCAGTCCGCGATCTTTTGATGTGCGAGGGCCAGGATCCTCGTAAAGGTCGGCCGAGACACCTTCATCAGTTTAGCGGCCTGAGCGTGCGTCATGCCTTCTAAGTCGGCCAACCTGACGGCCTCAAACTCGTCTATGGTCACTACGACGCCTTGCGCAGGCCCTTTGGGCCGACATTTGGGACGGAAGCACCGTTCTCCGGGCAGACAATCGATCCATCGTGTCTTCTTGGGTCTCAGAAAGGCCTCCTGTGGTTATGAACTATGGTTCAAAACTAACACCGGCCCATGAATTTGTCAAGTGACAATTCCATGGCTCCGCAGGGAATAAATCGGGGTGGGTTTATTTATTTTTCTCTGTGAACACGATGATCTTGTTCATCATGTCCACGCACTGGGCCGGAAAAGCGCCCACTGCTGTCTCACCAGACAGCATCACAAAATCAGTTCCGTCCAGGATGGCGTTCGCCACGTCCGAGACCTCGGCGCGGGTGGGCCTAAGATGCTCGGTCATGCTCTCCAGCATCTGGGTCGCGGTAATAACGAATTTGCGCGCCCGGTTGCACTTGCGGATGATCTTTTTCTGTATCATGGGTACGGTGTAGACCGGTAGCGATACGCCCATGTCACCGCGTGCGATCATGATGCCGTCCGAAACGCCAATGATGGAATCGATATTGCGGACGCCTTCGCCGTTCTCGATCTTGGCGATGAGCTTCGGCGAGATCCTGCGCGAACCGATATATCGCTTTAAGTCCAAGATGTCCTCCCGGTTCCTTACGAACGACTGGGCGATATAATCAACCTGGTTCTTGAGGCAGAAATCAAGCGCGGCCTGGTCCTTGACAGTCAACCCTTTAAAAGTTAGCCGGACATCCGGCATGTTGACACCTTTGTGCTCCTTGACCGGCCCAGGGATGACCACCCGGGCTTTGACAGCATCCTCCCGCCTTCCCTCAACGACCAGCGCGATATTCCCGTCGTCAATAAAAATATGCCGGCCTTTCTTGATCTCTTCCAGCGGTCCCTGGTAATCAAAAGGGATGAGGTTGCCCTGGCCCAGGATGCTTCGCTGAGTGAGCCAAATGATCTGCCCTTTGCTAAGCTCAATGGGCTTGCTGTTCTTAAGCTTCCCGATACGGATGCGGTAACCCTCCAGATCCCCCAGAATCCGAGTATGCCGACGGTACTTGCGGTTGATCTCCCGCACCAGCTTGATCCTCTCCAAATGTTTCGCAAAACTCGCGTGCGAGAAATTGAGCCGGACAACGTCCATCCCGGCACGCATCATCTTCAAAAGAACTCCCCGCTCCCCTGAAGCCGGACCCAGCGTGCAGATGATCCTGGTTTTTGGCATTCAAGCCCCTTTCTTTAAAAACAGCGTTTGTTCGCTTTCTTGGCGCATTCCTCGTGACCGCACCGGTAACAAATTTCATTAGTCAAAGGACCGCCGCTGAAGAAATCTTTTATATTCGTCAGCGTGGTCTGAGCTATATTCTGCATAGCTTCCTTCGTGAAGAATCCCTGGTGACCGGTGATGAGCACATTGGGGAAGGTCATCAGCCTGGCCAATGTGTCGTCGTTCACGCCTGAGGCGGAGAAGTCCTCAAAGAAATATTCACTCTCTTCCTCATAAACGTCCAGGCCCGCGGCGCCGATCTTCCCTTTTTTTAGCCCCTCGATCAATGCCGGCGTATCGACGAGTTCCCCCCGGCCTGTATTGATCAGGACCACGCCATCCTTCATCCCGGCGATAGTGTTCTCATTGATCAGATGGCGCGTCTGGGGCGTGAGCGGGCAGTGAAGGGAGATGACGTCCGATTCGCGGCACAGGGTCACCAGGTCAACGTATTGGATCCCTTCCGCCTGGGCGTAAGCTTCATCCGGAAAGGCATCGTGGACCAGCACTTTCATGCCGAAACCCTTGAGGATCGCGACCAGGCACCGGCCGATCTTCCCGGTGCCGATGATGCCTGCGGTCTTGCCGTAAAGGTCAAACCCCAAAAGCCCGTTCAAGGTGAAATTTCCGTCGCGTACACGGTTGTACGCCCGATGGATCTTGCGGTTCAGGCAGAGCAGCAATGCGACCGCATGTTCCGCAACGGCATGCGGGGAATAGGCCGGGACCCGGACCACGTGGATCTTCCCATAAGCGGCCTTCAAGTCAACGTTGTTATAGCCCGCACAGCGCATGGCGATCAGCTTGGTGCCGTTCTTGATCAGGACCTCGATGGTGTCCTTGTCCAGGATGTCGTTCACAAATGCGCAGACGACCTCGCTCCCGCGAGCCAGCTCCCGGGTATCATTGCTAAGCTGCGGCAATATATACTTGATCTCAAAGCCCTGGTCCTTATTGGCCTCGTCAAAGAACTCGCGGTCATAGGACTTGGCATCAAAAAAAGCGATCGCGTGTTTCATTTTCCCCTCGGCCGATCACTGTCTTCATTTAACGTTATACTTCTTAACAATATTGCTTCCAATCCGGCCAGGACTGCGAAGTCACCCGGATGTCCGCATCGCTAATATACTGCCATGAAAAGTGATTTCGACCACGGCTAAATTTGATTTTTCCACGATGGCCGAATTAACTTAGCCGATGGCGTCCTCAGTACTCTGTCAATTAAGTTTGACAGAGTACTCAGCGGCCGCTGTTCAGTCTTTTTAGAAAATCGGCCACGGCCGCTCCCACCTGTTCCGCGCCGGCCTGCTGCTTGGCATCTTTGAGCGACCCATCGGGATTGAAGGCTTCATGCGCCCTGGATACAGCGAACTGCACCGGGAGGACCAGGATACGAAGGTCCAATAGGATCGGGCGCAAGATCGCCTGGCTCCGCAATCCGCCGAGTCCGCCGGGAGAAGCGCTCATGACCGCGCAGACCTTGTTCGCGAAAGCGGCCATCGGCGGTTCATTGGAGACTGGACGGGACAGCCAGTCCAAGGTGTTCTTAAGGACCGCGGTAATCGAAGAATTGTACTCAGGGCACGCGATCAAAAGACCATCATGTTCCAGAAAGACCGACTTGAGCCTCTTCCCTTCCTCGGGCAGGCCTTTTTCACTTTCCAGATCGCCATTGTAGAGCGGCATCAGATAATCATTCAGTTCCACGACCGTGACGGTCGCCCCGGCCGCTCGTGCGCCATTGGCTGCGATCCTTACGAGTTTCTTATTGAACGAATCTTTTCGCAAGCTTCCGGCAAAAGCGAGGATCTTTGGTACATAAGCCATAGAACACCTCATTTCTCATTTTGATACCACAGCGGCCAGGCCACCGTAACCTCTTTGGAAAGATACACATCCTGTACGGCATGGAAGAGCGTAACCCCCTCCGGTTGCCGGACACACCACTCGCACCTTAACAGAACCGGCGTTGACCTTCACCAGAAGTTTTTCTTAAGATGTTAATTTGTTAGTCGGCCTTTGGGCAAGCTTATGACAAACAAACCGGCGCAGCCGCACCGGTCGTTCACGCATGGGGGCACGACGAAAAGAAACGGGATCATTCCACCCCAACGCACTGCGCCAGGTCTTCTACGAATTCCTTCTGTCCGCAGAGCAAGGTACCCACCGCCTGGACAGCGGCAAGCAAGACGCAGCCGCAACTTTCTGACTGTTTTCACCTGCCTGAACCATTCCATCAGCGCATCTTCCAAGAATCAAAAGGCAGGAACAGCAGGAGCTGGATTGAACGCGGGGACTGATGGGGCTGGCGGTCAAGCTACTGCGGAAGAATAGAGCTCTTGAGAGGCTCTTCCCGTACCGGCGCGACCCGGTTGGTCAGGGACGCCTCAGCATGGGACAATCGGGCCACGCTCGCCGTCTCGTTGGCCGGCTCAGGGTCTCGGACGCGTTCTACCACGGTGGTTTCCAAGTTCGCCGGCGCCTCCGACTTCTCCGAAAGGACCCGCACAAGGAGGATCTGCGAAAGGGCGGTAAGGCCGACAACGGCCAATAAGACAACAATAAGCCATTTGGACATCAGAACCCTCCTTGCTGCCAAGCCAGCTTATCACCAACATTGTTTGTGAATGCGATAAAGGTGTTCATGGTCGGGAAATAGGGCGGTGTAGTGGCGCTCTCCATCCGTGTGTCATACACGAAATTCCGACCGTAACCGGAAGCCGTCTGGCCGGTCGAGGAATCGAACGTCCCGAACGCGCCATAATAATTGGAGATAACCCCTCCTAAAAGCGTCGCGATCCCGCGCGGGTTAATGGTGTCATATTCATCTACACAGAATTGCCCTGACTTGGCCATGACCGTCGCATCGATCTCCACATTCTGCGGAGCGTTCGAGTCAATCACCACATCCCCGTTCCAGCTCAGTATCCCCAGCAGGTTATCCTTGCCCTCGGCGGTAGGTGGTGTATAGCCCGTGGTCCCGGGCGTCCCCGTAGCCGGCGTATAGTCCTCATAACGGATATTGTCCTTGATGGTGATATTGTTCTTGGTCGCGATGGTCATCTGATTGGCCCTCTGGACGGTCCCGCCCAGGGAATTGATATCGCCGTTCACATAAATGAGTGTGCCCAGGCCATCTTTGCCGAAAGGCAGCCCGGTGTAGGTCGTATTCGTGGAGCCTTGCTTAACGATCGTCTGGTTCGCAGTCTTGTCGATGGTCACGGTCTTGGTTGTGCCGCCCTGGACAATGGTCAGTGTCTGCCGGTCCTGGGCATCAAGCCCCATAGTGACATTCGCGTTACCGTGGACATAAATCCCGCCCTTGAGGGTCGTCCCAGTCACAGGAACATAGATCCCGTCGGTGTTATACGTGTTCCCACCGGAAGCTTCACTGGCCATGTCGCTTTCCTGGGATGACGTCGGCATGGTAACCGCCGTGGCCCCGCGCTGAAAGCCGGAGGTGAACAAAGGCACGTCCCGGGTACCATTGGCGTCGGCGTCCAACAGAACAGGATTATTGTTATTGTAGAACCGCGCCTGCGTTGACACCTGTTTCACCGTGCCGTCGAATATGCCGCTCGGGTTGTGGGCGAAACTGAACCGGTCGTTCGTAAGAACCGGACCGGTGAAGTTGGTCCGCTCCGTGAACCATACCGCCGTACCGTTGGGTATGGTCTGATGGACCGTGTAAAGCGCATAACGGGCGAAATTGTCCTTCTGCACTTGGACCGTGAAATCCCCATGCAGAATGGTCTTGCGCGTCTTTCCCTGATTGACGGCCGCGGTCTGAATCTTGAAGTAGAACGGGAAGTCCCAGACGTTGGGCGCCGGCGCGGTGGGGTTACCCAGGGCCCCGATGTAGATAGTGCCGGAGTAGGTTCCGCCGTCAAAGGCGGTCAGCGTCCCAGTATAAACAGCTTCCGTTCCGACCTTGGTCAAGAGAGCCGCGCCGTTATTCTTGACGTAGGCCACGAGAAAACCCACGCCGTCTTTCGTCGAGGCATAGGTACCGGCCTGGCTCGCGAGCACGGAAGGGGTCGTGGCGCTCACGGTGTTCAGCATGTAAAAATTGATGAGATTGTAAAGCGTCAACAGGCCGTCTTTGGCGCCGGCTTCGGCCGTGTAAACTGTTTTTGCGGAACTGACATCGACCCGGGACACCGCCCCCTCCTGGATGGACCGGAGGACGAAGACCGCGGATAGTGAAACGATCAGGGTCATGGCGAACAAAGACACCGCGAGCGCTACTCCCCGATCGTTAAGTCTCCCGGATCTTGTCATGGCCCGAAACGGGATGACCTTGCCGCTCCGGATAAATCTCTCTATCGCCTGTCGCGAACCATGCACTAGATTGGCAAAAGAAAAAATGGGGATCATAACGGCCTCCCTTCAATTCATGTAATGCACGGTCTGATTCGTCGTGGCCGTGACCGTCCTCCCCGTAGGAGATTTCAACCGGGCATTCAGGGTGAAGGTCAGGCTGTTCACTCCGCTGGTCGCAAAATGCAAATCTGTGATATTGGATGCGATCGTCTGTTGCGCGACCACGGTCATCAAAGGCCCGAGGGCGGAGCGCACGATCGTACCGTCCGCATTCAGGGCATACTGGATGTATTTGTACTCCACGGTCGCGCAATTCCCATCGGCATCAGCGCAGGAAACCTTATCGCAGCCCCAGGTCAGGTACGCACCCCAGTGGGACGGACTGCCTGCGGTGGTCAGGAAAGACGAGGTCGTATCACAGGCCACAGGAACGGAGAACCGGATCTTGTCTGAACCGTTCGCGCCGGTCCCGAAAAAGATCGTGAACTGCGAAACTCCGCCTCCGTCGTGTCCGGTGTGGGAAAGCTCCCAGGATATCTTCTGGTCAGCCTCCCGGAGGATGTCGCGCAGCTGAATTCCCGTATCCGCGTCGTTGTACGCCGACTGGGAAGCCGACAGCAGACCGAATATGACCATGGTCAAAAAGACCAGGATCCCCACGGCCACCATCGTCTCGATGAGGGTGAATCCCCGCCGGTCATCAGCCGTAGATCTGTGTAAGCACCTCGACAACGGAGTCGATCTCATTGTTCCCATTCTTGTCCTCTCCGGCATCAAGAACACCGTTCAAATTCCGGTCTTCCCCCACCACCAGTCCATTGGCAAGCCGCCAGCAGAACACGACCTTGACCACGAAGAGTTTGGCGTTGGTGTTATCCACATAGATCTTGCCAATACCGTTCAGCCCCGTGGTGGTAAAGGTCTTCCCGTTGTAGGTGCCGTAAACGGTGAAAAAATCCGCTGCCTTGATCTCTTCCAGTTTGTTCTTCACGGCCTGCAAAGCGATCATTGAGGTCCGACCGGCCTCGCTCAGCTGCAGACATTTGGAAAAAGTGTAAATGCCGCCGACAGCCGCCATGAGGAAGACCGCCGTGGCGACGATAACCTCCACGAGAGTAAACCCGGCCTTTCGAACCGCATTCTTTGTCATCACGACACCTTCTCGTTTCCGTTCTAGGTTCTCCCCGACAACAGAAATGTTGTAAGCTGCCCGCACCATCCTACCAAGCAGTTTGCCATTTCTTTCGCCTAACAAAGAACCACCGCACATCCAAAATCCATAAAAAAAGCCTGTCCCGATGGGGACAGGCTTTGTGTAGACACGTTTCCATCCGGCCACTCTTCGGCAACCCGGCTATCCCCATCAAAGGACCCGTGGCTTTGCGTCCCGCCATTACTGGCGGTTTGCGGTATCGGAACCCGTGGCCTCCAAAAGGCGGCCGCAGGTCGTGGCCGATATTTCTCTAATTTAAGTATATCCTAAGAACGGCAAAAAAAACAGGTCACCGCGCTCCGGCTCCAGCCGTCAATTGCTGAAGATCTGTTGCGACCTCTTCGGCGTGGACCGCGGGGTCGACCTTGGGGTAGATCTTCGCGATACGTCCTTCAGGGTCGATCAGGAAGGAACTTCTGGTAATACCGAGGTATTCCTTGCCCATGTACTTCTTCTTGCCCCATACCCCGTATTCCTGAACGACTTTCTTCGTTTCATCCGCCAGCAGCGGAAAACTCAGCTTGTACTTGTCAGCGAACTTGCGGTGGCTTTGCACACTGTCCACACTGATACCCGCAACCGCCAAACCGGCCTTACCAAGGTCAGGTAGCCTCTCTTGCAGCGTACACGCTTCAGTAGTGCACCCGGGCGTGTCATCCTTTGGGTAAAAATAGAGCAACAACCACTTCCCTTTCCAGTCAGCCAACTGATGCGGCTTCCCGTCCTGGTCAGGGAGCATGAATGTGGGTGCTTTGTCTTTGATTTTGAGGGCCATAAGACCACCTTTCTATAAATACATGTCGCTGACCGAGCCGGGAAATTACAAAAAACAGGCTTTGTCATTAAATAGCGAAGGCATCCCCAATTCCGCTTACTTCGGGACAAAGAGGGAAAATAGACACCCCCCAGCGCAATATTTACCGATATTACGTTGGGGGGTCATTTGAAACGCGCCCCTGCTCTTCCGGGTCGCGTAATTAGATGGTCAGCTGATCTTAAGTTGATCCCTTAAAATGCAGCCGACCGCATAAGACATCCTGTAACAAGCACTGCGAAGGGAACCCCTGACGCCAAAGAATGTCCTCCCAATAAATGTGAAACGTCGTTCAGCGATAGATCTCTCGTCACCGGAACACCTTCCAGAGACCGCTCCTCAGTTGACCAGGGCTGACACCATCCCCAGGAGGACGTCCTGCCCGTCTGATTTGTCAAAATAGGCATCGGCATCTTTGATCCTTTCTTTTTGCTCTTCAATCGGATAAACGCTCGACACAACGACTTTGACGTTGTGATGAAAGGCCCGCAGTAGCTCGAAGAGGACATCTCCCTCAACCTCATCCATCTTGATGTCCAGAAAAACAACATCCACCTTCTCACGGACCAAAAGCTCGTTGGCCTCCATAGCGTTGGGCGCCGTCAGCACGTCGAACCCGTGCCGGGAGAAAAGCCGGAAAAAATAGTTCCTGATACTCGACTCGTCATCAATGATCAACAGTCTCTTTGTAGCCATCTCGCCCCCCTCCGTATTTGTCTGCACCTCTTCCCCACCAGCATTGGTCATAAAGCCAGAGTCGCTCATTTCAAGATCAAGGTCGTCATCTTTCTGTTGATAGTACTCAAAGACTCTGTCGATATATGTTCTCCTCATGACACCGCCTCCTTTCACCATTCCCCATTCATCGAACAGGGATAGTTTTATCAAAGGGCGTCTAAATACACAGTTAAAACAGAATAAGAATTCTCTAACGCAGGGATGATGACAAAAATTGTGGTCCGGAAATCAGACCGGCAGGGAAACAGTGAAAGTTGAACCTTTTTTTGGCACGCTCTCAAAACCGATGTCGCCGCCATGGGCCCGGGCTATCGAGCGGGCGAGGCACAGCCCCAAGCCGGTGCCGGTTGCCTCCTTCTTGTCTGGGCTGGGGATGGTAAAGAATTTTTCGAAGATCCTGGCCTGCTCCTTGGGGGAAATACCTTCAC
>Ga0265323_10001244_pt1 | contig 12807 bp, 9 predicted proteins | sample 41225metaG_FD_193580 | JGI IMG/M metagenome (GOLD analysis project Ga0265323, IMG submission 193580) | Rhizosphere microbial communities from Carex aquatilis grown in University of Washington, Seatle, WA, United States - 4-12-25 metaG | ecosystem: Host-associated > Plants > Roots > Rhizosphere >... | reverse complement strand
CAAGGGAAGGGAGCAGCAGCGGCGATTCCCGCGCCCACACCGCGCGGCGGCAGAGCAAAAGGACCAACGCCGGCACGAGCAGATGGAGCGAAAGCTCGGGCGTCAGGTCGAACAGGCGGTGCACCGGTTCGTCGGTCCACGGGAGGGCGGACGGCAGCACGAAGAGATTGAGGCGGAGGCGGGCCCAACCGAAGGCGCCGACCATCGCCGCACCGCCCGCCAGGCCGAGGATGGTGCAGCGCCCCAGGTGGCGCAGCGCCCCGCCCCGGCCCGCGACGACGCCGAGCCATACGATCTGGGCGGCGGCCACGCCCAACGAAGTCTGTTTGCAGGCGAGCCCGGCCACCGCCAGCGCCGCCGCGCCCCAGCGTCCGGCATTGGTTTGCGTCCGCACGAGCAGCAGGTTTCCGACGAGCCCCAGCGCCACGGCGAAGTTGTCGGCCTGGAGGAATTGAAAAGTTGCGCCCGGCCAGAGCGCGATGGCGAGGGTCGCGGCCAGCAGGCGGTCGACGGGCTGGAGCGTTCGGCCGACGGGCGCGGGCCAGGCGGCGCAGACCGCGGCGATGGCGCCCACGGTGAGCAGCAGATTGAGGGCGCCGGCGGTCAACAGCGCCTGGGCGGCGCTCGACGCCCACGTGGCCGGCCAAAGCAGCAAGGCGGGCAGCGGCCCGTAGATCCAGGTGCCGACGGCGCCGCTGGTTTCTCCCGGATAAAGCGGCACGCCGCGCGCCAGCGCGAAGGCAGGGACGAGGCGCACGTCGTTCCAGGCCTTGACCGGGAAGAGACACCAGCACGCCCAGAGCCAGGCGACGACGGCGAGCGCGGCTAGCAGGCCCAGCCAACGGACGGAGGTGAGACGGGCCGGGAGGGTCATGGGGAGATTTTGTCCAAGTCGTAAACGTACATGCCCTGAAACACCGAGGCCGGCTTATGGCGGCCGCAGAGCTCGCGAAAGAACGGATGCTGGGGCACCAGGGTTTCGGTCTGCAAGACGATGTTGGGCAGAATGAAAAACCGCACTCCCACCTGCCGGCATCGGGCCAGGGCCTCGGTGAACGGCAGACGGTCGTCGAAGAGAAACGCCACCTGCGGGCTCATCAGGGGAACGACGCGGGCCCCCCGCCCGGCGAGCAACGCGAAATTGGCCGGATGATCGACGACGATCCCATCGGCACCGGCGTGGGCGACCAGCCCGTCCCACCAGGGCAGGGCACTGCGCGTGGCCAGGATCCGGCCGAATTGGCGCCATTGGCTGGAAAACAAAACTTGGGCGGAAGGGGTGGGATCGTTGGGCAGATGAAGGGCGCGAATGGCGGCATCGCCGGCAAACAAAAGCAGAACGCCGGCGGCGATCCGTCCCGCCCGGCCCGTCAGCCGCCCGAGCGCCGCGCCCGCGAGTACGGCGGCGAGGGCCAGGGCCGGGGTCAGCACCCGGGTGGAATAGTACCAGCCGCCGCTGGTCTGGCCCACCGACCACAACCAGAGGACGATCGCAACGGCGATCCCAACGGCCAGCGGAACGACGGATTTTCGTTTTTGGCAGGCACCCCACGCGGCCAATCCAGCCAACAGCCCCGCGCAGATCGCCAGCATCAGCAGGAGGTCAGGGATCAAATCCAGGTTCGCGCGAATGCCATAATGCCGCACTGTGAATTGTGCATACTCGGCGTGCACCGCATTGGTGGGAAACAACCCGGCAAGGTCATGACTGAAGAGCGGATTGCCGGTGACGTACCAATTGCGCAGATACCACGGGGCGGCGACGGCGACGGTAGCGGCGGAGAAAACCTTCCATCCCGGGCGCAGTCCACCCTGCCACGCGAGCGCGATCAACCCGAGCACCGGCCAGACCAGCCCGTATTCGCGACTGAGCGCGCCGGCGCCGGCGGCCAGTCCGGCCCAGCAAAGATCGGCCCGGTTTCCGCTGCGCCGATACCCATCGAGAAATACGAACATGGCGACCAGGGTCAGCGCGGTGAGCCCGGTCTCCTGGCCCATGGCCACGCCCCACAGGAGCAGGGCGCTGGTGGCCAAGGCCGCCCGGGCGGGCCACGCGGCCGGTTCGCCCCAGAGCCCGCCCGCGAGGCGGCCGACACCGTAGAACAGCAGCGCGGCTTCGCCCACGACGAGCGGCGCGGTGACCACGGCCGCGGCCTGACCCGCACTGAGGTAGCTCCAGAAATTCAGGATTGGCACGAGCGGGGGAATCCCGTCGCACCAGCCGTAGTGCAGAAAATCGTCCGCCGTCATCGGCGGGTAGAAGGACAGGGTGCCCAGGCGCAGCATCTGGCGGGCGAGAAAATCCCAGCGGAAGAGATTGTCCCAGCCGGAGAGCGGCTCGACGACGGCGCGGACGGCGACGGAGGCCAAGCCGATGCCGGCGGCCAGGAGCCAGAGCCAATCCGAGCCCTGAGGAAACGACCGGCGGGGACGGGGCGGATGCTCCGCGTGGCTTGCGGCCTGGGCCTGGACGAGGGCCGCTGTGACCGGCGATTGGCGGGCGAGCAGAAACAGCAGGCCGTTGAGCGCGGCGAGTCCGATGGCCAGCGAGGTTGGCCCCAGCGGCACCCGGCATGCGTCCAGCGCGAGCACGAGATAAAACAGCAGCACCGCCGAGCCGAGAAACGCGCTCAGCCAGGGGGCGCGGGAGCGCACGATCCGCCCGAGCAGGTAGCCGGGCAGCAGCAGTCCGCTGGCCAGCAGCGGCCAGAAAATCAGGAGGTTGATCCAGAGGGCGGTGGACATCACGCCAGCGGGGTTAAGCGGAGGGCATCGCGCCACAGGGCGATGCGCGCGCGCTGTCCGAGCCGCGCAACGAACGGTCCACCCAGACCGGGCGAGCGGCGGAAGATGACCAGCTCGGGGCCAGGGAGACTAAGGGGCATGGGCGGATGCGGGTGGAGCACCGATCGGAATCGTCCCACCCAATTCGGGCGAATAAAGATCGTAAACGAAATATATCGGGGTGGTCGCCGCGGGCCGGGTGGATTGCAGCCGTTGGAAAAACGGGTGGAGCGCGAGTTGGCGATCGGTGATGTCGTTATGGCGCGCCACCACGATGAAGCGCATCTGCTGGGCTCGCAGCCGCGCGAGACAGGCGGAAAAGTTCGAGTCCGGCTCGAACAAAAATCTCACCGCCGGGCTGAACAGTGGCACCGGTTTGGCGCCGTGGACGGTCAGGGAGGCAAGAAAGAGCGGATCGGAAACGACGATCTGCCGACTATCGGCGGCGTCGGCGAGGGCGGTCCAGTTGACGCTGTTTCTCCACAGCGCCGCGATCGTGCCGAAATCCCGCCAAGCCGGCGTGCGCATGCGGCTCCAGGCGACCGCGGGCTCCGTGGGCAGGAAGAAAGATCGCGCGCTGGCATCGAGGGCCAGCACCGTGAGCAGGCCGTAGAGAATCCCGCCGCGTCGCGACGCCGCCCAGCGGCCGAGCAACGGTCCGCCGAGCACCGCACCGAGCGCGAGTGCCGGGGTGAGCACGCGCAGCGAATAAACGGCGCCGCCCGAGGTCTGGCTGATTGACCACAGCCACAGCCCCACGACGCACACGATGGCCGCGAGCCATGGCCCGCGCTGGCGGCGCAGCGTCACCGCGCCGGCGCAACCGAGGGCGAGCGGAACGCCCGCCAGGCCGCCGAGCAGAACCGCGAGCTCGAACAGCGGCGAGGCTTCCGCGCCCAGACCATGCGACTGGCCGACGACGCGGTAGTATTCCGCACTCACGGGATTGACCGGGAAGAGCCCCCCGAGGGCATGACCGTAAAGCGGGTTGCCCGTCTTGAGCCAATTGCGCGCAAACCACGGCAGGGCGACGACTGCGACCGTGAGCACAAACTCCAGCCAGCCGCGGCGCGGCACCCGCTGCCCGGCCAGCGCCAACCCGCCCAAGGCGGCAAACGCCAGGCCGTATTCGCGCGCCAACGCACCCGTCCCGGCCGCCACCCCGGCCCAGATGAGCCAGTGGGCCGACGGATCGTCGCGGTGCCGTTCGATGAAAAGAAACATCGCGATGAGCGAAAGCGCGGTCAGCCCGGTTTCCTGTCCCATGGCGACGCCCCAGAGCAGCACACCACTCGTCGCGAGGATGGCGATGGCCGCGCAACCCGCCGCGGCGTTGGCCCGCCGGGCGGCGAGTTGGTAAACCGCCCAGAACAGAAGCAGAGCCTGGCCGATCACGATCGGGGTGGTGGCCCAGGCGGCCATCTGCCCCAGGCTGAGGTAAGCCCAGAAGTACAGGCTCGAGACCAGCGGAGCGATGCCGTCGCACCAGCCGTAATGCAGAAAATCATCCGCGCTGATGGGCGGATAAAAATGCAGGCTGCCCACGCGCAGCATCTGCCGGGCGAGAAAATCCCAGCGAAACGACGTATCGAATCCCGACAACGGTTCGAGGGTGGCCCGCAGCGCGATCGCGCCGAAGCCGAGCGCCGCCGGCACCAGGAACCAGTGATACCGACGCCAGCGGAAATTGTCGGTCGTGGGCCGGAGGGCAACCGGGCTGGCCGATGAGCGAAATCTCGCGATGAGGCCGAGCAACGCACAGAGCACGGCCAGGCTGAGGGCGAGGTGAGCTCCCGTGAGTGCCACGTCGAGGGCGTCGAGGGCGAGGACGAGATTCATCAGCAGCGCCGCCGAGCCGAGCAGCGCGCCCACCGCCCCGGCCGGCGTTCGCAACGCCCGGCCCAGCAGCCAGCCCGGGACGAGCAAGCCGCCCGCCAGCAGCGGGAGAAACAGGAGATTGCCCAGGGTTGCGGCGGTCATGTTCGTCCCGAATTGCCGTCGTGTCGGCAGGCGGGCAGCGGCCAGAAAACCAGCCGGTTGATGCAGAAAGCCGTGGACATCACGATACGGGGGTTGCGCGGAGGGCGTGACGCAGCGCCAGCCCCAGCAGTACGGCGAGCAACGCGATCAAGGGCAGGACCGGCACCCCCAGGTCGCCGACGAGCGTCAGGTGCAACGCAATCTTCGTGCGGAAATTTTCCCAGGTCGTGTAGCCATGCACGTAGAGCAGAGCCTGATCGCGATGGCGGGCAAACATGTCCAAGGGGAACGCGAGATGCTGCACCCAGAAATGGCCGGCGATGCCGAGGCAAAAATCGAGCGCGAGTCCCGCGGCGAGCACCGCGCGCCCCACGCGGCCGAGCGCGGGGAGTTGGGCCGCCAGCCACGCCAGCCCGAGGAGGACAATCGGCTGCAGACCGATGTGCGTGACGCCCCACCGGTCGAGCCAGGAGGCGACCCCGATGCTCAGCAGGAGGGAAGCGCCGATCGTCCAGATCCAAAACACCGTGAGCTCACGCCGCCGCCGCCAGCCCAGCACCGCGAGCGCCAGCAGCCCGCCGCTACCGAAAGCCAGGGGCAGGTTGCTCTGGTAAATACCGAAAAAGTAGTCGCGCCACCAGCTGATCGAACTCACCTGTTGCACAAAGGCGTACTCGACCGGGCGCAGCGGGTGCGGCACGAGCGTGTTGAAGAGATTGCCGACGCGCAGAGCGAGTTGCTGCGCGAGCGGGAGCCCGGCGCTGCCGGTGACGGCGGTGTTCGAGAGGAAGGTCGGGCCGGGGCCGTACCGCAGGAGCGACCAGCCGAACCAGGTGGCCAGCACCGCGCCGCCGAGGGCGCCGAGGCGCAGTGTTTCGCGCCAGAAACCGGCCTCGCGCCATTCGGTCCGGCGCGAGGCGAACCACGCGACACCCAGCACCAGCACGTAGGGCACGGCCGAATAGTGGGTGAGCACCGCGGTGGCGAGGCAGAGCGCGGCGCAGCGCAGCCTGGGGGCATCGGTCGCGCGTCCGGCGCGGAGGAAGAAAAAGAGACCGGCCAGCGTGAAGGCAGCGGCGGGCAGCTTGGTCCAGGCGAAAGTCGCGTTCTGGATAAAGAGGGGGCTGAGCATCAACAGCACGAGCAGGGCCGCGGCCGGATCGGTGCCGCGGGCAAAGCGGCGGGCCAGCAGCGCGGCGGGGAAAAACGCCAGTGTGGCCAGCAGCGTGCTGAAAATCTGGTATTGCGCGAAACCCGCCCCGGTGAGTCCGAGGAACGCCGCGCCCACGAGGTTGGCCAGCGGCGGACGCGCCGGCAGCGAATAGACGCGCAGGAACACCGTGTCGAGCGGTTGCCGCTCGAGGAAAAACCGCGCCCGTTGATAATGTTCGATCCAGTCCCCCGCCCATTCGCCGCCCGAGTAACTGCGCACCAGCGTCAGCAGCCCGAGGCACCAGCCGGCGAGGATGAGCCAGAGGACAAGCAGCCGTCGCGCAGACGCCTCGCGCGCGAGCATCCGGACCGCCGTCCAGCGCCACGCCAACGCCCCGGCCGCCGCAACCGGCAGGGCCCAATACGCCGCGGCGGGCAGCCCGCTGCAGTAAACCGCCCCGGCGGCCAGATAGACCGTGAGGCAGCCGGCCACCACCCCGAACGTCAATCGTTCGTCGGCGGCGAACGGCAGCCGGGCGACGAGCGGCAGGCCGAGCCCGCCAATCAGGATCAGGAAAACGAGCGAGCCTGCGAGAATTTGCGGCAAGGGAACGGAGCGTGCGCTGCCGGCAGGGCGGGCGGTCAGCGAAACAGGTTGTATTTGATGATGGCGTAGAGGGCGCGGAAGCCGTCGCGCCAGCCGATTTTTTTGCCCTCTTCGTAAGTGCGCCCGGAATAGGTGATGCCGACCTCGTAAATCGGCACGCGGAGCCGGGCGATCTTGGCGGTGATCTCCGGCTCGAAGCCGAAGCGGTTTTCCTCGATGGCGATTTTTTGCAGCACCTCACGCCGGCACATTTTGTAGCAGGTCTCCATGTCGGTGAGGTTGAGATTGGTGGCCATGTTGGAGAAGAGCGTGAGAAACTTGTTGCCGACCATGTGCCAGAAGTAGACGACGCGGTGGGCCTCCCCGCCGGAGAAACGTGAACCGAAGACGACGTCGGCGCGGCCATCCATAATGGGTTGGAGCAGCTTGGGGTATTCGTCCGGGTTATATTCGAGGTCGGCGTCCTGTACGATCACCACGTCGCCCGTGGCAGCGGCGAAGCCCGTGCGCAGCGCGGCACCCTTGCCCTGGTTGTTCGCATGGTAGATCACCTGATCGACGAGCGGCGCGATCTCGGTGCGCAGGAGGTCGCGGGTGCCGTCGCGCGAGCAGTCGTCCACGATGATGATCTCCTTCTCGGGCACCGGCGCGGCGCGGACGCGATCGACGATGGTGCGGATGGTGTGGGCCTCGTTGTAGCAGGGAATGACGATGGAGAGCTTCATGCCGGGTTGCGGGGAAGGGTAGGCGGCGGCCGGTGGGACGGAAGCCTTTTTCCACGGCGGGAAATCCTTCACAAACGCTTTACGGCACCGGCGTTGACCGCGGGCGGAGAGCCCGCCAGTGTGTCAGCGCTTGCTCACCGCCGTGCACACCTTGCTGGAACGCCCCGGGGCCCGCGCCGCCGCGCACAACCTCGGCTGGCTGGCCGCCGAGAAGGCCGTGCGCCTCGTGTTCAGCGTCGGCGTGGGTTTCTGGGTGGCACGCCACCTCGGGCGGGACCAGTTTGGTCGCCTCAACTACGCGCTGGCCGTGGTGGGGATGTGCACGGTGCTGGCCGAGTGCGGCCTGGAGGCGGTGGTGCGGCGCGAACTGATCCATCGGCCCGAGCGCAGCGGGGCGTTGCTGGCCGCGGTCTGGCGATTGCGGCTCGCCGTGGGCGCCACCTGTTATGCGGTCGTGGCGATCTGGAGCATCGTGGGTGTGGCCGACCGGGCGGAACGCGGGGTGCTGATCGCGGCGGGCGGCCTGTTGTTTCAGCCGGGGTTGGCCGTGGCCGACCTGTGGTTGCAGGCGAACCTGCGCGCCCGCACCGCCACGATTGCACAAATGCTGGCGCTGACGGCCGGCGCCGGCGCAAGGGTGGCGCTCATCCTGGCCGATGCGCCGTTGTGGACTTTTGGCGCGGCGGCGGCGGCGGAGGCGGGGGTGGCGGCAGCGATCCTGACGGTCCTGGCGCGGCGCATCGGCTTGCGGATCGCGGCGGAACGTGACAGCTGGGCCCTGCTCCGGCCCTTGTTGCGCGATGCGTGGCCGCTGCTGTTGTCGAGCGCGTCCATTGCGATCTACATGCGAATCGATGTGGTGATGCTGCGCAATCTGGCGGGCGACGGCGCGGTCGGCATCTACACGGCAGCCGTGAGGCTTTCGGAGATGAGTTATTTTCTTCCCATCGCGATGGGGGCGAGCCTGCTACCGTCGTTGCTGCGGGCGCGGGCGGCGGGCGAGGCGGCATATGCGGAGCGGATGCAGCAGTATTTCGACCTGAGCGCGGGGCTGGCCTACGCCGTGGCGTTGCCGCTGGCCGTGGCGTCGCCCTGGGTGGTGCAGCTGGCCTACGGAGCGCAATTTGCCGCCGCGGCGCCGGTGCTGGCGTTGCATGTCTGGGCCACCCTCTTCGTGTTTCTCGGGGTCGCGCGCGGCCAGTTCCTCGTGAACGAAAGCCTGACATTCTTTTATCTGCTGGCCACGGCCGCCGGTGCCGTCGTCAACATCGCCCTCAACGCCCTGCTGATTCCCCGCATCGGCGCCATCGGAACCGCCCTCGCCACGGTGACCAGCTATGCGACCGCGGCATGGTTGTCCTCCTACCTGCATCCGGCGGTGCGGTCGACCGCGGTTAGGCAAACACGTGCGCTCTTGCTGCCCCTGACCGGATGGCGTTATCTGCGCCGATCCTGATGTTGCCGCCCTTGCTGAGACGTCACCTTGCCCGCCTGCGTCGCACGACCTGCGAAACGATGGGCTGGGCGCGCTACTCGTGGCCGGCGCTCCACGGCCTGGATCGAAAGCTGGATCGACACCTCGATATCGATGGCGGGTGGTTCGTCGAAGCCGGCGCCAACGACGGCGTGGCCCAGAGCAACACCTACCATTTCGAAAAGCTGCGAGGCTGGCGGGGCCTGTTGATCGAACCCGTTCCCGCGCTGGCCGCGGAATGCCGGAAGAACCGCCGCGGGCCGGTCGTGGAAGCGGCGCTGGTGGCGGCGGCGGAACCCGGGGCGACGGTCGAACTGCATTTCGCCGGCCTCATGTCCACCCTGGCCGGTGCGCTTGGCGATGCTGCGGCCACGACCCGGCACGTGCAGGCCGGCCTGGCTGTGCAGGGATTGGCCCGCACTTACGTGCTGCGCGTGCCGGCCCGGACTTTGACCGACATCCTCGCTGAGACCCGGCCGCCGCGCGCCATCGATCTGCTCAGTCTAGATGTCGAGGGCGGGGAGCCGGCGGCGCTGCGCGGACTGGATCTGGATCGCTACGCGCCCCGCTTCATCTGCGTGGAGTCACGCGACCGTCCGGCCATCGAAGCGGAGCTGGGTTCGCGCTACCGCTTGGTGGAAATACTGGCCGATCTCGGCCCGCGCCAAGACTTGCTCTATGCGCTCCGCTGATCCCCAGGCTGCGTCCATCCCGGTCGTCTTGTTTGCCTACGCCCGACGGGCGCACTTGGCGCGGGTGCTGGCGGACCTTCGGGAGAACGGCGTGCCGCTGCTCTACGTGTTTGCCGACGGCGCGAAGGGCGCGGCCGACGCCGCCGACGTCGCCGCAACCCGCGCGCTCTTGCGCGGGATTGACTGGACCGAGGTGCGGCTCGTCGAGCGTCCGCAGAATCTTGGGCTTGGTCGCAACGTCCTCGCCGGAGTGAGCGAGGTGGCGACACGCCACGAAGCGTTCGTCGTGTGGGAGGACGATCTGATCTGTGTGCCGGGCACGTACGCCTGGCTGGTGGCCGCGCTGCAAAATTATGCGGCGGATCCGCGGGTCATGAGCGTGACCGCGTGGACCCATCCGCGGGTGACGCCGCCAGATGTCGGCGAGCGCCCTTACTTCGACGGGCGGGCGGAGTGCTGGGTCTGGGGCACGTGGTCGCGCGCGTGGCGCGGGATGGCAGAAGAGACGGCCCGCGAAAAACTCGCCGCGGCGGCCGCACGGGGCGTGCCGGCCGGGGCGTATGGCGCGGATTTACCGCTGATGGCGGAGGCGGAGCAGAAACAGAATATCTGGGCGGTGCGCTGGCTCTATCATCATTTGCAACACGGCGGACTGAGCGTGCGACCGCCATGGTCGATGGTGGAGCATGAGGGCTTTGACGCCTCGGCCACCAATGCCGCGGGCGCGGGCACATGGGCCAATCCCCCGTTGCGCACCGCTCCGCCGGTGCCGGCAGTCTGGCCGGAGCCGCGGGAACATGCCGACTGCCGGCGCCTGTGGCGCGCGGCCAATCCCCCGGTGCGGTTCGCGCGGCTGGGGCGATGGGTACGCCAGTTCATCCCCCGCCGCCTTTCACCGTGACGAGCACCGCAAATAACCACGCCGCCCGTGCTTGAATTGGGTTGCCTCACAAGCCGATGAAAATCCGGGCACAAGCTCAGTGGAAAAAGTTGGTTCGCCCGTTGGTGCCGGCGGGCTGCGCGCGATGGTGGCGGCGCCGTTTCGGCTGGCAGTGGTTTCGTGGCAGTTATGCCAGCTGGACAGAGGCGCAGGCGGCTTCCGTCGGTTACGACGATGCGGTCGTGTTGGAGCGCGTGGTGACCGCCGTGCGCGACGTGCAAGCCGGCCGTGCCTCCTGGGAGCGGGATGGGGCGACCTTTGATCTGCCGGAGGGCAACGCCCCTTTGCTCGCGGCGTTGCGGCAGGCGGCGCAGGCGGCCGGCGGGCACCTCGATGTCGTGGATTATGGCGGTTCCCTCGGCAGCACCTGGCGGCAACATCGCCAGGCGTTGCAGGATCTGGCCACGGTGCGGTGGCGGGTCGTGGAACAACCTCATTTTGTTTCGGCCGGTGGCGAATTCGCCGACGACCACCTCTCCTTTCACAATTCGATCGAACAGGCTTTGGCGGGGGGCAAGCCGGCCGTCATCCTTCTTTCCAGTGTGTTGCCGTACCTCGAATCACCCTTTGCCCTGCTGGAGGAAGTCGTCCGGCGAAAGTTCCCGCATGTGATCATCGATCGAACGCCGTTGGTGCGGCAGGGAGGGACGAGGCTGGTGGTCCAGCACACTCCGCCCGCACTGGGGGGAGGCAGTTATCCGTGCTGGTTGTTCGCCCGCGCGCCGCTGCTTGGCCCATTGCAGGCGAGTGGTGCGCTGATCCAGGAATGGCCGGCCATCGACGATCTGGCGCTCGACGTGGTGCATTGCGGCTTTCACTTTCAGCGAAAGGACGCGTGAACTGCTATTGCACCTATTTCGATGCCAACTACCTGGCCCAGGGGCTGGCGCTATGGCGTTCGCTCGCGCGACACGATGCCGCCGCCGAGTTGTGGGTCCTGGCGCTCGACGATACCACCGCGGAAGCCCTGCGGGCCTTGCCCGAGGCGCGGCTGCATATCGTGCCATTGACGGAACTGCTCGCGACGGATGCGGAGTTGGCACAGGCGCGGCCCGACCGGTCGCGGGCGGAATTCGTTTTTGCGCTCACGCCCTGCTGGCTGCGCTGGTTGCTGCAAACGCAGCCGGACATCGCGGCGGTGGCGTATGTCGATGCCGACTTGTTTTTTTTCTCCGATCCCGCACCGGCTTGGCGCGAACTGGGCGACGGCTCCGTTCTCGTGACCCCCCACCGGTACCCGGTGGGGCACGACGACAGCGCCCGTTACGGCCGTTTCAATGTCGGTTGGCTGGTTTTCCGCCGGGACCCGGTCGCGCTGGCCTGCCTGGCATGGTGGCGGGAGTGCTGCCTCGACTCATGTGCCCTGGCGGGCGACGGCGTCCGGTACGGCGATCAAAAATATCTGGACGCCTGGCCGGAGCGTTTCGGCGCGGCGGTGCGGGTGTCGGCGCATCCGGGCGTCAACGTGGCGCCCTGGAACTGGGCGCGGCATCGCTTCGCGATGCAGGCTGACGGGCCATGGCAGGTCGATGGGTCGGCGCTCGTGATGTTCCACTTTGCGCAGTTTCGCTGGATCGGTGGCCCCTGGTGGGACTCGGGCCAGCTCGAATATGGCATCATGCCGCTACGGCTCCGGTCGCGGCTTTACGGGGCTTACGCCGCCGAGCTGCGGGCGGCCGAGGCGACGCTGCGGGCCGTCCGGCCGGAATTCAGACTCACACCGCGCGGGTGGCGCCGGACGCTCGGAGGCTGGCATCTGGCGCTGCTGCGCCTGTTTTGGGGTCAATGTTGGCGCCAGACGGGCGGGTGGTGGCTGGCGGGGCGGGGTGGGCTCGGCCGGTTTTCCGGACGGTTTATGGCCCTTTACCGACGCGGAACGCGCGGTCGCGGATGAAAATATTGGTCGTTACACCCACGCTGGGCACTTCGCCCTGGCTCGCCGAAACCGTGGCGAGCGTGGCGGTCCATTCACCCGCGGGCGGGCACGTGCTCGTGGCTCCGGCCGCGGCCGTAGCGACGCTGGCGACGCAGTTTCCCCACGTGATGGTCGTGCCGGAGCCGGAGTCCCGCCGCGGCATGTATGCGGCGATCAACGCCGGGCTCAGTGCGGTGGCCGAATGGGACGCCTTTACGTATCTCAACGACGACGATTTCTTGCTGCCGCGGTTCGCGGCGGTGGCCCGTGCGGCGGAGGCGGCCGGCGACCGGCCGTTGCTGGCCTACGGTCGCGTGCGGCTGGTCGACGTCACCGGGCGGCGCCTGGGCGCCACTCCGGTGTCGCCCTGGCCGCGGCTCAATCGCACGCTCTACGCGTTGCGCCTCGAACCGGTTTTTCAGCAGGGCACGGTCGTCACCTGGGCGGCGTGGCGGCAGGTTGGCGGCTTCGACGAGGCGCTGCGTTTTTGCGGCGACTCGGAATTTCTCGCGCGGGTCTGCATGGCCGGCGTACCCGC
>Ga0265323_10001240_pt1 | contig 12825 bp, 19 predicted proteins | sample 41225metaG_FD_193580 | JGI IMG/M metagenome (GOLD analysis project Ga0265323, IMG submission 193580) | Rhizosphere microbial communities from Carex aquatilis grown in University of Washington, Seatle, WA, United States - 4-12-25 metaG | ecosystem: Host-associated > Plants > Roots > Rhizosphere... | reverse complement strand
CCGGCCATACCCTCGGGCACGGCCAGCCGCGCCTTGATGGACTTCGCCGCCGAGACAGCGTGTAAGAGACCTGGATTACTCAGTGTTCGATGATCATTGTCCGAGCAGATGACGATTCTCGTTTTGGGCATGCGTCGGCGTAGTTCTTCGGCCACTGGTTGCAGATTCGCACAAGAAAAGCACACTATCGTCGGACGCCCACCCGTGGCCGCGAAAATCGTTGAGCAGGTGCTAAAGCCTTCCCCCAGATAGATCACTGGCCCGTCCTCCCGCCCACGGCGTATCCAATGGAAGCGCCCCTTGGGTGAGCCGCCCTTTAAAAACAGCTTCGTCCCATCGGGCTGAATCGTCTGCAAGGTGTGCAGGTTTCCGGCCCAGTCGCACAGTGGGATCAACAGCAGTTCGCCGAGCACCCGCGAACCGTTGCTGCAAATGCCCTTGCGGTCGAGATACGGGTGCGCGCCCTCCACGGCCTTGCCCCACATGTCGATGGCTTTCAAACGCGCACGCTCGCGGCCCAGCTTCTCGTCTGCGAGGCGTTTGGCCGTTTCCTGTCTTCCTGCCTCCAGGATGGTCTCGCGCTGTGCTGGCGTAAGCTGAGACGGCATGGCCGCGCGCCAGGGCTGCCAATCGGAACCACTCGCCCAGTTTTGCATGCCGCCGAACATGCCGTCAGGGGTGATTTTGTAGGCGCCGCTGCGATTACTGCGCTTCTTTCCCTCGACCTGGCACCTGTGGATCCGGCCGTCGTCCACGAGCTGGGCTGGCGGGACAAGTCCGGCCGCCTCCATCGCGCGGCGGAAATCCGGGTGGTCAATCGGCATGGCCGTGCCTCACCAGCGCAATCGCCTCCAGCCACAGGTCACGCCAAGAGTTGATCTCCGCCTGCACCCCACCGGGTCCGCCGTCCACCCACGCCACGCTCTTTGCCTCGGCTCGTGCTTCCGCATCTTCGATGCGCGTGGCCAGTCCCGGAGCCTGTGCCCGCACCACGCCGATGGCGGGGCCGTCGTCCCCATAGACCAGGGCGATGTCGTCGTAGGCACGCACCCAGGCGGCGATAACTTTGGCCTGGCGTTCCTCGGGGGCCATCACCCGTCCTCCCCGACTTCGCGTGGACGGTGCAGAATCGCATCCAATTGGGCAAACGGTAGGGGCTTCCAGCCATTGCGAGCCAAGGCGTCGATCGCCTCACTGGCGCGCGAGAAGCTGATATTGATCTCGTTGATGCCCGCCCGCCGCAGCGTCTTGAGCTGACCGAAGCTCGCAAGGTTCTTTTGTCGGCGCTCGATGGCCGCGCCAATGAGCTTGCTGGCCAGTTGGGATGTGCAGCCCTTGGGCAATGGGATCTTGAACTTCTCCAAGCAGTGGATCTGCTTCTCACTGGGCTGCTTCCCGCCGAACCGCTCCGAGATTTCCTGCTCGCGCTTCACGTCCAGGTGGAGCGTCGAGAACGGATCCACCGTCTGCCGGGTGTAGATCGCGTGGGCCTTGATGGCTGCGCGCTTCGCTGCTTCCTCGGCAAGTTGCTTTTCGCGCTCCGCTTTCGCGTGGGCCGCGTCGAGGGCATCGCGCGCGCGAGCACCGGGATTTTTCTCGACGAACTCCTGCGCCAGCTCTTCTTCTTCCTCGGTGTACCGCCCGCCCAACACATCCAAGGCGCTGACCAGCTTGTGCCGTCCGCTGTTCCCGCAGAAGTCGAGGATCAAACAGCCATCAGGCTTCGATGGGTGGGGACGCATCGCCCGGCCAGCGGCCTGTGCGTAGAAGGCGCGGCTCTTCGTCGGCCGGGCCATTGCGATGCAAGCGCAGGTGGGCGCGTCCCAGCCTTCCGTCGCGATCGCCACTTGGGCGAGGAACTGGAACCGCCCGCTCTTGAAGTCAGCCATGATGGCCCGACGCTCTTCGATCTCGGTCTTCCCGTTGACTGACTTCGCGCACCCGGGCCGGTGCCGGTTCAGAATCTCGGCCAGCTTCTCCGCGTTGGACACGGACGTGGCGAAAAGAACCGTGGGGCGTGCGCCGGCCTCACGAATCGTCGCATCCGCTACGCCGAGCAGTACCTCTTCGACTGCCATGACAGCATCCAGCTCGCCCTGGTTCAGATCGCCGGCAACCGTCTTCACGCGGGACAAGTCCAGCCCTGCGATCTTGATCCGCACGCAGCGAACGTCACAAAGCCAGCCATCCCGGATCGCATCTTCGATCTCGTAGATGTACGCGCAGGAGTCAGCCACCATGCCCATGGCCTTCTCGTCGAGTCGATCCGCGGTCGCCGTACATCCCCACTTTTTCGCGCCGGAGAAGTAGTCGTAGATTCGGCGGTATGAGGGACTAACGCAATGATGAAATTCATCAGTGAGTATCAGGTCGAAGCGTGAAGGCGGGAAGCGCTCCAGTCGTGCCGGCATGGAGACGGTCTGCACTGACCCGACGATGATCCGCTCATCGCCACCAAAAAACTGCGCTTGGTCCAGCCCGACTTTCTCACCCAGGTTGCGCTCGAAATGCCCCACCGCCTGCTGTAGCAGCTCGTCACGATGGGCAAGGAAGAGAATCCGATCCTTCGGTCTCCGCTTTGCGATCTCGGTGAAGATCAAGCTCTTGCCGCTGCCCGTGGGCATCACCACGAACGTCGATTGAACGCTTTCCAGCTCGCGCAGTGAAGCCTCCACGGCCTCTTCTTGGTAGGGGCGCAGAATGTGAGCGCCTGGGGCTGAGACCAGCGGGGATACCTCAACTGGCGAAGGAGCGGCGGCGTCTTCCACCGGCTGCTCCCACATGTCCAACTGCGCGTGCATGGCTCACTCGAAATCTTCGCCGCGCATTGAGATCATGGTCCGCCACTGCGGCCGCTTCCCCGGCGTGGGCACCCAGACGCCCGCGTCGTCCCCTTCCGCCATGAGGCACGCTTCTACGTTCTCCAGCTTCTCCTCACTGACATAGCCAGTCCCACGACAGGCCGGGCACGTCTGCTGCAGCTCGGGCAGCAGTTTGCAGTGGGGGCACACGCACGCCGGCCGCGAGCGGCGGATCGCGGACGCCATCGCGTCTCGCTGCGCCTCCCATTCTGCGAATGTCTTGTCGTCGGCCGCGTTCAGTCCTGCCTGTTCCTTGCGGTGGTCGGTGAGAGCCGCTCCGAATTCCGCCAGGGCCCGGGCCATGCGGTCGACCCGCTTCTGCTCGTCACGAGCGTTCGCCTCGATCGCGTCGGGGATTTCCAGGCCGAGCGTTCGTAGGCACGAGCCGCGAGCCGCGCGCGTCATGGGCTCGGGGGTCTCGCCGGAGTCGTCATCTTCGACGACGGGCGCGGCTTCCTTCTTCTTGGCTCGACTGATGGACGCTCGCACTGTTCGCGGAGAGACGCCTTCCTTCTTGGCAATCTCAGCAATGGCCGCGGATTTCCCCTCGCTTGGGCGTCCCTTTTTGGGTTGGGCCTCCTGCGTAATTAGTGGCAGGTTTCTGCCAGTAATTGCCTCGTGCGCCAAAGATGGAGCCAACAATTTCACTAGCTTGGATCGCAGCGCGTCCTTGTTGTCGTGTCGCCTGCACAGATTCTCTTCGATTTGGATCCTGGCGTACTCCTCCTCGGTGCCCGAGACGTACTGGACCAGGGCGCACTTGCGGAAGCGCATCTGGGCCAGGATTCGGTCGCGTCCCTGGACGATCCGGCTGGTCTTCTTGTCCACCCAGGACGGGTTGATGACCGTGTTGCCGTTCTCCCTGATCGACCGCTCGATTTCCTTGACGTTCTCTTTCTCCATGTCGACGATGGCCGAGCCATCGACGTGGATGCGGCGGATCTCTACCAACTTCGGAGCACCGATCAACTTCAACATCGGACTTCCTTTCAAAGAGCCGCGCGGGCCGGCTCGACGTGGACTGTTTCAAGCGGGGCACAGGCAGGCTCAATGCGAGCCGAGCGCACACCTCGCGAAGCAAGGGCATCCTCGATGCTGTGGCTGCGCTCGTACGCAATAGAGAACACGGCAGCCAGTTCGGGGAGCAGCGACACCGACGGAATCATGACCGCTCCACGTGAGAAAGAGCGCCGCGTACGCGGAGGAGGGAGGCTGCACGCTGGGAGCTGCACCCACGTGCGCGGCGCAAAACACCCGATTCTGCTCGCGCACCCAGAACGACAGCCAGCTCGTTGTCAGGGAATTGCTTAGGTCCCCCTCTGACTTGCGGGGCTGTCGATCTGGACGCGCGAACAGTCTCAAAACCGTTGGACCTAAGCACGCCCTGACGATGCTCTCTGGGCGACACCATGTCAAGAAAACTTCGCGCTATATCTGCGCTCGCCCACGACACACCGCCATCAGCGACGCGGGAGATGCGTGAGAGCGGTGTCGGGCGATTCCCCGGGACAAGCCTTGCTTTCATGTTGTCGCCTCCATGGGACGCGCCTCGCTGGGAGACGCGGCCGAGCAGGCGACTACAGTGCGTACTGTCTTCGCACCGTCAGACCCAATTCGGGCAGATCAAGCGTGGCTCTGGCTGCCAACCAGACAGGATCTTCGCAATCGCAGGACAGTCCGGCCCTGTGGGCGCGGACGTCCACTACCACGGCCGAGCCGGCGTAATGTTCGCGCACGGCCTTGAGATGCGCCCATTCTTCCGCGTCCTGATTGTAGTCTGCACCCTCCTCGACGGACCACTTGATTTCGGCTCCGTCTTGATACTCGCAACTGTCATTGTGATAGATGTCAGAGCGGCTCTTGTGCTCATACTCGCTGACCTCTCCGATCACCGCGGGTAGGAGCGCATCGCGCACCACCGTCTCCAGCTCAGAATGTGAAAGCACGCCAGCCTCAAGCCGCTCGCTCACCTCCACGGGCGCGCCGTGCTCGCGCATCCATGCCAGCCGAGACGCCAACAGTCGCGCACGCGTCGTGGCCTGTTCGCGTTCCCGTGCCTCTTCCGCTGCGGTCTCGCGGCGCCTGTACTCGCTGTCCACCGCCAGCCATTCGGACGTGGCGACATCGGTGTCACCGGCGGCGTGTCCGGCAATTCTGGTATTGCCGGTGATCGTGACCGGAAGTTCCTCGCCTGCCAAATATCTCGCCGCCAGTGCTCTCCACTCGGCCGTGGCGGCCGCCCGTGCGGCTGCCCGCTGCGCTCTCCCCTCCGTGTCCTCCGCCGCGTCCCTCGCACGCTGGGCTGCTCGCTCTGCACGCAGGGTAGAGCGCCGAATCTCCTCATTCATAATCGCCGCCGCGACGTCAGAGATTGAAGCGCTGTATTGTTGCGGATCAATTGAGCAATAGATTTGCGGGTCAGTGGTTGCGGACAGATCGTAGCTCGCCGATCCGTCGGACGCGATGTCGGCTACTGCCAGCAACTGTGCCGTGGCTTCCACGGTCGTTGTCTGGATCGCCCTGCCGTCTCCACCTGCCAGGAGACTCGCGCGCTGTCCGGCCTGATTCAGTTTGTACGTCACCTTGATCGTTGCCATGGGGTTCCTGTTCCGCGGCCGCCTGGCCGCTCTGCTGCTGCCGGCTGCCTGCCGGCTGGCTGGCTCCTCGCCAGGGTCCAGGTCCGAGGTATCGGGCCGGGACCGCGACGCGGGAGCTGCTCGCCTCTACTCGTCGAAGCGCTTTCCCGTCTCGTCCACCATCCCCGCAGCCTCCTCGATGATCCCTAGGAGCTGGTCGGCCTCGTCGGCGTCGCTCTGGATCCTGTCGATTACCCGGCGGAGCTGCATGGTCAGCGATTGCAGCGCCTCGCGGTCGGGAGTACGTGATCCGGCGGCCATTACGCCCTCATTGCCTCGACGGGAATGCACCTGGCGGCCAGCCACTCGCGGCCCACCTCGACGCGGGATGTGCTGGAGCAATACACCATGTTGCTCCAGCCGCTTTTGCTGTACGCGCTCGGATGTGAGATCCGAGTTCCTCCGCGGGTCTCATAGTGCCAGCTGTCTCCGCGAGGGCGAGGAGCCTGTGCGCCGTCCACTACCGTGATCGGCCTGTAGGACTCTGCCTGAGCGGCCTGGCGCACGTACGAGCGGTATTCGCGGGCGATGCGGGATGACTTGCTGGAGCTGATTTGAGTCGTCATTTTCGGTCTTCTTTCTCCGCCACCTGGCGGGGTTTCGAGCTTGGCCACCTGGCCTTGCTCACTGTCTAACAAATACAGATTAGCGCGAGACTCGGACGAACGCAAGACAGACAAGCACACGTGATAAAGATAAAATGCCGCGCGTTATACTATCGCGTTAGCGCAGCAATCGGCGTCACAACGTACACACGACCGGCGAGCTTGCGCTTCTGGATGTTGCGCGTTTTCGCTCGCTGGTACAGCGTCGAGCGCGAATAGCCAGTGCGCCGCATGGCCTCGGCCAGCGTGATCCAATTGGGCGGCACCTCCAGCTCTCGCAGATACCGCTCGATGGACGCGCGGAAAAAATACTTTGCGCCGCCCAGTGACATTGGTTCGATTTTTCCGCTGGCACCGAGAGCGTAGACGCGCGGCTTGCTCACCCCGATGCGCGTGGCCGCGGTGTCGGCGTCCACAAGACCCTGCTCGGCCATTCGCGCGTCCTTCTCGGTTCGCATCTCGGATTTCTTGTGCTTGCGTTTGTGCTTTGGCATTTTGGTATTGTACCACCGTCGTATTGCGTTTGCTAGGGAACTCTAGTTACTCGACGCTGAAGAAGCAATGGAGAGCTGCCTGAGTGGGCCTAGCCCGCAACCGCGTTGTCCCACGGATTCCCGCTGACCAGCTCTCCGGCCCCGTGACTGTCGCAGCGAACCTTGACCAGCCGACCGGCAAAGCACAGGTGGCCATCTACCCACACTGGAAACTCCTCGTCGCGCACGGCCCGCAGCTCAGCCAGTGGCGGCGAGACCATGGCGCAGCCACAGACGCCACAGACTCCGCGCTGGGGCTTGCGGATGCTCATGGCAACTGACCGCGCACCAGCGTCTCTATATCCGCCGACATCGTCCACAGCTTCTGAAATCCACGGCACGGGACCGGCGTGGGCAGCACAAGCAGCTCGCTCCATGTCCAGCCGAATCGCCCCACGAACCAGCCCGACTCGTGTGTGGTCTTGGCCCCGGCGTAGGCCGCCACGGCCACAATGGAGCTGCTCTGCCGGCGCAGCTCGTCCATGGTCGGAATCTGACCCACGCGCACCAGCTCCTTGTCGAGCATCCAGTCGAACGCGGTTTGGATCTCGCGCAGCGGTGACAGCTTGCTGGCGTGGATCGCAAACCGCTCTCCCGGGGCAAGCTCGGCGCGCGACGGTGCCCAGCCGCGATTCTCCACTGACTTCCCCAAGTAGCAGACGCACCAGGCCCACGGACTGCGCAGTGTGATGGCTTTCATGGTTACACGCTCCTCAGTTGTGGCTTCTCGCCTTCGGCCGCTGCCCCTCGCATCGCAGCCCCAGTACGGCCTCCCAGGGCACGAAGGTCTTGTGCCAGCCGAGCCCGCCGAATGACAACGTGGCGTGGATGCCGGCGTCGTCGATGACGAGGTCTTCGATCGGCTTGGCCATGCAGAGACCGTATCCGAATGTCTGCGTCTTGTGGACTCGCTGTGTGTCCATTACCCCATCACCAACACTCACGATCTCCATCCGGTGAGGAGCGGGGCGCACTTCGGGCGGTACCACCAGTGCTGGGTGGTCCACGAATGACACCTTGACCTCGACGTAGTCGGCAAGGGATTGCTCGAAGGCTTCACGAATGGTCATGGCTACCGCAGATCTTCGGATTATCAACTGGACCTCCGTCGCCCATTCCCGTCGCCCTGGCCAGCGGCCGCCCATCGGGCCCGCGCAACTCCACGACGTCATCAGCCAGACTCGGGCAGACGACGATCGGAACGCCCAGGAGTTTTTCCGCCGCCCGGTGCGCGTCGATGCACGCCTGGCAGGAGTTGGCCAGGCCCGTGTAGACCTTGCGGTTGCAGTAGTCCCGCTTCGACTTCCCCGGCTTCTGCTGTGGAACGACATTGCTCATGGCTTCCTTCGGTCGGTCTGGACCGCCGGCGTCTTGTCATCATCGAGCACCTTCCCGGTCCCACCACAGTGCGGGCAGCTCACGGTCGGCACTGGGCGCTTCGCCATCTTTACGGCGTCGGCCTTGAGCCACTCTGCCATCAACACGGCAGACACCCCAGGATCAACCTCGACGACCGCCATCATATCATCTGGTTTTCTGGCGAATCCATTGTGAGTGTCGAGCCCGAAGAGGATGTCGCCGTCCTCGCTCCATCCCCGCCATTCGATGGTGTTGGCAAACGGCTCGCCCTTGTTGAACCCCTCGACCGAACACCACAGAGCATGGTTGTGCGGGGTAACATCAATCGCCCGCTTCTGAATCACAGTTGGCTCAGCCATCGACCAGCTCCACGTACGCGAAGGGCAGCGGCCCGATCTCGCGACCGGCCGCCGCGAGCAAGACGCTGTTCTCGCCGACGCGCACGAGGCGCACGCACGACAGTTCTTCCTCGCTGTAGAACAGCCCGACCATCTTCGCGCGCACGTCGTCTCGCATCCGCACCTCCTGGCCAACGGCGCATTTGAGCGCGGCCCGCTTACGGCTGGTGGCCGTAGTCTTGGCGACGAAGCCCTCCCTCGTTCTGTCCGCGAGAAGCAGGCCAAGAGCACGGAAGGAATCCCGCACGCTTGCCGCTTCCGATTCGATTTCTCGTTGCGTGTCCTCGGGGAGGCCGGAAAGGTCCCAGCCCAGCATGCGCTGGATGTGCGCCTCAACCCGCGGAGCAAGGCGCCCGTGCACCTCCACCTCGCATTCCAGCGACGGGCGCGGGGCCGGGCGCAGGGGCGGAGAGTGGATGACTAGCTCGCCTTGTTGGGGCGGCGGACTGAGATCCGCGACAACTGTTCCTGCGTCGTCTACTTGTAAAAGTTTCATGTGGTCATCTCCTGTTTGATCTCGCCGTCTTCGAGGATGACGGCCCCCTGGTCCCCGTCCCCTACCCTCTCAATCCATAGCTGAACATCGTGCTCTTCGGCCAGGGCGTACAACGTCTTCATGCTCGCCTTGTCGAGTAATGAGGCGTCTCGGATGAGCAGCACGCGCAGGGTCGGGTTCAGCGCGATCCCAATGGCCACCGAAACGCGCAGCCGCTCCGACTGGCTGGCTTGGTCGAACGGCAAACCATTGTAGGTCACGCCATCGTCGGAAAAACCGAGCCCCTCGATTGGCCACTTGGCTTCGCTGAGAGCCTTCGCTTTCTTAGCGTCGATGTCCTCGATCGCACTGGTCAGTGCGAGGCGCTCGCCTTCCATCCGGCTGACGCTGTCCTGCTCCTTGGCGCGCGCCCACTTGGCCCACACTGCCCGGTTGATAGATTCGGATCCTGTGATCTTCTTGACGATTGGCGCGGTGTCGATGTCATCGGCAAGTGCAGCCACATCATTTTGCGCAGAATTCTCCGTTTTCTTCAGTCCAGCATACAAGTCTTCGGCCACGAAAAGTCGCTTCTTCAGGTCTTCCACGGCACGGGCTTGTTCTTCGGTTCGAATCCTGGCCTGGTCGTACCTACGGCGCACCTGTGCGTGATCCAGGTTGATCCCGTCGGCCGCTTCCTTCTCGGCCATGAGATCCGCAACGCTGACCTCTTTGTCCGGCGCGTCGGCCGCCGGCTCTGGCATGGCAGCAAGCCGCGCCCGTGCCTGACTGAGTACGCGACCCGACGTTTCCCGTTCCTGGTAGACGCGCGCGCGCTCGGCGTCCAGCATGGAGAAGTCGAGCCCCACGATCCGCCGCAGCGTCGCCGATTGTTTGGGCGGCTCCTGTCCAGCGAACTCAAGCGGGTTGAATGTGACCGCGCTGTACAGATTGTCCAGTACCGTCTGCGGAGACGGCACGGCCTTACCATCGGCCCCGGTGAACTTCAGCGTGGTTCCCTTCCCTACGCTGAAGCTGCGCTCCAGTTTCAACCCGGTGTCCGTTTTGGCTCGGATGCTCCCTCCCAGCTGACCGAGCCGAACCGGAACTTCTGGCACCTGGTCCTTGCCGCCAAAGAGCATGGCGATTGAATCCAGCACGGTCGACTTGCCAGCCCCGTTCTCGCCGCCAACGATGACGACGTTGTCCTTGGGAACGATGCGGACGACCTTCAGCCGCTTGATGTTCTCTGCTTGTAGCTCGATGATCTTCATAGGTAGTGCCTCACTGTGAAAATGGTGTCCGCGTCGCTGCCCTCGGAATTGCGGGACAGCCATTGCAGGTAATCCCGTGGCACCTGCGACCACAGTTTGCCCTTGTGCTTGCCGTGATGGCCCAGCCCAGCTCGCAAACCTTGTCCACCGCCGGATCTTCTCCAGTTGTCTCCACGTCGATCGCGAGAAAATCCATGGTCACTTCCTCCCTGCCGGTTGAACCTTGCGCCACCCCGCTCGCTCGAACGGGTCGCCTTTTTTGATGTAGTCCATCAGCCCTGCCGCCTTGAGCGCTTTCGCGTCAGCGGTCTCCCTGCCCTCGGACTGTCCGAGGTAGTATTCCTTCCCGTCGACTTCGAGACGGCCGCCCGCACGCACGAAGCTCTTGAGCTGGTCCTTGGCCAGGTCGCACGCTTCCTCGACTGCCTTGATCCTCGTCCACAAGGCTGGCGCGTTCTCGTTGGTGACGTCCAGTGCCTTCACCTCGACGGGCAACACGGTGAGCGCCAGTTCCGTGCGGGCTTTCCACGCCGGGCAGTAGAAGCGAACTCGACACGCCCCGCACCAATCCCCCGGGCACGCAACTGGTGGTCTCCCGGCCGCTGCCTTGATTCGCGTCATCAGCCCCGCGTGGACCGCGGGCTCGAACACCGGAGAGCGTCGCGGGAATGCCTCCAAGCCGTTGAAGGCCACGTAGCAGGTCTGGAACGGCTCGCCGCCGAAGCACGCCAGGCCCATCGCGATCAAGCCGAGGTCGTCTTCTGGCTCGCCAATGCCGCGCGGGTCGCCGGTTTTCCAGGCCACAACCGTGTTGGGGCCGGCCAGTACCGCCCCGGGCCGACCCTCGCAGAGCACCTCACCTGTCTCTTTGTCAACAAGCCCGACGGGCTCGCCCACGTGCAATACCTCGCCTCCCTGCCCGCGCAGCCACGCCAGCGCCGCCTCGGCCTCGGGGATTGCGCCCTGGTCCTGCACTGCCCATGCACGGGTCACCTCAGTGCGGATGAGGCGCGAGCGCTCGGCGGATTCGCTGGTCTCGTCGTGCTCGGTTGAAAGTTTCGCCGCCAGCCCACATTTTTCCAAGAGCGCGATCAACCCTGCTCTCACTCGCATGATTGCACCTCAAAATGCAATGTCGTCGTCCGGCCCCGGCTGCGACCCCGTGTCGCCCGGCCCGGTGTCGCGGTGGCCACGCTCGCCGCCACCCAAGAACGTGATCCTATCCGCGACAATGTCCGTGGCGTAGTGCTTCTGGCCGTCTTTGTCGTAGCTGCGGGTCTGGAGCTTGCCCTGGACTGCGACGAGCCGACCCTTCGCAAGATACTTGCCGCAGCTCTCGGCCTGGTCGCCAAAAATTGTGACCCTATGCCACTCGGTCTTTTCCTTCTTCTCGCCACTCTGCTTGTCCTTCCACTGCTCGCTCGTGGCGACGCTGAGATTGCAGACGGCGCGGTTGTTCTGCATGTGTTTGACCTCGGGGTCTGCCCCCAAGTGCCCGACGATGCACACAAAATTTACACTTCCCATTACGCTGCTCCTGTTGAGGGTTGGATCTTGTTGGCCAGCCACAGGAGCTTTTCGATCTCCTCTGGCTTCAGTTCCTTGGTGGCCTTCACTTCGTGCCCCACGTTCTTGGTCATCCAGGTCAGCACGACTTCTTTGCCTTCGATCTTCAGCTCGGTCAGCCTGGCAAGCAGATCCGCGACTGTCGCGGCGGGCTTCGAGGGTTCAGGCTTCGGCGCGGCCGGCTTTGGTACCACGGCGGGCTTCGGTGGTTGCGCCTTTGGCTTCTCCGCTTTGTCGAAGTGGTTCCCCTCCGCCATGTTGGCGTCGTCGTCGTCCTCGCTCGCCAGATCCACGAGCGGCGCGAATAGGTAGCGGCGCAGGTATGTGATCTGAGCGCCGAATTTCTGGAACCCCATCTCCTCAGGTGAGCCGATCGGGGCCTCGCTCGCGAACCACTCCCCCGAGGAGTGCAGAAGCATCACGCGGATTCGGCCAGCTCCAATGAGCACCGTGTGGGCCAGCTCTTCGGACGACAGCGCCTCGCTCGTCGCCTCCAGCACAGCACCCAGATCGGCGTAGCGAAACTTGTAGCCCCCGGCCTCTCGGCCATCCTTGGCGCCATAGCTGACCTTCCCCTCACAGTTTTTCGCCAGGGGCTTGTACTTGCCTTGGGCTCGCGCCAGTGCCGAAACGATCTTGAAGATCGTCGGCGACATGAATCTCGACACTTCTTTCGGAGCGGTCGGCTCCGGCTGCGTTTCCTGTTGCTGATTTTCCATCATGACCCCTTCAATTGGTTCAGTTCGTTTCAATCCCACTGCGCCGAATTGCGCTGGCCGTCGCTTCGGCAATTGCGCTTCCCAGACAAACCACGTAGCCGTCGAGTAAGTGGACGCGCTCGCATTCACTGAACTCACGCACCGTCAGTTCGCGAATGGCCCCGGTCGAGCGGTCCACAGCGAAGATGAGCCCGGTGCGCTGGAGTTCACGAACGGCGGCGGCCAGCATGCCGGTGGTCCTCATACTGTCCTCACTGAGAGCTGCTGGATGTAGAGCGGGACAATGCCGAAGAGAAACCACCCGCGCCATGAGCGCACCTTTGTCTGGCTCCTGTTCACGGTGATCCATATGCGCTCGACGATCATCGCAGCACCCACGCCATCTCCAAGACCACCGCG
>Ga0265323_10001239_pt1 | contig 12828 bp, 6 predicted proteins | sample 41225metaG_FD_193580 | JGI IMG/M metagenome (GOLD analysis project Ga0265323, IMG submission 193580) | Rhizosphere microbial communities from Carex aquatilis grown in University of Washington, Seatle, WA, United States - 4-12-25 metaG | ecosystem: Host-associated > Plants > Roots > Rhizosphere >... | reverse complement strand
CTGACCCTCGATGAAGTCGGCAAGAAATTCAAAGTCACCCGGGAGCGGGTGCGGCAGCTCCAGTACCTGGCCCTCAAGAAAATCCGCGGACTCATGGCCAGGAACGAGGCCCAGCGGAATGCCGGGGAAATTGAGCAGGACGATCGCCTGCGCAAGCGCATGGAGGTGTTGCGCGAATTCTTCGAGAGCAAGACCGGGAAGAAAACCGAATAGAACTGAAGTCCCCGTTCCTTTACCAAAGGCCGGCAGTTCGCTGCCGGCCTCTTTTGTTTCCCAAGCCCGAGGCAGCCATCAAGCCCTAAGTCTTCCAACACGCCGACGGGTTTCCGCCCTCTCCGGTTTCCGGTATCCGCTCTCCGGTATCCGGTATCCGCTTTCCGGTTTCCGCTCTCCGGTATCCGGTATCCGGTATCCGCTTTCCGATATCCGGTATCCGCTCTCCGGTATCAGATGTCCGCTTTCCGGTATCAGATGTCCGCTCTCATCTTTCCGGTATCCGGTATCCGCTATCCGGTATCAGACGTCCGCTTTCCGGTATCAGAGCAGGCCCGCGCCGGGCGGGCAATGTGCTGACATCGCGCGCGAGCGCGCTTCCGGCAACTGCCGCTGCCTTACGCCCGCGGCGTGAATTTGATCTCCTTGATCTCGATGGCTCCGGCGGCGACGTCGGCAAAGGGCCGGCCGTTCCGGACGCCCACGGTGCCGTAGCCCGTGGCCGTCGCGAGGAAACTGCGGAAATCCCCTTTGATCGCCGGCTGCAGGTACAGCACCTTGTCGACCGCGTCATACCGCGCGCCACTGAGCGCCTGGAGCAGCGCGTACGACGACAGCGCCCGCGCGTACCAATGGCCGCATTCGTACTCGTCGAAGGGATTGCGATCCCGTCCGTCGTAGCGGGCGCGGAGCGTGCGCACGATCGCCAGCCCCTCGTCCACCATGCCCTCAAAGATCAGCCCGGCGGCGACCTGGTACTCGATGCCGGTCCAGACCTCGTCGCTGTACGGAAACGGCAGCGACAGCTTGTCGCCATCCGGCCACGAGCAGAGGATGAGCCCGCCCTCGTTGCCGCAGGCGTAGGTTGGCCGCTGGGTGTTGACGTGCGCCGACAGGTCCGCCTTGAAGTTGTTTTGGTACACCGCCGCGAGGGCGGTTCGCACCTGCGTCGCGTCCACGATGCGCCCCACCCCGCAGGCGTGCGCCTCGAACTGGCCGAGGAGCTGGTCGGAGAGGCAGCCTGTGCCGTACTGGTACTTGGGTCCCTCCCGCTCGCACAACGCGACCGCCTCCGGCGAGGTGTAGATGTTCTTGAGCTGCTCGGGGTCCGCGAGCGGAGGTTTCGCGTGCAGATCCTTCCAGCGAACCTGCTGGAAGAACCAGCGGCCGTTGAAGAGCTTCGTCTCGAGGTGGGCCTTGGCTTTCTCCGCCAGCCCCGCATACGTCGCCGTGTCCTCGCCGAGTGCCTGGCCCATGAGGACCATGGCCCGGAGCGCGCCGAGGTAGATGCCCGTGCACATCGCGTCCGGCCCCCAGAATTCGATGTCGTAGGTGTTGTGGTGGGGTTCAACAAACGCCCCGAGACGGTCCGGATCCCACGTCGCGATGCAGAAATCCAGGCTCTGCTTCAGGCGCGGCCAGAGGCCGCGCAGCCAGCCCGTGTCGCCCGACACGCGCCACTCGCGGTACACGCGCATGACGCCGCCGGGCTGGCCGTCCGCGGCCGCCGGCCGCAGATGCCGGCCCTTGACCGGCTGGATCGGCAGCGGGGCGCGGAACGTCTGGTTGCCGGTCTCGTCCTGGTCCTCGCCAAACTCGGTCTGGCGGAAGGTCCGCTCGAGATCCGGGAACAGGTGGGCCAGCGCCTGGGCGTAATTCCACACATGCGTGCACGAGCCGTGGCAGCAGCCGCTCTCGTCGTTGCAGCCCTCCCAGGCCCACAGCCGGCCGTCCTCCTGCCGCAGAATGGTGGGCGTCTTCAGGATGCTCAGGTTCGCGGCCATCGCCTCGACCGCCTCGCCCGCGAGGTCGGTGTCGTAGAAGCAATCGGTGAAGCGCTGCGTCTGTTCGCGGAGCGTGGCGTAGTCGCGCGTCCAGAACGTGCGCACGGCCGCGTGGTCCGGAAATGCCGTCGCGTACCATGGCTTGTAGAAACGATGACAGGCGCAATCCGTCGCGCAATCGGCGGTGTCGTCGCCCCACGGCGTCGCGGCGACGCGGACGTCCGACGCCGGCACGTACCAGGAAAACAGCACCGTCACGGTGTGCGTTGCGCCCGGCGCGACGGTAAACGGCACCATCAGGCTGGCCCCGGGCGAGGGCGCGCCGTCCGCCGCGGCCGGCCGGCTGGCGGTGGACCCGGCCGCGACGTCCTTCCAGATCATCGTGAGCGCGTCGAACCAGCCGCCGCGGAACCAGCGGCCGTTGGCGCGGGCGTTCGCATCCGGTGAGAGGACCGAAAAGTATCCCTCCTCCTGCGGCTTGTCCTTCAGGGGCTGCTGGCCGAAAGTGAAGCCGTTCGGCAGCGTCTCGACCGATGACAGCTTGCCGTCACCCCGCGCCATGAAATTCCTCGCGTTGAAGGAATAGACGCAGTCGAGGGCGCCCGGGGCGGTGTTGGTGAACGCGAACTCGAGCGCGGCGACCGGCAGGCTGGAATGGTAGGAATCGCCCGGCACGAACGGGCTCCAGGCGCGCAGCCGCACGGTCACCGGCAGGCCGGGATCGTCGAGCGCGATCTCCGCAAACGGGAAGCGGCTGGTGAAGATGGCGCGGGCGAAGCGGGGCAGTCCGTAGGTGGTGCCGCCGCCGCCGCTGCCCGAGCCGGCGTATTCCGGGCCCTTCTGGCCAAACTTCTTCCAGCCCGGCACGGGCCCCTCGAGCACGCGCGCGGTGCCGGCCTGCTTGATCCAGAGCGCGGAGAAAACCTCGCGGGGCTCGTTGAACACCTCGGGCCGATGATGCAGGGAAAGATGCGACAGGCTGCCGGTGCCCTCGATGCAGAACATGCCGGCGCCGATGCCGCCCAGCGGAAACGCGATCCGGCTCAGGGTCGCGCCGGCGTAGGCGTCGCGGGGACTCCGGCCGGGAGCCGGCCGGAGGGCCGGTTGATCGGCGGCGGCAAAATCGCTGCCGGCCGCGGCGAGGCCGCGGGTCGTCCCCAGGACGGCGAGGGCGCCCGGAATGGCCGCTGACATTTTGATGAAGTCACGTCGGGGTATCTGGGACTTTTTCATGACGAGACGGCAATCGGCTGAAAGGCGGACCCATGATGGGAGGCGGAACGCCCGTTTGTCGATCTCCGGTCGCCCTACTCTTTTTCAGGTAGAAACCAGAGCCTGCACGCGACGAAGTCGGTGTTGCGTTAAAGATTCCGAAAGCTACAAATGGTGCTTTCGCCTGCGCCATGACCCCCGAGGAGAAAGCCCGCCAAGAGATCGATCGACAGCTCACCGATGCGGGCTGGGCGGTGCAGGACTACAAGGCGCTCAACCTCTCTGCCGGTCGCGGCATCGCCCTGCGGGAAGTCCCGCTCAAGACCGGCCCGTGCGATTACCTCCTGCTCGTCGATCGACGGCCTGTCGGTGTGATCGAAGCTAAGAAGGCTGGCACCACGCTTTCCGGTGTCGCCGACCAATCCGCCGACTACGCCAAGAACCTGCCTGATTTCCTCGCCCGTCTCCTGCCGGCGGGCGTCGCCACGCTTCCATTCCTTTACGAATCCACCGGCGTGGAAACCCAGTTCCGCGACGCCCGCGATCCCGAGCCCCGTTCGCGCCCAGTTTTTGCGTTCCACCGGCCAGAGACGCTTGCCGGCTGGATCGCCCAGCCCGACACGCTCCGAGCCCGCCTTCGCGCCATGCCCGCCGACCACCCGTTAGCCGGTGGCGGCATGCGCCGTTGTCAGGTTGACGCCATCACCAGCCTGGAGGAGTCCTTCGCCGCCAACCACCCCCGGGCCCTCATCCAGATGGCCACCGGCTCGGGCAAGACCTACGCTGCCTGCGCCTTCATTTACCGTCTCATCAAGCACGCCGGGGCGCACCGCGTCCTCTTTCTCGTGGACCGTGCCAACCTCGGCCGGCAAGCCACCGCTGAGTTCCAGCAATTCGCCACCCCCGACACCGGACGCAAGTTCACGGAGCTCTACAACGTCCAGCACCTCACCTCCAACCAGCTTGATTCCGTCTCCCGCGTCACCATCTGCACGATCCAGCGCCTCTACTCCATGCTGCGCGGCGAGGAGCTGCCCGAGGACCTGGATGAGGTCTCCGGTTTCGAGCTGGCCGCGGCCGACAACCGCCCTCGTGAGGTCGCCTACAACCCCGCCATCCCCATCGAGACCTTCGATTTCATCGTCACCGACGAGTGCCACCGCTCCATCTACAACCTCTGGCGGCAGGTGCTCGAGTACTTCGACGCTTTTCTCATCGGTCTCACCGCCACGCCGTCCAAGCAGACCATCGGCTTCTTCAACCAGAACCTCGTGACGGAATATAACCACGAGCGAGCTGTCGCCGACGGCGTCAACGTCGGTTACGAGGTCTATCGCATCCGCACACAGGTCACCGGGCAGGGCGGCAAGGTCGAGAAGGGCTTCTATGTCGACAAGCGCAGCCGCCAAACGCGCGCCCGCCGCTGGGAGCAGCTCGACGAGGATCTGACCTACGCCGGGCAGGATCTCGATCGCTCCGTCGTCGTTCCATCGCAGATCCGCACCGTCCTCCAAGCCTTTAAGGACGCCTTGTTCACCGAGCTTTTCCCCGGTCGCACCCTCGTTCCCAAGACCATCATTTTTTGCAAGGACGATTCCCACGCCGAGGATGTCGTCCACCTCGTGCGCGAGGTCTTCGGCAAGGGCAACGACTTCGCCAAGAAGATCACTTACAAAACGTACGATGCCGAGAGCCGGCGCTACGAGAAATCCGAGACTCTCATCCAGGAGTTCCGCACCTCGCCCCAGCTTCGCATCGCGGTCACTGTGGACATGATCGCCACCGGCACCGACATCCGGCCGCTGGAGTGCCTGCTCTTCCTCCGTGATGTCCGCAGCCGGGTCTATTTCGAGCAGATGAAGGGCCGCGGCACCCGCGTGCTCACACCCACCGACCTGCAGGCCGTCAGCGGAGCCGATGCCCGCGCCAAGACGCACTTCATCATCGTCGATGCCGTGGGCGTGTGCGAAAGCGACAAGACCGACTCCCACCCGCTTGAGCGTCAGCACGGCGTCTCGTTCCCGAGTCTCCTCCTTGGCGTGGCTCTCGGCAAACGTGACGAAGACACGCTCAGCACCCTCGCCGGCCGTCTCGCACGCCTGGACCGCGAAATCTCAGGCGACGCCGCCAAAACGCTCAAGGAACTGGCCGGCGGGAAAACGCTGTCGGAGCTTTCGGCTGGCTTGTTGCAGGCGCTTGATCCCGACGTCATTGCTGAAAAGGCCACCGGCAGACCCGGCTCCAGCCCCCCTGAAATCGAACCACCCCAGTACGAAGCTGCGCGCCAACAACTCGTTGCCACTGCCTGCGCGCCGTTCGACCTGCCCGCCCTGCGCGATGCCCTCGCCAAGGCCAAGCAGGACTCCGAGCAGACCATCGACACCGTCACTGTCGACCAGGTCATGGAGCAGGGCTTCGACGCCGCGGCCAAGGCCAAGGCGCAGACGCTGGTGACGTCCTTCCGCGACTTCATCCAAAAACATCACGCCGAGATCACGGCGTTACAGATTCTCTACCGCCGCCCCTACAAGCAGCGACTCACGGAAGAGATGCTCAAGGAACTCGAGGGTAAGCTACGCGAAAATCATGCTGCATGGACCGAGGATCGTCTGTGGGACGCTTTTGCGGCCACGGCGCCAGCCGTCGTCAAGGGCCGCTCCCAAGTTGGTCGCTTCGCCGATCTCGTCGCCCTTGTCCGCTTCGCCCTGCAACAGCAGCCGGTGCTCGAGCCTTTCGCCGCGTCCGTGATCGAACGCTTCAACGAATGGCTGATGGACAAGGCCAAGGCCGGTGTGATCTTCACGCCCGAGCAACTGGCCTGGCTCAACCTGATCCGCGACCACATCGCCACCAGCCTGAACATCGAGCCGGGCGATTTCGACTTTTCGCCTTTCAGCCAGCAGGGAGGCCTCGGCCGCGCCGCACAACTCTTCGGCGAGCAACTGCCCAAACTGCTAGATGAACTTAACGAAGTGCTCGCTGCATAAACCACCCTCGACGCCATGCCACTACAAGACGCACTCCGCTCGATCGTTTCCAGCCTAAGAGAAGGCCGTTTTCCCAATGAACAAGCTGTTTCGCAAGGCGTAGTTTTGCGGGTTCTCCATGAATTGGGATGGAACGCCTGGGATCCGCATCAAGTCTGGCCAGAGTATTCCATCGGGGGCGGACGGGTTGATTTCGCATTGTGCTTCCCGGCACAGAATCCGGTCGTCTTCTTCGAGGTTAAGCAACCGGGGCGCGGTGAAGGCGGCGACCAACAACTCTTTGAATATGCCTTCCACCGCGGCGTCCAACTCGCGGTTCTTTGCGACGGAAAGACGTGGAGTTTCTACCTTCCTGGCGAACAGGGCAGCTATGAGGAGCGGCGCGTCTACAAACTAGACGTCTTGGAGCGCGATTCAGTCGAGGCCGCAGAAAAGCTGGAGCGCTACCTCGACTATCACCGTGTTTCATCCGGAACGGCTCTTGACGATGCGCGGCGAGACTACCGTGACCGAAGTCGCCGTGTGCTCGCGCAGAAAACGATCGCCGATGCATGGCGAGACCTAGTCGAAGGCGAAGAGCCGTCGATCATGGATAGGCTGAGTACCGAGGTTGAAACGAAATGCGGTATAAAACCTGAACCTGACGACGTGATGACGTTTCTGCGTCAACTTCGCGCCGGTACAATACCCTGTCCTGTCTCGCCGCTTCCACTTATCGAGCCGCCAATACGGCCGCCGGGACCGCCCACCGATCCTCGCTGCGGCTTCGAACTCAACGGGCAATGGTCTGGCTGCCGCACAGCAAAGGACGTGATGATTGGCATTCTCCAGAGATTCACCGCAACGGATGCTTCTTTCCCCGAGCGGTGCTACCGCCATCCCGAAAACCAAGGTCGTGTTCGGACCTACATCGCGAAAAACACCGCAGAGCTTTATCCTAATCGTCCTGATCTTGAGGCGATGTCCTTTGAATTCACCCCAGGCTGGTTTGTCGCCACCAACATCTCAAACCAGGTCAAAGATCGGATAATTCGCATGGCCTGCGACGTCGCGGGTATCACGCTTAATGTCCATCTTCGCTACTCGCTCTGACTGATGCTCGACGACGCTCACGACTCGAATCCTGAAAAGCGCACCGCCTCGGCTGGCGAGGTGGCACGCAGAGCAAAACCCGCCGAAGCCTCGCGCGTAGGGTCGGTCCTCAGCGCGCCGTGGCCGATCGTGCCCCTCGGGGAGATTTGTGACGTCGACGGAGGAAGTCCCGCTCCACAAGGTGAACATTACTTTTCAAGCGGAACGGTCCCATTCGTCCGTATGCGAGATCTTGGACGCTTTAAATGCACCACTTGTCTCGATTCGACGGACGACAAAGTCACAGAAGCCGCCGTCAAGGAGAAGCGGCTTAAAATCTTTGAACCTGGCTGCATCCTTTTCCCTCGAAGTGGCTCAGTCGCTCTCAACCATCGTGGAATTCTAGGAATACGTGCCGGAGTCGTAAGCCATATCGGTGTACTCCGTAATTTTCGTGCGATCGTCACAAGGGACTGGCTTTTCTGGTTCCTGGTTACCTACGACATGGGACAAATCGCGAAGCAGACGACGAATCTGGACCTAGTCAACTTCTCTGATGTCCGCCGGATACTGGTGCCTATTGCTCCGCTTCCCATTCAGCGCCGGATCGTGGCGGAGATCGAAAAGCTGTTCACGCGGCTGGAGGCGGGGGTGGCGGCGTTGAAGCGCGTGCAGGTTAGCCTCAAGCGCTACCGCGCCGCCGTCCTCAAAGCCGCCTGCGAAGGGAAGTTAGTGCCGACAGAAGCCGAGTTGGCCAAGAAGGCAGAGGGAAAAAGGAAGAAGGAAGAGAGAAGCAGGGAGAGCGGTCCCCCTTCCGTCTTGCCTCTTCCATCTTCCTTCGAGTCAGCCGCGCAGCTCCTGACTCGCATTCTTGCCGAGCGCTGCGCCAAGTGGACCGGTCGAGGCAGTTACAAAGAGCCCGTCGCACCGGACACGGCTAACTTGCCTCATCTCCCCGAAGGCTGGATGTGGACGACATTGGACACTCTCGCGGAGGTCAAAGGCGGCATCACGAAAGACCAGAAACGCAAGCATACATCACCCGCTCGATCCGTTCCTTATCTTCGCGTTGCGAACGTGCAGCGTGGCTACATAGACCTCACCGAGGTGAAGGAGATCGAGGCGACCGAAGATGAGATTCAAGAACTAGCGTTGAAGCCAGGGGACGTTTTATTCAACGAGGGCGGAGACAGGGACAAACTGGGGCGGGGGTGGGTATGGAATGGCGAGATTCCCGAGTGTATCCATCAAAACCACGTATTTCGCGCGCGCTTGTTCGATCCTAGCCTACACCCGAAATTTGTCTCGTGGTATGCCAATACCTTTGGGCAGAAGTTCTTTTTCGAGGAGGGCAAGCACACTACCAACCTAGCCTCGATTGGTATGTCGAAGCTGAAGGGTTTACCGGTCCCGATTCCTCCTCCCGCCGAACAGCAACGGATCGTGGCGGAAGTGGAGCGGCGGTTGTCGGTGATCGAGGAACTGGGAGCGGTGGTGTCGGCCAATCTCCAGCGCGCTACCCGCCTCCGCCAAGCCGTGCTCCAGCAGGCTTTCACCGGCCATCGAATCCCGTAAACATTCAATTAACTACCGCTGGCGCCGCCGATCTTAAACCAAGAAGAAAAGGAGCTATATATGTCTAGATGGAATTCTACCTTTGAAGCACAGCAGGCCAATCAGCTGGTTCAACAATGTCTTACTTCACTTGAATCAGTGAAGCTCGATGGTCTTTCTGCGCAGGATTTAACTGAGTACTCGAGACTCTTAAAAGTGCTTAAGGTGCTCGCGTCACGATTCTCTAAGTTGGATCCTGAATTGTTCAACTTGAACACATGGGGAAATCTCCCGAACTGGCTAACTAGCGTTAATGTCCATATTAATAACTTTGTTCAGAACCATAACATAGGTCACCTACACCATGCCAACAACTTTGCGGACAATGTCCTTGATCTCTTTCGGCCTCTTGATACGGGAGCCACGGTCAAGGAACTTAAGTCGCTCGCTGACGCCAACACAGTCTTTCAAAAGAAAATTATCGAGGAACTTCAAAGCGTTAGAGCACGCGCGGAGGAGGCCAAAAAGCAGCTGGATTCACTATCTGCTGCTATTTCACAGGCCAAAGCGCGTCTCGATGAAAATAACCAAGTAATTCAACAGCAAAAGACTCGGCTGGATCAATCCATTGCTGAATTCCAGAAACAATTCTCCTCCGCGCAGGATTCTCGAGCCAAGGATTTCGCAGCTGAGCTAAAGAAACACTCCGATGAGTTCTTTAAACAGGCAAAACTGTTCGAGATTCAGTCCAACGGCGCAACCTCGCAGCGAAAGCAGGAATATGATGCATTTTTCGAAGACATTCACAAACAAAGTGACGCGCACCTAGACTTTCTCAAGACGCGTGAAGATGAGGTTAACAAGATATTCGGCACAATCGGATCAACCGCTTTTGCCGGGAATTTTAAGACTACAGCAGATAACGAAGCTAACGCAGCGAACCTTTGGCGCTGGATTGCGTTGGGCTTGATGGCAGCGATGATTGCCGTAGGAGGTTATGCGTTTTACTACAGCATTGGTCATGAAACCGATTGGAGGGTTTTTGCTTTTCGGCTCGGTACAGTGATTGTTTTAGCTGTGCCGGCGGTTTACGCAGCAAACGAGTCGTCCAAGCATCGCGAACGCGAGAAACTGAATCGGAAAGTTCATTTGGAGTTGGCGTCGATTGACGCATATCTCGTGCTGCTGCCCGAAGACAAGCGGAACACAATCAAAGGTAATCTGGCGGAAAAGTTCTTCGGCGTTCCTGTGTTGAAGGAGAAGGGAGACGAAGTCACGCAAAGGGATCTCTTTGGTGTGCTCTCTAACGTCCTCAACAATCTCACGAAAGGGAAATAGGGTGAACCTGACTCGAGTTCTGTCGGAAGTGGAGCGACAGTTGTCGTTTGTTGAGGATCTGGAAGCGGTGGTGTCAGCCAACCTCCAGCGCGCCACCCGCCTCCGGCAGTCGATACTCGGGAAGGCGTTCGCAGGCGCGTAGACCGTCCTCTTTATGAACTGGAATACACTATTGTCGCCCGCCCGACTTGGTGGACAGTCGATCACTCCAAATGACGGTATCCGCTCAGTATTCGATGCAGATTTTGACCGCATCGCCTTCTCGGGAGGATTCCGGCGCCTGGCGCGCAAGACGCAGGTCCACCCCTTTGCTGACGATCATGTGCATAATAGACTAACCCACAGCCTAGAGGTAGCGAGAGTCGGGCGTTCTTTGGGTGCAGGTCTAGGGCGCGCGATAATGGCGGCCCAAGAACAACAAAATGCGATCTCAACTGAAAATGCCTATGACATGGCTTCGATTGTATCCGCTGCTTGTCTAGCCCATGACGTGGGAAATCCACCCTTTGGGCATGCGGGAGAGGATGCCATGATGGAATGGGTCATATCCGTGGGCACCAAGTTCGTAAAAAAGCTTCCTTCATTAACTCCGGAACAGAAGCGCGATCTAGAGCTCTTCGATGGAAACGCCCAAGGCTTTCGGATGATCACTCAAACAGAAAACTACCTGTTTGATGGTGGCTTAAGGCTTACCTACGCAACACTCGCAACCTTTCTTAAATATCCTTGGACGAGTACGCATGTCACCGCCGGAAAGTGCAAGTTCGGCGCATTCTTGAGCGAGGAAAGGATTATCAAAGAAGTCGCTGAGAGAGTCGGGTTGCTCGCTCGCGGAGGATCATCTTGGTGTCGGCACCCGTTGGCTTTCCTGGTCGAAGCCGCTGACGACATCTGTTACTCGATTCTCGACCTCGAAGACGCCGTTGAGATGAATGTCCTCTCATACGGTGACGCAAAGAGGATTCTTTTGGATGCTTTGGACCCAGCCACACGCTCCAATGTCGAAAAAGAACTTGGACCCGACAGCTGGTATCGAGTGAATTTCGCGCGAATTCGTGGGCCGGTGTTTTCTACACTGATTGACGGTGCTATCAAGTCGTTCATGACGCACTACGATTCGATCATGAGAGGGGATTTCAATGGTGAGTTATTGCTTTCGCTGGACGTGAATGACCGACGCCAGGATATCGTTAAACGAGGGAAGACAAAAGCTGGCGAGGCGATCTATCCGACCCGGCGAAAGGTCGAGCTAGAGCTGGGAAGCTATGCGATTTTCGACAGTCTATTGGACGCTCATTTTCGAGCAGCTGTTGAATGCATTGATGCGATGCGAGATCCCTCCAAAAAAATTAGCCCGAAGTCCGCTCTCGTTTTGAAACTGTTGGGTAACCACCTACCTACGAGTAAGAATCCTCCTTCACCCGATAAGAATTGGACTCACTATACCTGTATGCGTCGGATGGTTGATTACATAAGCGGGATGACCGACAACTACGCGCACAATCTCTCAGGCAAGCTACGGGGTAACTTCAAATTAGAGAATGGGGCATTATGAAGGAGTTTTGTGTCCTAATGTTCAACAAACCTCGGCCAACCGTGTACGCATAGATTATGACCGCCCCAGCTCTTGTCCAAAAGCTCTGGAATTACTGCAACATCCTGCGGGATGATGGTCTGTCCTACGGCGATTACGTCGAGCAGTTGACGTTCCTCCTGTTCCTCAAGATGGCGGATGAGCAGTCGAAGCCACCATTCAAAAAGGTTTCGCCCATCCCCAAGGGATTCGGCTGGGACGTGCTGGTAACGTTAGACGGCGACGATCTCGAAATCCACTACCGCCACACGCTGGAAATGCTCGGTAAACAGCCGGGCATGCTGGGCCTCATCTTCCGCAAGGCGCAAAACAAGATCCAGGACCCCGCCAAGCTGCGGCGGCTGATCGTGGACCTGATCGACAAGGAGGAGTGGTCCTCCCTCTCCGCCGACGTCAAGGGCGACGCATACGAGGGCTTGCTCCAAAAAAACGCCGAGGACGTAAAAGGTGGCGCTGGCCAGTATTTTACTCCGCGATCTCTCATCGCCGCCATAGTCGAGGTCATGGCGCCGCAACCAAACAGGACGATCTGTGACCCCGCCTGCGGCACCGGTGGCTTCCTGCTAGCCGCGCATGATTATCTGGCCAAGCACCACCAGCTCGACCGTGCACAGAAAAAACAGCTCAAGAGCGGCACGCTCTTCGGCGTCGAACTGGTCGATAGCGTCGCCCGCCTCTGCTGCATGAATCTCGTTCTCCACGGCATCGGCGGAGATGGCACAGATGAGGTCCCAATTCTCGTGAAAGATGCCCTCGCGGCCAAGCACGGCGAGTACGAGATGGTGCTCACCAATCCACCGTTTGGCAAAAAGAGCAGCGTCACCATCGTCAATGAGGCCGGTGATCAGCAGAAGGAATCGCTCATCATCAATCGCGACGATTTCTGGGCGAGCACGAGCAACAAGCAGCTCAACTTCCTCCAGCACGTCTTCACCATCCTTAAGCAGCACGGCCGCGCCGCCATCGTCGTGCCGGACAACGTGCTCTTCGAGGGCGGTGCCGGCGAGACCGTCCGCCGCCAGCTCCTCCAGCAGGCCGACGTTCACACACTCTTGCGCCTGCCCACCGGCATCTT
>Ga0265323_10001238_pt1 | contig 12832 bp, 10 predicted proteins | sample 41225metaG_FD_193580 | JGI IMG/M metagenome (GOLD analysis project Ga0265323, IMG submission 193580) | Rhizosphere microbial communities from Carex aquatilis grown in University of Washington, Seatle, WA, United States - 4-12-25 metaG | ecosystem: Host-associated > Plants > Roots > Rhizosphere... | reverse complement strand
CACCGTGGGAATCCCCAGCCCCACCGGCACGTTCTGGCCCGCCTTGCCGCACATTCCGATGCCTTCGTCCAGTTTCAAATCGTTACCCACCATGCTGACGTATTTGAGGGCTTCGGGCCCGTTCCCGATCAGCGTGGCGTTGCGCACCGGCCGGGTGATCCTGCCATCCTCGATCAGGTAGCTCTCCGACGCCGAGAACACGAAGTTGCCGTTGGTAATATCCACCTGGCCGCCGCCGAAGTTGGCGCAGTAGAGTCCCTTGGGCACGCTCCGCACGATCTCGGCGGGATCGCTCGATCCGGCCAGCATGAAGGTGTTGGTCATGCGCGGCATGGGTATGTGCGCGTAACTCTCGCGCCGCCCGCTGCCGGTGGACGGCGTGCCCATCAGACGGCTGGAGAGCTTGTCCTGCAGGTAGCCCCGCAGGATGCCGTCCTCGATGAGCACGTTGCGTCCGGTGGGGTGGCCCTCGTCGTCCACATTGAGCGAGCCGCGGCGGCTGTGGATGGTGCCGTCGTCGATGACCGTGCACAACTCGCTGGCCACCTTCTGCCCGATGCGGCCGCTGAAAGCCGAGACGCCCTTGCGGTTGAAATCGGCCTCCAGGCCGTGTCCCACGGCTTCGTGAAGCAGAATGCCCGGCCAGCCCGGCCCCAGCACCACGGTCATTTCGCCGGCCGGCGCCTCGGCCGCATCCAGCATGGCGATGGCTTCGCGCGCCGCCTCGCGGGCGAAGTGTTCCGGCGGCCTGTCCCGCAGGAAGAAATCCAAATCCACGCGCCCGCCGCCTCCCGCATGGCCCTGTTGCGGCGTTTCGCCGTCGCGCCGGGCGAGCGCATGCACGCTCAGGCGCGCCAGCGGCTGCCGGTCCACGGTGAGCACCCCATCGCTGGTGGCCACCAGCACGTGCCGCAGGTTATCGGCGTACATGGCCTGCACCTGGAACACGCGCGGATCGTAGGCGCGGGCCGCGCGGTCGGCGCGCTTGACCAGGTCCACGCGCTCGGCCAGGGCGGTTTCGGTGGGCGCCGTCAGTACCGGATACAGGTTGTGACGGGCGCCTTCATTGAGGTCGAACTTATCGACCTTGGCCGGCCCGGAGGCAATATGCGCCGCCACGCGCGCCGCCTTGAGAATTCGCTCCGGCGACAGGTCGTCGCTGTAGGCGTACCCGGTGCGCTCGCCCGCGATGACGCGGACACCCACCCCCATGGAGACGCCCTGCGCCGCGCTCTTGACGATGGATTCGTCGATCCCGATGGAACTGGTGAGCAGGTACTCGAAGTAGAGATCCGCGTAGTCGCCGCCGTGATCGAGCGCCCCGGCCAGGTACCGGTCGAGATCCTGGGTCGAGATGCCAAACCGCCCGGAAAAAATGGAATCGGCGAACCGCATGATTCAAGGCTAGCAGATGGAGGATTGGGGGATCAGGCAGGTGCCGTTACTGAGAAACCCCGGGTCCCCGGTCCAACACCGCATGCCATCGCCCCTCCGGAGTCGACCGAACTCATCTCGACAGGTCTCCCGCCCACCTCACAACCGATGAATGGCCTTCGCTGCCAGCACCGGGCCGTGCTCGACGGTGTTCAAGCGCTCAAACTCCGATTGCGAAAGGCTGGTCTGTTCGCGGATCACCCGGGCGTCCACGCTCGGGCGCGATATCCTAAACTGTTAGTTGACACCGCGTCCGGGGCGCGCTTATACTCCTAAGTGATTAGGAGATTGGGCATGAAATCAGCCGCCGTTACCCCGCTGGCGCTCTGGCTCGGACTGGCCGTCGCGCTCTCCGGACAGCCGCCGCAGGGCGCGCCCGCACTGGCCTTCGAAGTCGCCTCCGTCAAGATGGTTGCCACCGATCGGCCGGCAGCCTTGCTCAACCCCGATGCGCCGCCACCGCCGCCGGCGCCCTACTTCCTGAGGCCTACGCCGACCGGGCTGACCATCGAGAACGCCACGCTGAAGTACTGCCTCGCCTGGGCGTACAATGTCCGGGAATGGCAGATCGCCGGTCCGGGCTGGATCGAGCGGAACCGCTACGAGATCGCCGCCAAGGCCGCCGGACCGGTAGATACCGCGCAGTTGAGGGCCATGCTCCAGACGCTGCTCACAGATCGCTTCCGCCTGACGCTGCGCCGGGAAACCAAGGAGGCCCGCGTCCTGGCTCTGGTTGTCGGGCCGGGAGGAATCAAACTCACCCCGTCGAAACCCGGATCGAGGGAATTCCGGAGGCCCGCGCCGGGTCCCGAGGGCGGTCTGCACTGGGAGGCCGGCAACTCCACCACGGACGCCCTGGTGCCGCTTCTGTCGATGCCCTTCTGGGACCCGGTGGTGGACCGGACCGGCCTCACGGAGCGGTTCGATTTCACCTTCGACCTGCCCCGCCCGGACAGTGAGCACCCGAGCGAGTGGCTCGGGTTGATTCAGGCGGCCCTGGAACGCCAGTTGGGGCTGCGCCTGGAGCCCCGCAAGGAGCCGGTCGAGACCATCGCGATCGAACGCGGCAGCCCCGCCCCGGACGAAAACTAAGAGGATCCGTGCCCAGAAAGAAACTCACCGGCGCCTCGCTGACACCGCTGGAACTCGAAATCATGAACGTCTTGTGGGAGACCGGTCCCGCCAGCGTGCAAACCGTACAGGGCCGCCTGCCGGGCCGCGACCTCGCCTACACCACAGTGCAGACCATGCTCAACGTCCTCCATCGAAAGCGGCGCGTGAACCGCCGGCTGCAGGAACGGGCGTTCCTGTACTCGCCGCTCCTCACGCGGCAACATGCGGTTACGCAGGCGGTCGGTGACATGATCGAGCGGTTCTTCGGCGGCTCGGCCGACAGCCTGGTGATGAACCTGGTGGAAACCCGGAAGCTCAGTCCGGAGAAACTGGCGGATTTGCAGAAGCTGGTGGAACACTCCAGGGAGCCAGGCCATGGAAACGGCTAGCCCGCTCACCTTTCTTGTGAACGCCCTCTGGCAGGTTCCGCTGGTCACGGTGGTGGCGGCGCTGGCGGCGTGGCTGCTGCGCCACGGTCCCGCCGGCCACCGGCACGCGGTGTGGGTTGCGGCCCTGGCAGCCGCCACTCTGGCGCCGCTCGCCAGCGTGCGCACCGGAGCGCCGCCGGCGGCACGCGCGGCGGTGGCCGCGGGCGCTCCGGCACCGGCGATGTCCGCAAAGGCGATAGCCGCCGAGCCCATCCTGGTTCCCTTTGCCGCGCGGACTGCGCGGGTTCTGGTCATCGCTTACGGCCTCTTTCTGCTCTTCCGTCTGGCCCTCCTGATGTTGGCCGGGATGCGGACGGCGCGCATCCGCCGCGCGGCCCGGCGATGCGGCGTCCCGCGGCGGGTCGAGGACACCTGGGCGCGCTGCCGGCGCGCCTTTGGCCTGGAACAGGTGGAATTGCTCGCTTCGCCCACGGCGCCCGGTCCGCTGATGGCGGGAGCGTGGCGGCGCTCCGTCATCGTTCCCGACGCGCTGCTTGCCGAGACCAGCCAGGACGTCCTGACCGCGGCCATCGGGCACGAACTGGCGCACGCCAAACGGCACGATTTCTCCGTCAACCTGCTGTGCGAACTGCTGTACATCCCCATCGCCTTCAACCCGGTGGCGTGGATCCTGCGCCGCGCCGTCCAGCGGACGCGTGAGATGGCTTGCGACGAAATGGTTACCGCGCAACTGCTGGACCCGGGAGCCTACGCCTGCTCCATCCTCAGCCTGGCCGCTGCAATGGCCCGTCCCGAGCCACCGTGCGGCAATCCGGGTTGCTCGCTCGGCGTCTTCGACGGCGGCGGCCTGGAGGCGCGCATCCGCGGCCTGCTGGGCCGGCGTGCCGCCAGTCTCCCGCGGGCGCGCCTGCTATTGGCAGCAGGCCTGGCCGCCCTGGCGATCTGCGCCGTGGCGGCCTCGGGGCTCGCCCTTTCGGCGCGAGCGCAAAATGCGGCTCTGCCGATGTTGACCGATGCCTCCGCGGCGCAACTGCGCGCCCAGTGGCTGGCTCGCACCCAGCCGCCGATTCCTCCGCCCCCGATGCCCCCGCCGCCGCCCGGCTATCGCGGCCCGGCCGGGGCTCGGAGCCCCTTGGCGTACCAGCCCTCTTCCTTTTGGGAGGTGATGGCCGTGGAGCGGAGTGCGCCGCACGCCCCCGCGCGGGCGGTGATGGCCCGCCTCAAAAGCCAGGGCTTCCCGACCGCGATCCTGCGCCGCGCAACCGACAGCCTGGACCATATCGTGGCCGGCCCCTATCCGGACGATTCCCGGCTTCGCGACGCCAAGGCCCGGCTGGAAGCGCTGGGGTATCAGCCCCGCCGCCGGTAGCGCCGGGCGGGTACACCGTTTTCCCGGTCCCCTGGCATCGGCTAAAATGGTGAACGCATACCTGGAAACATGAAACGCTTCGCACTTCTCTTCCTGCCCATGATCTGCTGGGCGTCAACGGCTTCCCCGACGGTCGATGAACTGATCGGCATGGCACGCCAGGCCCCTGGCGAGTTCGCCGCCGAGGCCTTGGTTCGCATTGCCGGAACCGGCAAGCTCGAAAAACCGCGCCGCATGGCTCTGCTCGAAGAGGCTTTCGGCCGCGCCGGCGAGGCGCAACTGCCCTACCGCCGCCGCGCGTCCATCACCAAGGTGCCTGGCCCGGCCGCCATTCTCAACCGCGTGTATGCCCAGGGCCTCGACGGTATGTCTCTGCGCCTGAAAGCAGTGGATGCCATGCTGCCGCTCGATCCGGCCAAGGCCCGCGAAATGTTTCGCCGCATCCCCCGCATCCAGTTGCCGCGCCTCGGTTGCGAGGAGTTCATGGTCTACGACCTGGACGGTTTCTACGATACGCTGTCGCGGGTCGCGGCCCGCTCCTACACGCCGGAGGAAGTGGAGCGGGGCGAGAGTTTCCGCCTGATGCAGCCCTACGTGGCGCAGGTGGCCTCCCCCGTCGAGATCGCCCCCGCGGCGCGCATGATCGCCGCCGCCACCGTGAGCGACAAGGAGTTCCAGGGGCTGGCGGGCGCACTCGCCAAGGCCATCGGCGGGATATCGGGAGACGACCGGTCCTTCACGTCGGCCGCGGCGGGCCCGCAGATCCGGACCCTGGTGGAGGCGGCCCAGCGCCGCCACATCCCCTCCGCGCCCCTGGTGGAGGCCTACCGCCTGTACATCGTCAACAACATGTCCGCGGCGCGCTGCGCGGACGACGACTTGATGACCAACAACGTCCAATCCCTGGCTTTCGCCGATCCGCGCCTGGCCGAACAGCAGGGGCCCGATCCTGCCGCCTACTTCAACGCCCGCTTGCGGGTTCCGCCGTTGCAGGATATACAGGAGCAGGAAGTGACGCCTGCGAAGCTGGAAGGCTTTGCCGTTGGTCTGCGGGGGTGTGGGGACGAGTACTGCAAGGCGGTGGTCGCGAAGTACCTGGATCTGATCCTCGACCCCGGCCGCAACGCCTACCCCCCGTCCCACAAGCAGACGCCGGAATGGCAGAAGCAGTTTCAGGAGTTCCTGGCTTCGGTGGCCGCCTGGCAGGCGGCCGGGGAAGTGTCCGCGTCCGCCCATTTCCGCGAAAAATCCGCGCTGTACAACGATGCGTCGACCGTCGCGCCCGACGCGGCTACCCGCGAATCCGTTCTGCGCGCCCAACTGGAGTTCGCCTGCAAGGCCAGGGCTTCGGCCGAGAATCGGGTGCAGTGGTTTCTGCCCATCAACGCCCTGATCGGACGCGCGGCGCTCGCTCCCCAGGAACTGGGCAAGCTGTCTGCCGACTTGCGCCTGACCGGCGACCCGGTCGTCACCCTGTTCGCGGAACTCGACGCCGCGGCACCGCGCACGCCGGACCAGATCCTGCCGCTGCTCTAGCCGTTGGTGGCGATAGACCGGCTTTTTGTGCGCGCGCACAAAAACCAGCCCGTAAGTCCTTTGTTTCCGTTCTCTTTCGCTCAGAATTTGTGCGCTTCGCACAAATTCCAGACTGCGCGGCCGAATGCCGCCACCGTAATCCATCCGTAAGAGCTCCGGCCCGCGACGCGCCGCCCGGCCAGCAATGCGTCCGCCATCGCCGGCCTCGCACCGGGCTGGGGCTCGGAACGCGCTTCCGAGCCGTGACCGTGAGGGAGCGGGCCTGGTGGCTGCCGGCTTACGGACGGATTACGGCCGCCAGCCCCTCGCCTTCCCGTTGTTACACTGGACTAGAAGTGAATATGGTGCGCTCCCTCACGCTGGCGGTGTTTCTTTGCTGCGCGCTCCGCGCCGATACGGTCCTGGTCCTGCCCTTCGCCAATCACTCCTCGGTGGCCAACCTGGACTGGATTGGCGAGAGCATCGCCGAGACCGTCCGCGACGCTCTGGCTTCCCAGGGCCTGCTGGTGCTGGACCGGGAGGAGCGGCTGGAAGGCTACCGGCGCCTGTCTCTCCGTCCGGGAACTGAACTCACGCACGCCTCGGCCATTAAGATCGGCCAGTCCCTGGACGCCTCCATCGTCATCTACGGCGAGTACGACCAACAGCCCGCCGCCAGCGCCGGGGAGGCCTCCAGGGGATCGCTCCGGATCACCGGCCGGGTGCTCGATCTGAAGCGGGTGCACCAAAGTCCGCCAGTGATCCAGTCCGGCGCTCTCGATGAACTGCCAGGCATGGAGGTCCAACTCGGATGGGAGGCGCTTCGGCAGATCGAACCGGGGACGACCGTGTCGCGGGAGGACTTCGCTTTCCTGCATCCGGCGGTCCGCCTGGACGCCATGGAGAGCTATGTGCGCGGTCTGCTCGCCACCGTGCCGGAACAGAGCCACCGCTTCTTCACCCAGGCCGCGCGCCTGGACGAGATGTTCTCCCAGCCCTGTTTCCATCTCGCCAGGCAGGCTTGGGAGCAGAAGGACTACAAGAGCGCGGCCGCCTGGTTCCAGCGCGTTTCGCGCGGCGATTCGCACTATCTCCAGGCCCAGTTCTTCCTCGGCCTGTGCCGCTACTACGGAGGCGATGCCGCTGCGGCCGCCCAGTCCTTCCAGTTGGTGGCCGAAGCCGTGCCGCTCAACGAAGTCTACAACGACCTGGGCGCGGCCCAGGTGCGTTGTAACGATCTGGCGGCTGCCGTCGCCGCCTTCCGCAAGGCGATCGAGGGCGATGACGCCGATCCCGACTACCGTTTCAATCTCGGCTATGCCCTCTGGCGTTCGAAGGATTTCGAGGGAGCCGCCGAGAGCCTGCGCGCCGCCGTCGAGCGCGATCCGAGCGACGGCGAGGCCAGCGCCCTGCTGGAACGCGCGACCAGGCAGGACGGCCCGCGCCCCGGCGATCCGCGCAGCGAAGGCCGCCAGCGCCTGAAGACCAACTTCGAGGAGTTCGCCTACCGCCAACTGCAGGCCGAGTTGGCTGCCGGGAAGAAGTAACTGCTTGATAACCAGCCAGATGGAGCGGTGCGCCCGGCCGCCGCGGCGGCATCGCGGCGATCCCCATAATCTCCGCGCCCGCTTCAGCCGATATAGAGACTGTGTTGCATCCCCAACACAGCGCCTCTTCTTCTAAGGTCGCCACGGAGTTGAATGCCTGGTTGCGTTCCTACTCCCGCTCGCCCGCCATCGCCGCCAAGGAAATCCGGGCGATCCTGGAGGAGGATAAGGAACAGTTCTACGCCTGCGCGTTCCGGTTGATCCGTCAATTCGACGATTCCGCCGGAGCCCGCTACCTGGCGGGGCTCATGCTGGAGCGTGGCCTGATGTTGCGGGCCTTCTGCGACCCGGCGCTTCCCGAGCAGCGGGTTCGCGGTGTCATCCAGGCGCTCCTCGCCGAAGATGCCGGGAACGACATGGTCCTGGTGAAGGCCATCGTCGAGCAGGCCCTCAGCCAGCAAACGTCCGGTTCCCTTCGGGCACTGGTTCGGGTGCTCAACATCCTGGAAAAGCTGACGGATGCCCGCCGGGTCGTTCCCCGCCTGCTGCCACTTCTCCGCCACCCGGACCTGCGGCTGCGCTCGAAGGTGGTCCGCATCGTCGGTTGTTGCGGCAAGAATAAGCAATGGGTGGTGCGCCAGTTGGCCGATGCCGACCCGCGCATCCGCGCCAACGCCGTCGAAGCCCTGTGGGGAGCCGAGGACCTGGAATCGCGCGATCTGCTCCGGACCGTCACCCAGGACGAGAACAACCGCGTGGCGGGGAATGCGTTCCTGGGGCTCTACCGGGCTGGCGACTCCTCGGCCATTTCCGGGCTTCTGAAAATGGCCGGGAAAGCCGCGCCACTGTCATGTGCCACTGCCGCCTGGGTCATGGGCGAGAGCGGCGACGCAAGATTCCGGGACGCGCTGAAAGCGCTGTCCGGGTCCGACGATTCCATGGTTCGAAAGCGGGCGTCGGAGTCCCTCCAGGCGCTGGAAGCCGAAGCGGCCAAACCCGAACTCGGTCTTCCCTGGCGCATGGCCGCGCTGGGCAGCCTCGATCCCGAATCCGACGTGCCGGAGTCCGATGACCAGATCGGGAAGCGGGTGCGGGTGGCCATTCAGTGCGCCGATGGCAGCGAGCCGCCCCGCATTCTCCCCACCCGGTTCTGGGTTCTGGAAGACAAGGAGCCCGTGCTGGATTACCGCGTGGAGGAAACGGAAGTCCCCGATACCCTGGCCCTGGCCTTTCTGATTCCGATGGCTTCAGACGGAGCGGAGATCCCCATCATCAGTGGCGCGCTGCGCGCCCTGGTCTGGAAGCGTCCACGGGACGTGTGGGCGGCGGTTCACTACAAACCGCCGCGGCGATGGAACCTGACAGCCACCCTGATCGGCGAGATTATCGAAATCGCTCCCCCCGAAGAGATCCCCTTGCAGGTGGCTATGCCCGAGTTCCTGGCCGACCCCGAACGCGTCGCCGAAGCCCTGCAGCAGCCGCCCGAGGGCCCGGTGCACCGCTGCATCTGGGACGCCATTGTGGAAACCAATCGCGCCTGCGCCGCCATGGTGGCCGCGGGGGCCAAGCCCTGCATGGTGATCTACTGCCCCTGCGACGTTGGAACCCCGCCCGAGCTCCAGGCGCACACCCTTTCCACGCTGGATCTGAGCGTGCCCATTCACTGCATCGCCTGGAAACGCGATCCGTTCCTGGAGGATCTGTGCCAGAAAACCCAGGGCGCCTACCATCTGGTGGATAGCGACCCGGAAGTGGTGGAAACTCTGGACTGGCTCCAAATCGGGCTGCTGACGCGCTACTCGGTGAGGTACCAGGGGGTGCCTGGTGCCGCCGCTGCCATCCAGGTGCGCACGCCGGAAGGCTGCGCGAAAACCGGGGTCAGGTTCGCGCGGGAGTAGCCGGCGCCCGCAGCGGACAGTTTCGGGCCGGACACGGCTGTCAGATCGAGTTGAGTGGCGACTCGTGCCGGATCACGCGGCGCGCGTAGTAGTCGGGATCCGCGAATTTCGCTTGAAAGATGCGCTCCCAGCGTGCGTTTTCCTTGCACTTGTCGCACATCCCGCAGCGGCACGCCCGGTGCATCACCTTGTGCGTGGGGGGCTGGTAGACAGTGGGCATTCCGGCGCTCTTCCGCGTCATGCGCGGCCCGCTACGCCGTGTTTGCGCTGCGCTGGAAAGAATCAGCGCCGCCAGGCGGCCTTGGTCGGCAAGTTCCATTTTGATCGCTCTCCTCAGCTTGTTTCTGTTACGCCCATGGGGCCGGAGCAAAAAGTCCGCCCGCTCAGAGAAGATTACGGTGCCTGAAACCGATGGACAAGTCCTCTCCGTTCCAGTACCCCGGCGATGGCTTGCCAACCTGGCGGGAGCGTCGAAGGCACCCGGTTCCAGCCGGGAGGCTCCTGGCGGTACCCGAATCCGGCATCCACCACCCGTGCATGTGGCCGGCGCCGCCCTCCCCGGCCGAAAGGTTCCATTCCGGCGGCGCCACGCGCTGTTACCTTTGTACCAGTACCGCCCTAAACCGGGCATAATGGTGGACGTCCCCGGAGCTCAGGGACGAAGCCCCCGCCATGAGACGCCCAGGCCAGATCGCGGTCACAGGCCGCTTCCCCGCTCTGCGGGTGCACCTGCTCGAACTCCTCGCCCGCCTCTCCCCGGACGACTGGGCCCGCCCCACCGCCGCCCGGCTTTGGTCCGTCAAGGACGTGGCCGCGCACCTGCTCGGCGGCGATCTCGGGATCCTGTCCCGCAAACGCGATGGGTTTCGTCCCCGCGCCGTGGCGGCGGTCAGTTATGGTGAGCTGGTCCGGCTGGTGAACGATTCGAACGAGGAATGGGTAGCGGCCGCGCGCCGGATGAGCCCGCCACTGTTGCAGGAGTTGCTGGCCTTCACCGGGCCCCAGGTGGAGGCGCATTTCGCGTCGGCCGATCCCGAGGCGATGGGTGTCCCCGTCAGTTGGGCCGGCCCTGGCCCGGCGCCCGTATGGCTCGATCTGGCCCGCGAGTTCACCGAGCGCTGGCACCACCAGCAGCAGATCCGCGATGCCACGGCGAACGCGCCCCTCTACGACCCGTACTTCCTCGGGCCGGTGCTGCACACGTTCGTGCGCGCCCTGCCCCACGGTTTCCGCCGCGCCTCCGCGCCGGAGGGGACAGCGGTGCGATTCGAAATCCCTGGCGAGTCGGGCGGGGTCTGGTTTGTGGTGAGGGCCGCGCGGGCCTGGGATCTGACGCTGGAATCCGATACCCCGCCCGCGGCGGAGGTGGCGTTGCCGCAGGATGCCTCCTGGAGGCTGTTCACCAAGGGCGTGGATGGGGAAGCCGCCCGCCGGGTGGCCACCGTCCGCGGCGATCCCGCACTGGCTGAGCCGATCTTCCGGACCGTGGCCGTGATCGGTTGAGCGGTTCAGCCGGGCAGCCGTTTGCCGAAAGGCGAGGTCGCCGCCCCCGCTACGCCGCGCACTCCCCGCGTCCCAATTGCAGCGAGTACGGCTCGCTGTCTCCCCAGTCCTGATACAGCTCCGGGAATAGCTCGGCCGGCTTTGCCAGGTCGTTCGTCATCAGGCGGAAGGTCTCCGCCTTGTGGCGCATCACGTACTGCCGGAAACTCTCGCCATCCACCCGGTTGGCCACGAAATGGTCCAGCACGCGCCGCACGGCCACGGGCGCCAGCCGCGCGGGGATGGATTGCACCGAAAGGCCGAAGCGCATCACGCCCTGCTCGTCGTAGCCGCCGCCCAGCAGCATCAGGTAGTAGGGCACTTCCCTACCGTCGATCTTGCGGGCGTTGCCGTAAAAGCCGAAATCCGCCACCCAGTGCTGGCCGCAGGAATTGGGGCAGCCGCTGGCTTTGATCGAGAGGCGCTTCACCGCCGGGTCATCGTACCCGGCCACGGCCTCCGACAGCGCCGCGCCCAGGTTCATGGTCTTCGTCAGTCCCAGGTTGCAGGAATACGATCCGGGGCAGGTGGTGACATCGGCAATCTGTCCCGCCCCGGCTTCGCCCAGCCCCAACTCGCGCAAGGCCGCGTGCACGCGCGGCAGTGCGCCCAGCGGCAGGAACGCCAGCACCAAGTTTTGGTCGATGCCGATGCGCACCAGGCCGTCGCCCGCCGCCGCCGCAATCCGCGCCACGCCGCGCAACTGATCGCCGGTCAGGTTGCCCTGCTCCACCCTCACCACCACCGCCGCGTAACCCGCCTGCCGCTGCTCCCGCACGTTGCTGCGCCGACAGGCGTCGTAGGCCGCGTCACCCGTAGCGGCGGCGCCCACCACCGGCAGCAGCGCCCCATCGCCCAGCGGAGCGGGGCGGGACTGGTATCCGCCGAATCCTTCCGGCACCATCTCCGGCCAGTCGATCCCGCCGTGCTCCAGAATCAGGGCATATTCCAGTTCGATCTGCTCCCGCAGCCACGCGAAACCGCGCTCGCGGATTACGAATTTCAACCGCGCGATGTTCTTGTTCTGGCGGTTCCCGTAGCGGTTGAAAACGCGGATCAGCGCCTCACAGCGATTCAGCAGCCGCTCCTCGGGCAGAAACTCGTCCAGTAATTGCGCTTCTCTCGGCAGCGGCCCCAGTCCGCCTCCGATCACCATGCGGAATCCCCGCTTCCCGTCGCGCTCGACGGCCCGCAAGCCGATGTCGTTGATGGCGCTCGAGATGCAATCGCGGCCCGCGCAGCCGTCGAAGGCGATTTTGAACTTACGTGGCAGGTTTCCGGTTAAGTCCTTGCGCAGCAGCGCGTAGGCGATCTTCTGCGCGTAGGGCCGCACGTCGAACACTTCGTCGGCCGCTATGCCGGCCCACACGCAGGTGGTCACGTTGCGCACGGTGTTGTAGCAGGCTTCGCGATTGGTCAGTCCCGCGTCGGCCATCAGGGTCATCAGATCCGCTACGCGCCCTAGCGGCACGAAGTGGTACTGGATGTTCTGCCGGGTGGTCAGGTGCCCTTTGCCGCCGCCGAACTCGTCGGCGATGCGCGCCAGTTGCTCCAGTTGGGGCGCCGTCACCAGGCCGCCCGGCAGCTTGCAGCGGACCATCTGCACGCCCGGTTGCCGCTGTCCGTAAATTCCGTGTTTCAGCCGGAACGGCCGGAAGTCATCTTCCGAGATGTGGCCCGCCAGAAACTCCCCGGCCCGTTGCCGGAAGGTCTCGATCTCCTGCCGCACCACCCGCTCGTATTCGGTTTCAAAGGCTTCACGCGTGCTGGAGTCCATTAAATACCCCTTACTCTATAGAGATTATCTAATTGGCTGGAGAGATGCAACCCGCCCGCGCCAGCGCTCGAATCCCCGGGCGTTTCGGGCGGCGCAGATTCTGCTATGATCCTGCTTCCTGGCAGGACAACCCGAGGAGGCTCCTTCTTATGTTAATCGAACGGCAAATTGCCGAGAGGCGGGAACGGGCGGCCAACGCCATAGCGCGCGTTCTGGAGCGTCCGGCGCGCGGCGCATATGGCGATTAC
>Ga0265323_10001234_pt1 | contig 12869 bp, 14 predicted proteins | sample 41225metaG_FD_193580 | JGI IMG/M metagenome (GOLD analysis project Ga0265323, IMG submission 193580) | Rhizosphere microbial communities from Carex aquatilis grown in University of Washington, Seatle, WA, United States - 4-12-25 metaG | ecosystem: Host-associated > Plants > Roots > Rhizosphere... | reverse complement strand
CGCACAATGCGCAAACGGAGCCATCGTACAAGGACTGAATGGATGCCCAATGTGTTTACATCCTAGTGAGACGATAACGTATGGAGATGGCGTAACGAAATATGTAGGATTCACGAAAGTGACGGAGAATAGGACGATGGAAGGACAAGACATGGTTTCAGGAATATACACTGCATGTCCAGCGACGAAGTATACTGCTCAGGATAAAGGTGTTGGTGTTCAATGCTATCCTAGACCTTATAAGTGTGACTGGGGTTATCGTATTGTCAATAGTTATGGTTTGGTAACGTATAATGGTTTAACTTTAAAATGTGACAAGCCTGCATGGTTCAACACAACGACAAATAGATGGCAGTTAAACATGGCTTGCATATACAATTCGACGATAGTTCCGGGAAAACTTGGAACATACTGTGGATTGCAAAGTTGGTATCTAGGCTATGAGATATACGATGATAGTTCTGGGATAATTGTTATCTAGAATTTATTCTATTTTTATTATTTTTTTGTTGTCTATTAGTATTTTATTGTTGTTTGTGTGTATTTTTGTTGTTAGTATGTATTCTCCAGTTTTTATTTTGCTTAGATCTATTTTGTCTTCACTGTTTCCGTACATATTTTCATGATAGTTTTCTATTAGTTTTCCGTCTATAGAGTACAGTTCTATGTCTAATGTTACTGGTCTGTCATAATTAGATTTGATATTTAATTGGTTTCTTACTGGATTAGGATATGTTTGTAGTTGGCTTTTTGTACTACTATTATTTACAATATTATCTATTCCTGTTGTTGTGTTGAATGCTTCAGTATTACTTGTTGTTTCTTTTGTTCCATCACTTGCTGTTATGTTGTAGCTGTATGTTTGATTATTTTTTATGAATCCTTTTTTTAAATTATAGTTTTGTTCTATTATATCATATATTGTTGTGTCTTGATTGTTATTCCATAGGTGTAGACTGAATAATAGTTTATCGTTATCTTTATCGTTGGCATCCCATGTAAATTGTGTTTCATATTCGGGATTTATAGTATCTGTACTTATAGGTCTTTTTGCTGTGATTTCTGGCGCGTTGTCGTATGTTTTGAATGTGTTAGTGCTTGACCATTGTCCGTATCCATCCATATTTTTTGCTCTTGCTGTTATTTTGTATGTTCTGTTTCCTTGGAATCTGTTTGTTTCTACTTGAGTTTTATCTACAAGAGTATCTAAGACTATAACATTCTTGTCGTTTTTTGCTTGGAATTCGTATTGCAAAGCATTTGTTGCTGTAGTGCATTCTAGAGAAGTGTTAGGTGTTGGAACTTCTGAACTATTATTAGTAGGATTTGTAACAGTAGTATTGCCTGGCATAACTACTTTTTTTGTTGTGAAAGTTATAGGTATAGACCAAGAACTGTTACCTATGCTGTTGATTACCCTTATTCTTTCGTAGCATTGTGTTCCTTCAGGCAATGTTATTGTAGTATCATTACGGTAGACTGCTTTATCTATTATTAAATCTGTAAATGATGAATTCTTCGAAATCTGTAATCTATAATTGTCAGCATTAGCTATAGGATTCCACTTATTCTCCACAGCACTAGGAAGACCTATGGAATTGTTAGCAGGTAAAATATTATTTGTTGATGAAGGGAGGGTCTTAGGAACAAACTCTAATAGATTACCTAAAAAGAAATCCTGCTCACCACGAGCCTTAGCAGTATGTTGATCAAAAGTAAGAGCAATGTGGTCATAATCCCATTTTTGAGGATCAGTCATAGTTGATATATTCTGATCCATAACAGAAGGATAAAGTGCAGGATCATTTAATGGGTACATATCAAATTGTTGTGTTATCTCGTGAATAATTTTCTTTGTTGCAGTAGTTGGTGTTATTTTTGACCATCCATTTAATATAGTCCTATTAGCATCTGTTGATATAAAACTTGCGGCTGCGGCAGAATTCATATATATAACATAAGATGTGTCGGCGGATGCATTTGGAACTAGTTTTATAAGATCGTAACCAGTTTTATTTTTTAGATCAGTTATTGCTGTTACAACTAGTAGACTGTCCGTTTGAGGCGTTCCGGGGGCTAATTTGTTATATATTGGTTTTATATGATCCCATTTTGAAGGATCGCTATTTAATCCAGTTGTTCCGATGGATTGAAAAACAGCGTTATACCAATCAACCTTTAATGTATCTGTTCCCCATGGACCTGTTCTTATCTTTTTAGGTATACTTGCATTGAATGTCTGATTAGTGTTTAAGACATAATTTTTTTGTGTTAATTGTAAGAAGTTTTCATCTTTGCTCATATTTATCGTATAATTGCCATAGGGTACTTGATTAATTGTGGTTTGACCATTAGAATCTGAGAATCCTATGAATTGGGTATTATTAGTTTCATCAGTAATTATTATACGTGTATTTGCTATATCTGCTCCAGTTCCATTCGTTAACTCTTTTACCTTGAAATTAATGTCGTTGGATTGTGCATCTACGCCTTGGTATGCAAATACTGGACTTAAGAATGCTAAACTATAAGGTGTAGCCTTGACGATGGATTTTATAGTTTGTTCTAAGCTTGCCATACTCTAGCTTAGATGTTGGTATTTATAAAGGTTACGGTATTTACTACTATATAGTAAACAATATACTTAGGAGAGTAAACTTTATATATCTAGGATTTGATGTGATTTCATGCCTAATTTATCTATAGTTACTTCAACTAAGATTCTTAATGAGGATAAAGAGTATTTTGATCAAAAAATTAATTTTCTGAAAAAAGGTAAGCCCTTAAACGTTTTCTTTTCATTTACATATATTACTCCTAATTATGATGTTATAACTTCTCTTAAAGAATTAAAGGATTTTTTGAAAGATTTTGATTTTAGGTTATATTTAGTGTTATGGGACATGAATGCAATTGCTAATCCTTATTTTAAAAAATATCTATCACATAAAATAAAGGATACTGACTCATTTATATTGGAGAAAATTGTCGAATTAAGAGGAATTCTTAAGGCTGTCGGTTTTAAAGATGATGATTTTGAGATTATAAAATCGTCGGAGATGTGGCGTAAGCTTATATTGTATAAAGATGAAAATATTTTTCAGAATTATTATTCTATATTGGCGCGACTTCCTGTGAAAGAATATGCTAATTTTCATAAATCTTCACATCTCTTTCAGATAACTTTGGATATGTTTTTTGTTAGTAATCTGAGCAAATTATACCCTGACACACAAAATGTAGATATAGATATAGTCTTTGCCGATTATTATAGATCCAAATTATATCAAGATACTAGACGTATTATGTTAGAAGAAGGGTATATGTCTAGAAAACCTTTATTTTTGTTAATGAAGCAAGTACCTTACATTGCGTATGAGGATATGACTCCTGAGTGGAATATGGATATAGAAGAAATAAGATATGTCTTAATGCATGCTCAGAACAGTTTAGAGGATTATTTCGTTTTGCTCAAATATTTTAAACCTAATTATATTAAAACAAAAAATATTAATAAGGAAGAAGTTGTAGATATTTTATCCTCGGAAATATATTCTTTTCTTAATAAGTATAAAAATATTTATGGGCAATGTGCGCCTTCCAAAAACGTTTCTTTGCTTAAAATCGAAACTAAACACCAAGCTATTGCTTTAGGTCATATCCTGAAGAGTAAAATATTCTTGGATATTTTGATGCTTGCTGATGGCACTAATACCGTTAGTCAAATTTCTCATAAGTTAAAAAAATCTTTAGCAACAATCAGTCAATATTGTACTGAACTGAAAGCTCAAGGATATGTATTTGCTGACGATAACGGAAACATTATTAGAACTGTTAAATCAATAAAGATTGATTTTGAATCTGATTTCCGGTAATAACTATAGTATTTTTACTAATTTATCTTCTTTTTGTTAAGTTTTTTTACTAACTACTAAACTCTTTTCTTTGTTATTCGTACGTAGTACTAGCAATGTTTAAATACACTGTAATGATTATCTATGTATGGACAAAATCTATTCTAAAGTAAATGTATATACTGAGTGGGCACCACTTGAAGAGGTTATTATTGGTTCATGCACTAATTTTAATATGCTAGGAATAGACAAGAATTTTAGATTCATATATGATAATAGGGATGGAAATTTTGCTGACAGGAATACACCTCATAATCTAGAACAAAAATATATTGATGAGCGTCAAGAAGATTTGGATAATATGCAAAAATTATTGGAATCGGAGGGTATTACTGTCAAAAGACCTAAAAGGCTTGATACGATTTCTGAAATTAAAACTCCTATTTTCTCTTCGTACACTACCGGATGTGATTCGCCAAGAGATATGTATATGTGCATTGGTGATGAAATTATAGAGACTCCGCCAACAAATCCTAAAAGATATTTTGAGCATCTTTTATTGAAAAATATTTTTATGGAATATTTCCATTCTGGAGCCAAGTGGACTACAGCTCCAAAACCTTCTCTGGATAAACAATCTATTGATTATTCATTCTGGAAAGATAGTGTGGCTGAACCATTGCATTCAATCACACAGATTGAACAAAATTATGATATTTTATTTGATGCTGCTAATTGTTTGAAGTTTGGAAAAGATATATTGATGAATGTAGGAACAAAAAATCATGAACTTGGGGCAATATGGTTACAAAGGCATCTAAGTAATACTTATAGAGTTCATCCTATACGTTTATGTGATAGTCATATAGATGGTCATCTAATTCCTATTGCTCCTGGAAAATTATTGGTGAATGAAGGTGTAATGCACGGATATTATGATCAATTGCCAAAAGAATTAAAGAAATGGGATCGTATACCTATATTAGATAAGAATTTTTCATTTAATTATCCTAGCGATCATTTACAAATGGCAACTAATGTCGGAATGAGTGTTAATGTATTGTCTTTGGATGAAAAACGCATTCTTATCCGAGATACTGCACTTCTTACAATTAAAGCTTTGGAAGGAGCAGGATTTGAACCTATTCCTTTCAAACTTAGGCATAGTGAACTTTTTGGTGGGGGCATACACTGTTCAACGGTGGATGTAAGACGAAAAGAAACATTGGAGAATTATTTTTGAAATGAAACACATATCTTTAGAAGGAATTGACGGTTCAGGGAAAACTACTCAAATACAAAGATTAATAGAACATCTTAGTAAAGAGGGTCTAGAAGCTGTTAGTTATCACTATACCTCAAAATCCAATAATTGGGGAAAGATAATAACTTATTTAGACAACACTAAATATACTTTCTTATCCGATCTATCTAAAAATCACTATTTTAGAGAGTTTCTTTATGCTATGTCTGCTAAAACAAATTATAAATCTATTAAATATGCTATAAACACCAACACCTTATTAGTTTCTGATAGATCATTAATAACTGCTTATGCGAGTCACATTAATGATGTTTCTGTTCAGTTTTTAGATTGGTGCGAGAATGTACCTACTCCAAATATAGCTTTATATTTAGATATATCTCCAGAAAAAGCCTTTGAAAGAATAGCTAATCGTACTTTAAAATTTGATGAGAGTCTAGAATCGCTTTGCACTTTCAAAAAAGGTTATGAAAGAATAATCATGTCAAAACCTGAAAAACTAAAAAATACGACGTTTATACGCATAAATGCCGATTGTTCAGAAAAAGATGTTTCTGACCAAATTTATGAATCAATAATAAATCAGATAATTTTATGAGGGAAGCACTATGGATAGGTCTAATATGTCTTTCAGAAAGAATTGTGAAGGTTACTTCTTTGATGATAAAGGTAATGTGCTAGCGATTTTGAGCGATTCAGGATTTGTTATGTTTCCAGGCGGGGGTATTGAGGATAAAGAGTCCGTTGAGGAGGGAATGATTAGAGAAACACTTGAGGAGACAGGTGCTATCTTGCAGGATGTAAAACTTATTCATGTGCAGAAATTTGTTTGGGGAGTGGATTGGGCTAAGACTCCAAAGCAGAAGGAACGATACAAGAAATATCAAGGAGATGAAATGTTTTTTTTTATAGGCAAAATAAAAAAATTCAGTAAGATAGATATGTTTGAAGAGGATTACTGGCATGGCAAAAAACTAATGCCTGTTAGTGAAGTTCTAAAGCATATAAAAAATCGTTTTCATACAGACATAGAATCAAGAGAATTTATCTCTATTCAAAAAAGACTTTTAGAACATATGGTGTATAACAATTACTAAATTAATGTGAATAAAATGGAATATTTTACTACTAAAGGATTTGACAATTATCAAAAATTGGCTTTCAACATTAGTTCGGAAATTGCTCAATCATATGCTAATATAATAGATTTTTTTGCTCAAGACAAACCCGAAAAATCTATATCTATTGAGTCAATTAAAGAAATAAGAATTGCCGAAATGAAATTAAGTGAGATTAGACATAGGATTATAAACGCCCAAATTATAGATTATGATTCTAATTCATCCCTTGCACACATTGGAACATGGGTGACCTATAGTGTTGAAGGAAAAATTAACATGGTTTGCATAGTTGCATATGGGGAAGAGGACAAATTATCTAATAGGATATTATACAAAACTCCTTTGGCTAGAGCGTTATTAGGACACAAGGTAGGAGAAGAATATGCATTTATATTAAATAATAAGGAGATGCATTTTAAGATATTACAAATAAATAATATTTACTGAATAAATGGTGTGACTATGAAAACATGCGCTATAATAGGTCTCGGGAAAAGATCCAGAGAATATCATATACCTGCAATCATTAAATCAGAATATGTACGTTTAGTGGCTGTTTGTGATATAAATCCTGATATAGTCTATGACTATTCTAACAAACTAGATGTCAAAGGCTATACGAATTATGACACTCTTTTAAAAGCAGAAAAACCTGATTTTATTATAATATCAACTCCTCACAACACACATGTTGATATAGTGAAATCCGCTGCAGATTATGGTATACATGTTCTTAAAGAGAAACCTTTAGCAAGAACGTTGGAAGAAGGATTAGAATTGAAAAATATTTGTGAAAATAATAATATCAAGATGATGGTGTGTGTTCAGAGAAGGTTTGAACCAATGTATGCATTATATTTTAAATTAAGAGAGAGAATAGGAAGAATATTCTTTGTAGAGGGGCGATATTCAATATCAGTGCCGCATCTTGATGATGGTTGGAGAGCTTCCAAACTTATTAGTGGCGGAGGATGTATTCTTGATATGGGTTATCACATGATAGATTTATTATTGTGGTATTTTGGGCTTCCAGATAAAATAAATGCTATATATTCATGTAGTAGACCTGAAAAAAATTATGATGCTGAAGATACTGCCTCGATACAATTTAGTTATACTAATGGAATTCACGGAGTTTTTATCATATCGCGAACTATCTCACCTAAAACTGAATTGTTTAAGATTTATGGATCTGAAGGTACTATTGAGATAACCAAAAACACCATAATTGTTACGGACACTAAAGGAGTAGCTTTAGAAAAATATGATAAGTATATCAGTGATGAAGAAATATCTTCAAAACAGATTCAAACATTTTGCGATTTGATAGATAATGATAATATATTAATTGGTGATGTGGATCAACACCTAACCAACTTGGAGTTTATTGACAAATGCTATAAATAAGAGTGATTTTATGACTACTAAACAAAATTTTGAATGGCCTATAATAACAAAAGATACTAAACAAGCAGTGGTAAATCAACTAGGAAAATCTATATCTATATATGATAGGTCAGGAATAATAGAAGAATTCGAAAATAAATTCGCTAAGTATCATAATAATTCAAGATATGCATTACTAACTAATTCTGGAACTAATGCACTTCTTTCCATTTATATTGGTGCGCAATTAAGAGAAGGTGATGAAGTAATATGTCCAGTATACACTTTTTTTGCTACAGTCACACCAATATTCTTTACAGGTGCAGTTCCCATATTTTGTGATATAGATGAATATGGCAATATTGATCCAGAAGATATAGAAAGAAAAATTACTTCAAAAACAAAAGCTATAATGGTAACACATATGTGGGGTAATCCTTGTAAGATGGATGAGATATCTATTATCGCAAAAAAATACGATTTATTATTATTCGAGGATTGTTCTCATGCACATGGATCGTTATATAAAAATAAAGTTGTCGGAACATTTGGAGATGTTGCCGCATGGAGTCTTCAAGGTCCGAAAACAATAAGTGGTGGAGAGGGAGGGATATTAGTAACTAATAACGAAGAGATATATTATAGAGCATTGTTATTAGGGCATTATAACAAAAGATGTAAGCAGGAAATACCTACTCAACATATATTAAGTAAATACTCCACAACTGGAATGGGATTAAAATTAAGGTCACATCCTTTAGCTGTGGCTATAGCTAATCAACAATTTTCTAATCTAGAAAAAATATTAGTCAATAGAAGAAAGAATGCTAAAATATTAATTGATAATATAAATTCTATCCAGGGGTTAAAAGTAATAGCGGATCTAAGTAAGTGTAATCCTAACTGGTATGCTATGATAATTTTATTTGATGCTGATAATTTCTTAGTATCTAGAGAAAGTTTTGTTAAAGAGTTGATTAATAAGGGATGTACTTATGTAGATATACCTAATTCTACTTCACCTCTGAATCTTTTACCATTATTTCAGGAGCCAGAATTACTTTTTCCTTCATACAAGGGGAAAATCTATTATACTGCCGATGATTTTCCTAGAGCAGTAGCGTTTTATAAAAAAATTATAAAAATACCTATATTCACAGATAATGGACGAATCGCTAGAAGATTTTCAAAAGTGCTAAAGAATATATCTGAAAAGTTTGCGAGGTAGTATGATGAAAGAAATTGAATTAACGTTCTTAGCTAAGACTTTACCACATGGTATGGTAGGATCTGAATCGAGGGAGATAATAGACCTATATTTTCCGGAGAATTCTTTGCATCCAAAAATACGACTAAGAAAGAATGGTAATAAATATGAATTAACTAAAAAACAATTGCTTAATACTAACGATGCTTCTATGCAAGAAGAATCTACAATACTATTAGATGTGGAGGAATTTTTAGTTCTAAGCCAGTTAGAAGGAAAAAGAATTAGAAAAGTAAGATATTTTTATTCATGTGATAGAGGTGTGGCGGAGATTGATGTTTTTCAGGATGAGTTGGAAGGTTTAGTTTTGATAGATTTTGAATTTTCAAGTGAAGAAGAACTTAATTCGTTTGAAATTCCTAATTTTTGTCTTTGCGATGTGACTCAGGAAGATTTTATAGCTGGCGGAGTGTTAGCCGGAAAAACTTATGCTCAGATTAAGAATAATCTTAATCGTTTTAATTATAAAAAAATAATAATATAATCTTTTTTAATATGTGTAATGTATAATATGTTTGAATACTGCGGGGAAACAAAATGATAACTAACAAGGATTTACAGATAATAGCGCATCTAAGACAGGATAGCAGGAAGAACCTTACATTGATAAGTAAAGAGATAGCCATGCCTATAAGCACGCTATTTGACAGGATAAAAAGATACAATAACAGCATAATAACAAGAAATACTGTACTTGTGGACTTCAAGAAATTAGGATATAACATGAAGCTAAATATCTTGATAAAGACCAAGACGGAATCAAGAGATAGATTAAGAAAATTTTTAGAAGATAATGTAAATATAAATAGTATTTATAGAGTGAATAATGGTTATGATTTCATAATTGAGGGAATATTCAAGAACCTTATACAAGTACAGGCATTCGAGGATACGCTAGAACAGTATGATATCCAGGCAATGCAACAATTTTATATTTTAGAAGAGGTTAAGGAAGAGGGATTTATAAGTCAGCCAGATATGATAGAGTCACTCTCTAGAAAAAACACGGTATAATTTTATCCATGGCTTTTATTTGATTAAAACGATTAAATTTATTAATTAGATAACGGAGTATATATTTATGTTATGGCAAATATTTTCTGTTATTAATGCGAGTATAAACGCTACAGCAAACGTTATTGATAAATATGTCTTAAGCAAATGGGTAAAAAATCCCTTAAATTCTGCTTTAATCTTAGGTATAATTCAAGTAGTAGTTAGTATTATAATATTTATGGTGGTTGGCTTTAAGACTATTTCTTTAATGAATCTATTTTTAGCTCTAATATCAGGAATGTGCTATATGCTTATGACAATCTTTTATTTTAAATCTGTTCAAATGGATGAAGTATCTCGTGTGGCGCCATTATTTTCTCTGACTCCTATATTGGTACTTATCTTTGCATTCATATTTTTAAATGAATTTTTTACCTATTGGAGATATGCAGGGATATTTGTCATAATTATAGGAGCCATATTATTATCTTATAAGCCAAAAACAAAGATGTTTTTTGGAAAGGCTTTTGGAGTAATGCTTTTAGCAGTATTTTTTTTAGCTATTAGTAATGTCATAACTAAATATTTGCTAAATTTCTATGATTATTGGACAGTATTTGCCTATACTCGAATTGGTGTTATTTTTATTATTATACCTTTATGTTATTATTCATATAAAGATCTAAAATTAATAATTAGCAGGCATGGCTTTAAGGCAATCTTTTTTATTTCTATTAGTGAACTTTTTATCTTATTAGGAGCGTTTGCAGGAATACTTGCTTTATCTCTAGGTCCTGTGACTTTAGTGAGTGCATTTTCTTCTATACAAAATTTCATTTTACTATTTATAACTTTTATATTGAGTATATTATTCCCACACATTATAAAAGAGAAGATAGATAAGAATACCTTTTTCCTTAAAATAATCGCAATAACATTGATGTTAATAGGGATAATATTAATCTCTTAAAATATCTTCTCTTTTGCCTAAGATTTTGTCTTGCAAATGGGAATATGAGAACAGAGAATCCCAACTGATACTATGCTATGTCTGTAAGTTAGTGAGTGGAGAATCGACCCTTGGAGATCACGGAGTCAGCGAAATAAAATGGTTCACAATAGATGAAGCAATAAAACTTGAATGCTTGCCTGGAATTAAGGAGTTCTTGGAAGTCTATTCTAGAATCAATTGAAATATAGTTGATAGATAAATCGAATATGAGGTTACTATGATTGAAGTCGAATTAAGAGCTAAGGTGGATAAACATTTAATTACAGAGAAGATTAAAGATATTGGAGCAACGCTAAAGGGATCAACAACAGAACATGATGAATATTTCAAGTTCTCAAAAGACATTGAGCGTAGACTTATTATGAGGATACGCAGCAAGGAAGGAAAAAACAAGCTGACATTCAAAGGATCTTCTAAACTTCCTGAAGATGTAGCGTGGCAGGAATGGGAAACATCAATAACAGATGAAAAAAATCTAAAAAATCTTTTATTGTCTAATGGGCTAGAAATAGTGGTAATAATAGATAAGAAAAGAATATCTTACAAGTATGAAGATTTTGAAATAAACGTTGATGAGATTAAGAATTTGGGAATGTTTATTGAAGTAGAATTAATGACATATGATGCTGCTGATGGAAAACGGCGAGTAAAAGAGTTTCTTTTTAACACATTAGGGATACAGGAGACGAATATAATAACTAAAGGATATGTTCCATTAATGCTTGATGCATTAAATAAGAATTGAATTTTTTAGTAATAATATGTGGGGGGATTTTTATGAATTGTAAGACGCGTAAGAATATTTTGTTGATGACGTATTTTAGGAGGAATTCTAGGGAGAACCTATCTCAGATTAGCCGTGAGACTAATATTCCTGTAAGCACTATTTTTGATAGGTTGCATGAGCTTGAGAAGGGTTTGATCAAGAAGCATACAACGCTTCTGGATTTTAGGAAGTTAGGATTTGATATAAAGATCAATATATTGTTCAAGCTTGGTAAAGAGTCTCGCGAGGAATTTCAGGAATTCTTGATACAGAATGATAATGTGAATTCCTTGTTTCGCGTGAATAATGGATTCGATTACTTAATAGAAGCCATATTCAAGGATATAAACGATATGCAAAAATTTACTGATTCGTTAGAGAGTTTTCATATTGAAGCGAAACAAGAACTATTCGTGCTAGAAGACCTTAAACGTGAAGGATTCCTAACAAGCGAAATACATGCAAAAATGATAATATAATTTACTTCAATAAGTTAAGACATTTAGCAGATGATATCTTTAAGTGTTTTGCTGATAAGGATGGTGATAGGTATCCTTCGAGTGCTTCCGTGGATCCTGAAACCGGGAAGTATTATCTTAGCAGATTGGATCTGAAATGGTGAATCACCACCTGAATCTCATCGCGTATCTGTCGCCTTCCTTTACGAATCCTGCGCCCGTAAATATCTTATCTTCTATGATATGGCATGTCCTTTCTATAAGTTCTTGAGGCTCTGATGATTTTATGTATTCCTCGGCATAGTCTTCTATGAATATTTTCTTCATGACGAATTTAAACTTATTATCAAAGATTCGTATGCCCCTTTCGATGAGATATCCACTTTTTTCAGGCGTTAAGATTTTCATCGATGAATCATATTCCTTTTTTAGATGCTTTATTGCCTCCTTTTTGCATTCTTCCAATCCTCTATGATTAATATTTTCTCCCTTGAGGTATAATCCGCATATGTCCATTACTGGAAGAAGGGAAATTTTGGCATAATCTTCCGCATTATTGTGTAATATACCCTCTAATTTTTCAGGATGATTTCTCATGACTTTTAGCAATGCTAAGTCCTTAATATACTTATCGTCTGGAAATCCGGAAATCTTACGGGAAAATCCGTAAACTTTTCGAGAAAAAGGATATTTTCCGAAAAATTATTATATATGTCGAGAATCAATTTTCCAATAGTTTCTTTAA
>Ga0265323_10001233_pt1 | contig 12884 bp, 6 predicted proteins | sample 41225metaG_FD_193580 | JGI IMG/M metagenome (GOLD analysis project Ga0265323, IMG submission 193580) | Rhizosphere microbial communities from Carex aquatilis grown in University of Washington, Seatle, WA, United States - 4-12-25 metaG | ecosystem: Host-associated > Plants > Roots > Rhizosphere >... | reverse complement strand
TCACTGGGAGCGGCGTAGCCGCCCCTGCCAGCTTCGCTGGCACTTGGAACTACAAAGCGCCTCTGTCCAGGTCCTGTAAAATTACTTTCTCCGATTGTGCTGCGTATTTTATTCATAGATCTCTCCTCTTACAAGCGAGCCAAGCTCGCTCTGCAGCCTTCGGCTGCTACAGCACATATATATCAAGAGTTAGATTATGGAAGAATGTTGTCTACCACATTGATCAAGCCTGCAGCATCAAGAGCTCCACGGCGTTGGCCGATATCTGTAGCCCTTTCAAATGTATCATTATCAATGATTGGAATTTGTCGAGCATTTGCTGCTGGCACAACGTTCTGCCCTTGACCAAGATATGAGTAAATGTGTTCAGCTACCCAGCTCATAGTTTCAGAGATAACGAAATCAGAAACAGTATAAGTAACGCCAAGATTACGAATCCAAACGTTCTTAATAACTGTAGTGATTACATTGTCAGAACCATTAAACCCATCAGCATCACTTTCATCTGCGGCAAAAATGTCCAAGATAACGATATCAAAAGGAATACGCTGAGAAGCTGCATGAATGAACCCACGAGAAAAGGCCGAGGCCATTCTTAGGTTATCAAACCTAACGCGGGTACAATCACCAGAAATATCCGTTGACTTCTGAGGCACGGAATCGATGTGACCATCGGTTCCGACTTCGTCAATCATATGAATATTTCTATCTTCCTTATACGATATGCTTTGGATAGCACCTATGGGGTTGCCATCGACCTGAATAATGATTTCAGTGCTAACGCCAGTTCTAGTGACGTTTCGACCTGCATCTGTAAGAATTGAACCTGTGTGAGGATATACCATAATTAATCACCTTTGATAAAAGCTACTAAGATTATGCTGCCTGAGAATTTCATGTTATGCGCCAAGATTTCCAACACTAATTAGGCAAAAAATCCAATTGACAGGGAATACTGGTTGAACAGATACGGTAATATTCCATTGCCTTGGCTCTACAGCGTCTCTGTTTACAGTCAAACCACCATAAGTAGTGATCAGTCTCTGCTGGATAAAGGTCTGCATCAATGACTGAGCGACTGCAAACAAAGTTGCTTTGAGGGTTGGGGTTTCTGCTCGTCCAATATATGGAGAATATGCTCGGCGCATAGCTTTGGAAATTCTATCGCGAATGAACACGATACTAATTTCCTCTTCCGTAGGCTCAAGATCGGCAACTGTTGTCTTTCCCCAGATTACGTTTCCGCCACCTTGAACTGGCGTAAGCATTGTAATTCCAGAGTTGACAACATTCTCCACAACCAAAGGTGAAAAGAGCTTGTTGCGAAGGATGCTAAAGCCAACCAATCTCTTATTTGTAAGAGGCTCTTGAATCTGCGCATTGGCTGATAGATAACCAGCAGCTGCCGCAGCGATAAAGAAGCCATCAACAAATACATTATTAGCCCCAGCTTGAACTACAACTTGATCTGGGTAGAAATAAATTACGCGGAACGAATCTCCGAATGCAAGCGGCACACTGTAGTTTGTCAAATCTTCGGTATTTCCTGATAAGATATCAGCAACGGTTGAGCCTTGAATTCCTTCAAGAATACCAATGTTTTCTACAGCGGCTGGCTTTGCACCAGTAACATTGTCTGGAGTTAAGCCCTGAATAGCTCCAATCAACAAAATTCTTTCGTGCTTGTTGCGGATATTGCTCTGTGTCTCAACATGTACCTTTCCATTCTGGAAGATTGCGCTAATCGTCTGGCTTGGAAGCGGAACAACCATGTCAATATCAATGACCTCAGCAGCGGCATAAGCCTCTAACCATCCAGCATCAAAGAAATCAGCGTCCTTTTCGTCAACCAATGTGCAGCGCAATGATTGGCCAAGGCTCAGTGCCATATCTCTTGTGAATAGAATTCGTGCACTCGAAGAGACCGAATCAAGAACATTGAATTGAATGCCAGTCTCATTTGTAAATGGAGTTGCTTTCTTGATCTTAAACTTGTCTTGTGTAACTGACTTGATAACATAAGTTCCATCATTTCCGTTCAGAGAATCAAAAATCACTAATGAACGAGTAGCGGCAAGATCTTCAAGGCCAAATGCCACCGAAGCGCTAGAAAGCTCAGCATAATAACCATCAACCAAATAACCATCGCTAACCAATACGCCATCAGATCCGGACTTCTGTACAGAGGCCGCTTCAACAACGGTGTAAGAAAATGTAAAGCTATTCAAAAATGTAGCTGGATTGGCGGTATAGAATGGTTCCTTATTGGGAATTATCTGAGTCTCTAACTTGGTAACAGGATCTGTTATAAAGAAGTGAATATCAGAATCTGCATCTGGGGTTACTCCGAGAGGAAGATTGAATGTTACGTCATCGATATCATTGAATCCATCAGCAGATTCAACTAGAGAATACGACACACGTCTTGGAACCGAAGGCTTAGCTTGAATAGTAAAGATACCAGGAGCACCATTTGCCCATGCCAGTTGAGCTCCCAGCGAAATCCTATTGTCTACAGACGGCTGGCCGTGTTTAGCAATGACAGCATTCAAGTCAGTAAAGAACTCTGGATCATTAAGGCTTGAAAAAGATATGTAACGAGCTGTAAGAGAATCGCCATCTACCAATGTTCCACTTTGAACTTGAATGGTGAAACTGTCACCCTCAAGGAAATTATTCAAACCTTCAGAAATTGAAAAACTCAAAACGCCATTAGAAACAAGAGTTCCGTTTGATGGCCAAGTGATTTGATTTCCATAACCATCGAGGAGAGTTCCGCTTACCGAACCACGAGCAATAAATTTCGCATAACCATCTATTGGATTACCAAATGTGTCTCGGCGAACACTAGAGCAACGAATCGTCCAAGTCTCAGGAGGGGCATTTACATCAACTAGCGTCAAACTAGAGACGGTGCCATTTCCGGCGTTGCTAGCAGATGCGAGATAGAACACACCACCCTGGTCCACTAGCGAAGCACCCATCAATAAGATTTCTCCTGTTGATTGATCTAGCTCTGCGTCATACCCTGGAAAGGTTCCATCAATTGGATGTTCGAACACTTTTAGTTCGATGCCATTTTTGAAAAGACGAGATCTGTTAGAAACAACCGGAGCCACAGTGGCCCGTCCCTTTCCCAAAAGGAAATGACGTCCATCAGACCCTTTGGTTGTAGTATAGGTAGGATCGAATCCATCGTTACCCTTACCATTCGCCGATCCAACAAGAACCTCTTCACTCAAACCCTCGCCGATAAGAACGGCTAAACGAACTCCAACTGGTACACTAACACCATTTTGAAGCGTTCTGGTTTCGGAATAAGCTCCTGGAACTACACTAGAAGCACCAGGTATATTGGCAGACATTAGACCACCTCATGAATAATTTTGTTTGTTTTATTGATACGCTTCATGCTAGCTCCAAAACTATCGTTGCTCGTTAAGATGTGAAAATATTACCTTCTCATCTTTGCATTAAACTTATGCTTAGATATGCGTTACAAAGCCTCAATTTGATCTAGAATAGATACAGATTCACTTATTGCTATATTGGGATTTGTTATGGTTTCGGATCCCAACACCCTAAAATCTACGCAAAAATTGATACGCTCAAGTACCCGGTCGATTGGGATTAAGCGCCTCCACTCAGTGCGAATATCCACATTAATAGTTGCCTTGTAAAGCTTATCCTGTTGCCTGTCATCACTCTCTGAGATGCCGCCAAGGGTAGGTTGTCCTGATTTCACTAACACGCCGGCTTTCCTCAAACTTTCAAACCGGATATCGGTGAAAAGTAACATCACAATACTTGCCAGATTATCCCTATCCAAAATATCTCGGCTTATTACATCTATTGATATCGTGCCTTCCCATGCTCCTGCCAAATCGATATACTTAGGAATGAAGAATTGTTTAGTGTTACCATATCCGTCAACGACCAGCTGTTTTTCATACTCTACGACTTCCCTATTCCTACTTATTGAAATAGGTACAGATCTGGCAGACGTCATTTTTACCAAAAGAGCTGGATAAAAAATTGCATCAAACCTGAACGCTTCGCCTATGAAGATGCGAGTTGTCTCTCTGTCTTCATTGAGCCCTGCTCCGAGCGGCATATCAGTAAGGTCAGGAACCTTTGGATAACCCCATTCATCACTTAAATAATGATACCATGAGTCTTTATTAAACTCCTCCCTAAGCATTCCTATAATCAACTCTTTGGGATATGACATAAGAGCGTTTTGTACCACATGGTGGATTTGATACAAATCAGTTCTGATTAGGCTGCCTGTTGCTGGGGTTGTCACATATAAATGCCGAACTATTGCCGTACATTATTTTCTTTGGCAGAAAGAGGGCGCAAATTTAACAAAGCCCAACACTCCTTGAATTTATCCTCTTCCATGGATTTGTACTTAAATTCACGATGACGTTTGATATGATCGATATTCCATTTCCATGTTTCTGAATCATTATCATTCCAGGTATCAGCGATATATGCCCCATAATTACTCCAGTTCATCCAAGGTTCCCACAGGCCTTGTAAATGTTTCTTCAAATCAGCAATTGAATATCCCAAATACCTTAAACAAGATTTATGCTCCTTAGCTCCGCCATTCCTTCTCAATCCCTTTGTAATGGCAGAGCTTATAGAGCTGCGCAGTTTTTTGTTTTCATTTCTGGTTCGCTTATAATATTCACGCGCCTTTGCCTTCACATGATCTTTGCATGCGCGCTCTCTGGCATATTTGCGCTCGGCATCTATATTCGCATGATATTTATCTTTTCGTATCTTGGCTATTTTGACTTTTACATCAGGTCTTTGTGTATATTTTCTGCATGTTTCAGCATGGCGTGTTTTGTATTTTTCTGATTTTTGATACTCTTTTTTATATTCCGCAACCCTCTTCTTTACATCGTCTCGCGAATGATATTCTTTGGCCTTGTTACGCAAGGCGTATGTGTTGGCTTTTCTATAAGCCTCCTTAGACTTCAAAATCTTCACATGATTATCTTGGCGATATTTACTACCTCTCTGGCTAATGCACTTCTTGCAATCATTGCGGTACACCAAAGGCTTCTTTGTGCGAATCTGAAAATTGTCAGAGTCTAGCGAAAGTTTCTCGCCACATTTTGAACATATTTTAGTGACCATCATATTGAAATATGAAATATATAGACAAACCTCGACTATTACTTTTATGCTGTACAAAAATAATAATATCAAGACTTATAGAGCAAAGCCAATCTTATTAGTATAGATAAGCGATTCTTGGTTGGCTAATAGTCATCGTAGCAATCTTCGATGCGGGTCCTGTTGGGCCCAACCAAGCACCAAAAATAGCGGTTGTTGGATCAACCGCGCCCTGCCTCATCCTAACAACCATTTCCTGAACTAATGGTCCAACTGGTCTGATATTATTAACTAAGGCATCTGATTGATAGTTAAGAATTACCGAACTAGTGAAAACTGGGGAGAATGGATTTGCCGTAGCAACTACATTTCCATTCAATTCCAAAACAAGCTCTGTGTAAGTGTTGTGCGTATCTCCGCTTCCATTATCCCAAATATCCCAAGGGCCATTGAACAATACTGTAACCGATAACGATAATAGATATGCCCGATCAGGAATTACGGAAGAGATCGGAATTATTAGACCAACTACTCCGTCATTATGTTCCAAAATTGGTGAATCACCAGTCCCAGCAGCCCACTGCCATTCCCAACCATCTTCATTAAACAAAATCTTTTGCAATCCAGTATTTACAAATTGTCCATGAGATGTTGTAAATGGATATGTTCCGACAACTTGTGGAGGAACCCCTGGAGCAGCCCATAACAATTTCTCATTATTTACCGTGGCGGAATCTTCCCCTCCGGTTGTTGGACTAATATGAAATAGAGGAATTGCCGAGGCCATGTTTGGAACGGTTCGTACAACCTGGTTTACGTTCCAAGCGGCAAAAGACGCCCCAGTAATTCCATCAAAGTTTGAATCTGAAAGATCTCCATAATTATCGGTAGAGCTGCCAGACCAAGAACCTAAGTTGAAATGGCTTAAATTGTTTGCATATACAGCGCTGGTTTTTGATGCGTGAATGTATCCAGCAATACCAACCCCATCTTGTCTGTTAAGTGTGTTTCCTGTAATGGTAGTGTGTTGGTCCGAGACGACACCACTAATATAGATGCCCCAACCACCACTAGAAGATCCGGCAGGGAATATTGAAAGATCGACGCCGGCAATGTTATTTACAGTATTTCCGGTTATTGTCGCCGCAGCCCCATTGACATATATGCCATGCATGTACCCAGACGAAAGACCATCAAATCCATCTATTATGTTATCGGCAATGGTAATATGTGTTGGATAATTTCCTTGATTCAACACAATCATTGCCCACGGCACTGGATTTGGAATCAGTGCATTCCGAAGGAAATCATCAAAGCGCTTAATAATATTGCCAGTAATAATTGTCTTCAATTGATTGACACCAGCTGAGGCTTCAACCTTCATAAAGTAACAATCATTATCCTTAATGATTGTAGCTATAGAATTTCCTGTAGAGGTACTTGTAGTATTAGAAAATGTAAAATCGATTGGATGCATTGTTGCCGTAAATCCAGAATAAATAAGCTCTGCCTTATTGTTCTCAATTACGAACCTACAACCCTGCAAAAAGAATCCAAGGAATCCCATTCCATTACTAACATTGTAACCTATAAGGCCAAACCTATTGTCCTTGATTATGAAATTCTCTACAAGCACAGGATTGGTTGCACTATATCCATGATGCTCTAAATCTGGCGTTGCACGACCAGCAACAAGAATTCCCTGCCTGAAATTGATCTTGGTACCAGATACTAAAATATCAGAGAAATATGGAGCTGATAATGAGATATCCGGAGTGTTTCCGTTTACGAACGCATAGCAAAGGGCCTTGTCTGCAACATCATCTCCGAACGTATTATTGATAAACCTGCCATTTATAAAAATGTTATTGCTGGCACCTGTAGCAGAATAAATGCCAACGAAAGGCGGCCTTTGAGAATTTGAACTTATAAAGCGAGAATTTTCAACTCCAAAATTAGAGATGTTAGAGTTTAGTATTATTTCCAAATCAATCAGGATAGCGCCCCAATTGGCATTAGTATTGAAATTATCAAAGGCATCTGGTGTAAATCCATTAACTGGATTGTATACAATATCAGCATCATCAATTTTCCAATTGCCACTTTCGAATGCCAAACCTTTAGCACTATTGATGGTGTAATTACCACCTTTCAAAATTACTTGGCTTGTGAAGTTTAGAGTTAATTTTGAATTAATTGTAACATTCTTTACTTTAACTTCTTTTATTTGATATTCGTTAACCCAGTTCATCAACGCTTCTGCTGTGATGAAGTTTGCATTTTGAGGGTCGCTGTGATCGATAGTAAAGATAGGATCGGTATCTGTATAAGCCCATGTAAAAGATCCTAGGTCTTGGTTGACAACATGCCTTCTTGCATCTGTTACAACCACGTCTCCTGTACTTGTTGTAACGGTGGCTTTTGCTATAATTACCAAATCCTTTCTATTGTCTACAATTTCTTTGAATGTCAAAGACTCTACAAAATTGTGGTTCGTACTGTCAAAGAACTCGCTACCAGTACCTTTCAATACAGATTTCAGTTGCCCAGTTTCAGTCACACAAATGAAGAACTCAAGAGTATCAGAAGCGCCCAAAAGAACCGGTACGCTGACATCCATGGCATCAACTGGTACAAACGCACCATTGACAAGAGCAAGACCGCCAGTGAATCGCATAGTATAGCTGTTTACTCCTGGTCCCTGGAATGCCAACCCTCTAACAACGCCATTTGCGTGTAGGTAACGCTCGCCAGCTTCGATAAATTTGATTGCCGAATCTGTGAAGTTCTCCTCAGACAAAGTTCCAAATTCCCTAATGTCGGTTATAGATTTGAAATCTTTTGCATTGTGACTTACACCCGCAACGGCAAAATATTCATTATTATCGATCAGTGTAGGGAATAATTCAATAGCTATCCACCCAGCAAGACCCGTTGTTCCTGGGAAAATGCTTTCCTCTCTAAACTCAATATCTATAAAGTTTACATAGGTTTCGTCGTATACTCTGACAGGATGATTCTTCTTTCCACGAGCAACCGGACCACCACGGGTTAAATCCAGATTTAGCAAATAGATATCAAACTCTCCAGTTGTCGAATTGTAATTTGTAATCGTCAACTGAACAAAATGTCGGAAATCAGTAATCCCATATCTGTAGCCCTTAAGTTTTGGAGATACTCTTCTAATTCTCCATCCGGACAAAGAACCTATATTGCCAGATCCTGGTAATGCTGGAACGCTTCCGACATCTGCTTTAGGAATTCTTGCACGCTCAACAGCAACAGACTTACCAATATCATTCACGAATACTTCGTGATAGTGGTGATATTCGTCTGGATTATCTCCAATCATATTATTTAGATTGAACATAACAGAGTCATCTGAAAAATATATATTGACTGGCGTCCCAATAGGCAGCGGATCCTGCATTGGATTACCAGTAGCGTGAATACTATTCAGAACAGTTATGTTAGTTTGACCGGATCCAGTACAAGAAAAAGATACAGAATCGATAATAAAACGTCCGTAATTTTGGATGTCAGGATTATTTGGATCTATTGGTTGAACAACAATGGTTTTACCTGGGAATAAACCCTCTGTAGCCAAATCCAAAGATACCGAATATGTAACTATGTCTGTGTTATCTATATTATCTACGGTAATATTTGAAATAACAGCTGGCCAATAGCCATTACCATCTGTAAACCTTGGCTTAGCTAAAGTGTCTCTTCGGTTGCCATTTACTATAAAGTTTCTACCTGTAACTGGGAATATTATCAGTGTAGAATAATTGGACGCCGCAATAGAGGATGGATAAGGCACAGATGAACCAGAGCGACTCATAACTGGAGTTGCAAAGCCAGAACGCATGAATCCCAAACCAAGACCATCGTATTGATCTGCTGCATCACCCACAACGTTAAGGGTATAAGTACCCACCTCTATGTTACCAGAGGTGGCATTTATTTGAGCAGAAATAATAGAGAAGGCAGCTCCATTATAATCATCTGCCAACATAATTCCAAATTCACCATTTTGGTTAAATGCAATGAATCGATAGTTGTATCCGCCAGCTCTAAACTTCTTGTTAGTTGCCTCAACAATGATATCTATGTTGTAATAGCCTGGGGTTGTTCCTTGATTTCCACTAACGTCAATTGCTGGTAAATCAAAAAACACACTTGGATTACCTGAAGGATACAGCCTGAGATATAGATTATAATGATTTGCATCAATCTTTGCAGGATCAAACCCAATACCAACAGCCACAGCTCCACGAGGACTTCCAAGAATAACACTATTCACTGATGTTTGACTTGACGGAATATTTGGAACAACACCCGCCGCCGCCAATACGCCCCATGTTTCCATATCGAAATTAGGTCGATCAATTCTGGCAAAATATCCATCGCTAGCAATATCAAAAAGATTGTTTGAATTAACTCTTACGGCCCATTCGGTTCCTGCAGTGAACCTAACTGACATAATTGGATACCTGGCCTCAATTCCATTTCCATAGTTAATGCGAAGAATATCTCCGGGTCTCACATTGGTAAATTGAGAATCGAAAACAAAATTTGTGTTATCAGGCAAGAACTTGATAACATCATCACCATTATTGATGTTATCGTTTGGAGCTAGCCCGCTAGGCTCCGCCAAAAACGCATTGATTTTGGTAACAGGCACAACATTGATTGTGTAACCGTCAATCTTCAAATCTTGAATTCTAGCTGTTCTTGGAATGCCATTGGAATTGAGAGTGGCGCGATCAACACCAGTCGCCAATGTCTCTTGATTGTCAACAAAATCCAGAGCGTCTTGAACATTGGTAATATTTTTCGGAAGCTGCGTAAAGAGGGAAGAATCTACCGAAACAGCCGAAGCCGGATGTACCAATTCTATAGTGGCTTTTTCATGGCCAACCAATTCATTATTGATTTCTAGAAGGGCCTCAGCCACGTGAGTTGCCGGCCTTATATTTCCGTTAATATCCAATAAGCCAGTCCATGAATATACATCTCTAGAGTCAACCTGAACTGCATTCAAATCTATGTGGCTAGCAACATGTCTTGCCAATGTAAGGCTATCTGAAAGAAGCACGCCACCGGAAATGTGAATCAGTAAATTGATATTCTCTTCCGAAACAAGATTTTGAACTAAAGTAAGTTGAGTCTCGACCACCACAAGATCGGTATGCAGATCTGATGTTGAAAAATCCAAATCAAGTTTAATTTCCTTTATGCCAGCATTTGCGGCAACTTGATTATCTGTAATTGGTAATGTTACCAACCCAACAGCTTGCAAGGCAAGAGCATTGGGATTGCCATCAGGCCCAATCAGAACAGAGATCCGGTCATTCACGCTAGACTTTGATCCTTGCGGATTAATCCCGAGAGTTTTCTCAATTGAAAAAACAGCCTCTCGAAGTTGATTAATGGCAGAAGATCCAAGCTCAGAGAGATTGTCATCAATTCTCATGATTGTTCTGTCGTTATCTATAGTTTTAGGATAGTTTATCATAGCTTGTCTCAAGGTCGAAGGAACTCAAAGTCTCCCCAGGTACTATTTCCAATAAGCATTTGCTGAATAACAGCATGATCTGAAACTCCAGCGGACCCCCAAACCTGCACAGAAAGAGTACCTGGAGAAGATAGTGCTTTCCAAAAAATTGGAATGTTGACATATTCAAGTGCCGTCGCAGCTACCTGAATAGTAAAATCAGCAACGTCAACCAGATCTTCATATACCCTGACATTTAGAGCTATACTTCCGCTGGTTACATTTACTTTAAAGTAAACATTTCCTCTGATAATATCATTCTTTTGTATTAAACCAGCCCAACCCCATGAAATATAATCTAAGGTAGAAACATCGGTTAGCGGTACATAACCGCCTGTATTAGCTAGTGTATAATTGATTGAAGATGAGGTGGCGGCGGCTGTAGGCTGGAATACCGTATATCCAAAGTTAAGCGGATGAGGGATCATATCAGCCCCTTGGGCATAAAGAATTCCGCCACTTGTATACAGATAAACACCCGGAACAGATAAAGCCTCTGGGATTACTATCGGAACATTAGAGCTTTCTGTTACAACAAGAGCCCCTCCAAAGAAATTAATGTTTGAGAAACGTGATGCTATATTTACATTACCATCACTGTGACTAGCATCTATACAAACACCAGCGGCAAGAGTTAAATCACCCCCTGTTCCAGAATCACTACCTTGTGATTGAACTAATAATGTTTTGCCAGATGCGGCCGGCGTGGTAATGGTATCTTGAAATATTATTGGAGATACAATATTTGGGCTTAGTTTTATAGCTGAAACTATTTCACCAGCAAAATTTATTCCACCAGAAGAGCTGTTTAAAACAATACCTCCGCCCATACTATTTAAAACAATATTTCCGCCAGTACTATTTAAAATAATACCTCCGCCCGTACCATTGTTTGGATTAGTTCCAGACATTAATGTCAAATTTCCAGGAGCTCCGCTTGAGTTAACAGCACCAAGAGGAATGCCTTGGGCCATAATAATCATATCTGTGGCGATTGGAACGTCATTCGGAGGCTGAACAATTGTAGCTAAGTAATCTTTATTAAAAGACAGGCTAGACGATAGAATGTCTACAATTCCAGGATAGGAATATATACGAACGTCTCCGGCTTGACCAAGTACATTTACACCAGACTGCAACCACAAATTACCTGGCGTATTAACATTCGTGGTACTCTGTGAAATTAAGAACAAATCATTAGTTGCACCTGCCGAATCCTTTTGTGTTATTATTGGATTTACAATCGTAGAATCAAATGTCAAAAGTGGAGCAAATATATTCACGAAAGAATCGTGAATACCAGTGCTAAGATTTACACCGCTGCCCAACTGAAGCTCTCCGCCTTGTCCACTCAAATTGTTTTGGGCAAAAATTATTAGAGGCTGTCCCGGTGAAAAGCTATTAGTTTGCTCTGTTGTAATTGTATTGAAGCTGGTTCCATCCGGGAAAATCAAATCTCCGAAATTAGGATCTAGTCTGGTCAGTGCACTTCTAATCAACTTACCAGATATGCCATCGTATATAGCGATAGCACTGTTCGGGGCACTAGGAGGGCCTATGACAACATCTGACAAAGCCGAAATGGAAGCTACAATGGCATCAAGCTCGGTTTGAACGTCTCCGTATCCGCTAGTAACAGTTATCTGGCTTGCATAATGAAACCAGTCCCCGCCAGTCACATGGGCTATAAAATCCTGCTTATGAGTGGCTGAGAGCCCAGCCTCTCGCGCCCGGTTAGATCCGATGTATCTAGTCCTTACCATATTCTAATGCTCTAATATTGCGAGTTCCTTTTCCTTTCTTTTTGCAGGATTCTACTAAAGGCACGGAAAGATAATCTTACGGAAAGATAATATTATGGCTATGTCCAAGCTCCTCAATAACCAGGCCATTAACTACTGGGTGATTGTGTCCCTGATCTACGCTTGTGAGCTGGTTTATTTGATGGACAGAATGTATATTTTCAGAAATAACCACACGATGCATATGGGCCGGTATGCCACCAGGACCATTTACCATTCCAATCGAGGTAAGAATTTCAGACGGAAGAGTGCTCGTATCCCTAATAGAACGAACCTGACAGATAGGATCTGTCTTGCGCACACGTACAGCAGTAAACTTCTGAGCGCCAGATTCGAAAAGCATTGTTCTGTTACGCTCTACATCAATAATTTCATAACGCCACTCTTCA
>Ga0265323_10001231_pt1 | contig 12903 bp, 7 predicted proteins | sample 41225metaG_FD_193580 | JGI IMG/M metagenome (GOLD analysis project Ga0265323, IMG submission 193580) | Rhizosphere microbial communities from Carex aquatilis grown in University of Washington, Seatle, WA, United States - 4-12-25 metaG | ecosystem: Host-associated > Plants > Roots > Rhizosphere >... | reverse complement strand
CTCCGCTACAACAAGGCCGTCGCCGACATCACCAAAAAAACCACCGGCGAGAACATCATCTGGGCGCGCGGCGCCTGGGCCGGCAGCCAGCGGTATCCCATCCACTGGGGCGGCGATGCCGAAAGCACCGACGACGGCATGGTCGCGGAATTGCGCGGCGGCTTGTCGTTCGGCCTTTCCGGATTCTCGTTCTGGAGCCACGACGTGGGCGGCTTCACGGCGAACTCCGTGACCAACATGGACAAAAATCTTTTCGCGCGCTGGCTCGCCTTCGGGATGTTGAGCTCCCACAGCCGTTGTCACGGCGTCGCGCCCAAGGAACCGTGGAATTACGGCGAGGCGTTCATGGATGAATTCCGCGCGATTGACGAACTCAAATACCGCCTCATGCCCTATGTTTACGCCCAGGCCAAGGACTGCTCCGACCACGGCCTGCCGATGGTGCGGGCGCTGTTCCTCGAATATCCCGACGATCCCGGTTCGTGGAACGTGGATGATGAATATCTGTTCGGTTCGAGCCTGCTGGTGGCACCGCTGATGGAAACCGGCGCGACCGGACGGAACGTTTATCTGCCGCCGGGAACCTGGATTGATTATCAAACCGGAAAATCCTACGCCGGCGGCTGGCAAAAAATAGAGGCGGGCAAACTTCCGGTCGTGATGCTGGTGCGCGACGGCACGGTGCTGCCGCAAATCAAGCTCGCGCAATCCACCCTGCAAATGGACTGGTCGCAACTGGACCTCGTGGTCTTCGCCAAGGACGCCCAGACCGCCAAAGGACTGATTTGTCTGCCCACAGACAATGTGCTGCGCGAATTGTCGCTGAACAAAACCGGCGACACATTCAAACTGGCGAACGATCCACTGGCCGGCAAGGTGACATGGACAATCAAGGCGTCCGCCGGACAATAACCCGGGCAAACCGCATCAAACGAACAAAAGACTGCATCCTGATTTGCTTGTAGTGTCGAGCCTGCCGCCGTCGCGCCGAAGCGTCGCTATGGCGCGCCGCGAAGGCAGATGGCTCGACTGTTCGGCGCGCAGCGCCGACGCTACAGCAAAGCAGAACATCACAGAACGAAAGAAATAAAATGAAACGACCCAACCGGTATGCTGATATTCTCGTATTGTTTCTCGCCGTCTTTGCGGTGTTGCGGGCACCCGCCGCGCCAGTGCCCTTGGTTGGAGAAACTCCCGTGCCGTTGGACCAATTGCGCCCCGGCAACCCCGTGGTGCTTCCCATGACCGGCACCTGGCGGTTCAAGCTCGAACACGGCCAGAGTCCCGCCGTGAATGGCCAGTTGCCCGTGTCCACCAACGCGACCGCCGACAGCTTTGCCGCCGCCGATTTGAATGACCAGGACTGGAAAGATATTCCCATGCCGGCGAATTGGGAGATCGAAGGTTTTTCGAGACCCACGTTCCAGAATCGCGGCAAGGAGGCATCGGACGACATCGGCCTCTACCGCCGGTGGGTGGATGTGCCGAAAAGTTTTTCAGGCAAGCAGGTGCTCTGGCATTTCGACGGCGTATATGATGGCGCGGAAGTGTTCGTCAACGGCCGGCGCGCCGGCTACCACGAAAGCGGGTTCACGGCGTTTGACATTGATGTGACCCGCGCGCTCAAGCCGGGCAAAACAAATCTCTTTGCCGTCCGCGTTTACAAAAAAACGCCATCTGGCTCCATGGACAAGGGCGATTTCTGGTGCCTGGGCGGAATCTATCGGGACAATTACCTCGTGGCGTTGCCGCCCACCCACGTTGATGACGTGACCATCACCACCGGTTTGGACGCGCAATACCAGGACGCAACATTGAAGGCAACGGTGCGCGTCATCGGCAAGGCCGGATCGCGGTTCAAGGTCACTGGCGAACTGTATGGGTTCGACGGGAAGATGGTTTCCGTTCCGGCCATGGAGCAAAGCGGAAAGATCGGTTCTGACGGCGCGGGCACGGTCACGCTCGCGGCGCCGGTCAAATCGCCCAAGCTCTGGTCCGCCGAGAAGCCGAATCTTTATTACGTGCTGCTGCGCCTCGATTCCGGCCGGACGACCGAGCGGGTGCAGGAACGTTTTGGCTTCCGCCAGATTGAGAACCGCAACGGCGTGCTGCTGTGGAACGGCGTGCCGATCAAATGCACCGGCACCTGCCGGCACGAGGAGTTCTCGCCGTACGGCCATGCGCTGACCGAAGATTGCTGGAAGACGGACATCGCCTTGATGAAGGCCGCCAACATCAATGCCATTCGCACCAGCCATTACAACCATTCCGCGCGCTTTCTTGAACTCTGCGACGAGGCGGGATTCTACGTGCTCGACGAGGTTCCCTTCTGCTGGGTGGCGGATGACCCGATCGTCAGCCTGAAAAACACCAACGCCGTGTGGGCCTTCATTTTGCGCTCGAAGGAAACCCTCGCGCGTGACAAAAACCGCCCCTGCGTCATGGCCTGGAGCATTGGCAACGAAAGCGGCTACGGTCCCAACGCCCAATCCGCGTTCGATTACATGAAGGCAAACGACCCGACGCGCCCCGCTTTCATTTCCCAGCAAAATCTTGGCAAGAATCCGCGTACGGACTTTGAGGATTACCATTATCCAGCCATCCCGGAACTCCGGAGCCTGGCCACCAACAAAAGCCGGCTGAAAATTCCGGCCATCCTCACCGAGCAACCGCACACTTCCTGCGTGCGCGCGGCGATGGACTACGATTACGGCAACCAGGATTTCTGGGGCCAGGCGCTGGTCAACACCTGGGATGTCGTCTGGCCGGCGGACGGCATCACCGGCTCATGGATTTGGGAATGGCAGGATCAAGGAATGGCCGACAAATTTGCCGACCGCAATGGCGTGGACCCGGTGACCGGCATGAGGGATGAGAATTACAAAGGCATTGTCACGTCCGACCGGAAGCTCAAACCCGCCTACTGGTACGTGAAGATGGTCTATAGCCCGGTGACGACCGCCGCGCGCCAGGTGGTTCCGGTGGATGGCCGGTGCGTGGTTCCGATTCAGAACCGGTATGCTTTCACGGACTTGTCCGAATTGACCTGTCGCTGGCAGGCCTTGGCCGCAGGGAAGGAACTCGCGCACGGCGAGAGCCACATCGCGTGCAAACCGCGTTCCTCAACCGATGCGTCGTTCCCGGCCACTGCGGGAATGGACACGCTGCGACTTGAATTTCTTCACCCGGATGGCCGCACCCTTTACGTCACCACGTTGCGAACTCCGGCTTACCAACCTCCCGTCGCTCCGCCCGTGCTCGCTTCGGCAGAACCGGTTCGGCTTTCTGAAACCAATCAGAGCGTCGTCGTCGAAACCGCCGGAACCCGGTTGTCGTTGGACAAGCAAACCGGCCAGATTACTTCCTGGCGGGCTGGCGATCAGGACCTCGTGATTGGCGGACCGATCTTGAATCTCGGCGAAGGTCTCTTCGGCGGCACTGGTGGCACTGGCGGTGGCGGCGGCGAAGGTCGGCGTCGCGGCTCCGGTCCGATCAGCAACGGTAAGCCGCCCATTCTGACGAATGCGGTTGTGACCGCGACAATGGATGGCGCCATGGCCAAAATCTCCGTGACGGCTGACGTTTATCTGGCCGGTTCGGATGAACTGAAAGGACAGCTCAATTACACACTGGCCGTCGGTGCCGATGCCCAGGCCGACGTCGCGTGGAATCTCAACTGGAGGGGCACCAACGCGACCGCTCTGGAAGCCGGGCTCAAATTCCTGCTCCCCGCCGCGATGGACCGGATGTCGTGGCTCAGCGAAAGCCGTTGGACCGAGTATCCGCCCGGCCACATCGGAAATCCGACCGGCGCGATTACGAGCCAGGACATTTCCTTCCGCTCGTCGAAGCGCGACGTGCATTGGATGGCACTTTCGGGCGGCGGAAAATACAGCCTGGTTGCGCTCGGCACCGGCAAGCCCTTGCACGCCCGCGGCCGCGTGGAAACCAACGGCACGATGCTGTTTCTCAGCTCCGCCATCGGCGTCTCACGCGATTACGGTTCCAGCGCGATGCCGGGCTACGACATCAAGTTGACGCCGGACAGCCCCGTCGGCGGCGCTTTCCGCCTTCGCATCGCAACCGGTAAACAGGAGTAGAACATGAAACAGCGACTTTATTTTTTGGCAGTTCGTTTTTTTTACGTTTTGATCGGATTGTTGTGTTTGAATGCTTCCTTGCTGCATGGCGCCGGGAATATTGCGCCGCCGGCCGGTCCGGCGGCCCGCCCGCTGGACATTTATTGGATTGATATGGAAGGCGGCTCCGGCACGTTGATCGTCACGCCCGCCGGAGAATCCATTCTCGTGGACACCGGGAATCCCGCCGGAACCAACTTGCTGGACTCCAGTGCGGCCCGCATCCATGCCGCCGCCGTCGCCGCGGGCGTGAGCAAAATTGATTACCTGATCACCACCCATTTCCACACCGACCATTATGGCGGCGCGGCGGACCTGGCCAAACTAATGCCGATTGGCGTCGTGCTGGACAACGGCATTCCCGACCACGATCCCGACGGCGTCACCAATAACAACCAGCGGTTTCTGAAAAGCATCCAGCCGTACCGGGATTTCAAGGCGGACCAGCGCCAGTTGATCCGTCCCGGCCAGGTCCTTCCGCTGAAACAATCCAGCGGCGCCGCCCCGCTCACTTTTTCTTTTGTCGGAACGCGCCGGCAATTCCCGGTTCCCGGCAGCGCGCCGACCAATGCCATTTGTTCCGGGGGCGTCGAGCATGCCGCCGACACCTCCGACAACGGCAACAGCGCCGTCATGCTGCTGAAATTCGGCTCGTTCAAGTTCTTCGACGGCGCGGACCTGACCTGGAACCTGGAAGCCAGACTGGTTTGCCCGTCAAACCTCGTGGGGACGGTTGATGTTTACCAGGTTGATCACCACGGCCTGAATCTCAGCAACAATCCGCTCCTTGTTCGCAGCTTGTCCCCGACGGTGTCGGTGATGGGCAACGGTTCGCGCAAGGGCGCCCACGCTGAAACCCTGGCCACATTGCGGAGCGTTCCTTCCATCCAGACCATGTGGCAACTCCATCGCAACACGCTGGGCGGCAAGGAAGTGAACACCGACCCCGAGTACATCGCCAATCTGCCCGCCAAATGCGACGGCAACTACATCAAATGTTCCGTGGATTCTTCCGGCAAGTCCTACACCATTTCCATTCCCGCCACCGGCGTTTCCAAAACCTACGCCACCGTATTGGACCGGCCTTACTGACAAACACACCCGCCCAGAACCCGGATGAAATCGCGCCTCCTGACGATTGCCCTGATTCCGTTGCTCGCGAGCGCCGCCCCGGCCGCCAAGGATTCCTGCTTTGATTGCCACAGCGTCGTGGAAGGCACGAGTGTCGTCTTCAAGGATGACGTGCATTACACCAATGCGGTCAGTTGCGCCGCCTGCCACGGTGGCGATGCCAGTGAAGACGACCAGAACGTGTCCATGAACGCGGATCGCGGCTTCAAGATTCGGGTCAAGCGCAAAGAGATGCCCGACTACTGCGGGCGCTGCCACAGCGACGCCAAATTCATGCGCAAGTTCAAGCCGCAGCAGCGCACAGACCAACTGGCTCTCTACCGGACCGGCGTCCATGGCAAACGGCTGGCGGCGGGCCAAACGAAAGCCGCGGAGTGCGTGGACTGCCACGGCGTCCATAACATCCGGGCGGTCAGCGACCCGCTGTCAACCGTCCACCCAAAAAACATCACCGACACCTGCGCCAAGTGCCACGCGGCAACGGCGGACCTGTTTCGGAAAAGCCCGCACGGACGGGTGTTCAACTCCGAAAAAAGGCCGGGCTGCACGGTTTGCCACGCCAGTCACGCCACCGAACCAGCCACCACGGCCATGCTCGCGGGCGCAAAGGCCGTCTGTGCGCGATGTCACAAGGCCGGGTCCGACGGCGAAAAGGCCGCGGCGGAAATGGCGCAGTTGCTCACCGGATTGGAAACCGCGGGCCCCGGCTCGAAAGAGGCGCTGGCCCGGGCGCGCCTCGCCGTGCATACTCTCGACGTGGACGCTGTCAAGCAGGTAGCCGCGCCCGCTGAAGTTAAAGAATCAAACGCAAAGCCGCCTGAAAAATAATATGAATCAGATGAATCGCCGCGAGTTTTTGCAGCGGTCGTTGGTCGTGGGTGCCGCCGCAGTTCTTCCTGTGAACGCGTGGTCGGCCGAGGTCCGCCGTGGAAGCGACGTGATTGAACTCGGACCCGCCAAGGTGACGGTGTCGCGCATGGCAATCGGGACCGGCTCTTTCGGCGGCGGCCACAGTTCGAACCAGTTGCGAAAGCTCGGCGCCGACGGCGTTGCGGACCTGTGGTGCCACGGATTCGACAACGGCGTGTTCTTCTGGGATTCCGCCGATTCCTACGGCACCCACGCAGCCATCAAGATCGCCCTGAAGACAGTCCCGCGGCAAAAGGTCACCATCCTGACCAAGAGCGACGCGAACTCCGCCACAAAAATGCAGGCCGATCTGGATCGCTTTCGGCAGGAGATGGGGACGGATTATATTGACATCCTTCTGCTTCACGGCCGGATGCATCCCCAATGGGACGAGAAGGACAAGGGCGCCATGGACGTGTTGTCCGAGGCCAAACAAAAGAAAATCGTGCGCACGGTGGGCATCAGTTGCCATTCGGTCGCCGCCATGAAGGTGGCGGCCAAAAGCCCGTGGCTCGAGGTTTGCATGACCCGGATCAATCCCGCCGGCGTCCGCATGGACGCCGCGACGGATGAGGTGCTGCCGATCCTGGCGGAAATGAAGGCCAACGGCAAAGGGATCATCGGCATGAAGATTCTGGGCGAAGGCCAGTTGGTTGACCGCAAGGACGAGGCCCTGCGCTTCGCGGTGACCAAGGACGCGGTCCACTGCTTCACGATCGGCTGCGAAAGCCGCGCGGAGTTCTTGGACAACTTGAACCGCATCGCGAAAGTCTCCCAGCCAGCCTGAGCAACCGAACCGTGAAAAAAAACTTCACCAACCTGACTGAAAATCCATCAAACGAATAATCAATATGAAAAAATACAATCATTCCCCGGTCGCAGCCCTCGTCGGTCTTGCGTTATTGGCAACCAGCGCGCAATCGCAAACCGCCTCCACCATTCCGCATCTCGAAAAACAGGGCACCGCCACGCAACTGGTCGTGGACGGCAAACCGTTTCTCGCGCTGGCCGCGGAACTGCACAACTCCAGCGCCTCCAGCCTGGAGTACATGAAACCGCTCTGGCCCAAACTGGTGGCATCCCACCTCAACACGGTGCTCGCCACGGTGAGCTGGGAATTGATCGAACCGGAGGAGGGCAAGTTCGACTTCCGCTTGGTGGACGGCCTGCTCCAGGAAGCCCGGACGAACGATCTCCATTTGGTTTTGCTCTGGTTCGGCAGTTGGAAAAATGGCAAGTCCAGCTACCAGCCGCTCTGGGTCAAAACCGACCAAGCCCGTTTCCCGCTCGCGTGCGACTCGGACGGCAAAAGTCTGCCCATCATGACCACGTTCAGCGACGCCAACCGGGATGCTGATGCGCACGCCTTCGCCATGCTCATGCGGCATCTCCGCGAGGTGGACGGCGAGAAGCACACCGTCCTCATGATCCAGGTGGAGAACGAGGTCGGCACACTCGGCGACTCCCGGGACCGCAGCCCCGCCGCCAACGAAGCCTTTGCGAAGCCGGTGCCGAAGGATTTGATGGACTATCTGGTGCAGCACAAGGACACGCTGGCGCCGGAATTGCTGAAAGGGTGGGCGGCCCATGGTTTCAAAACCTCCGGCACCTGGACGGAAGTGTTTGGTCCGGGCAAGCCGGCTTCGGTCCAGCTGTATGGACCGGATCTGACCGACAAGAAAAAGGATATTTATTGGCGGCAGTTGAACTGGACGTCGGATGAATTCTTCATGGCCTGGCGCTATTCAATGTATGTCAACCAAGTGGCTGCCGCCGGCAAGGCGGAATACGACATCCCGATATATGTCAATTCCTGGCTGCAACAGCAAGGCTGTCCGCGCCCCGGCGAGTATCCCAGCGGCGGGCCGGTCCCCCAGGTGCATGACATCTGGCGGTTTGGCGCGCCGGCGATTGATATCCTGTCGCCGGACCTCTACATCGAGCAATTCGCCGAGACGTGTGCGCGCTACACCCGGAACGGCAATCCGTTGTTCATCCCCGAGTCACAGGCTGGCGTGCGGGGGGCCGCCAACGCGATTTATGCATTCGGCGCGTGCAACGCCATCGGCTATTCTCCCTTCGGGGCTGACCGGTTCGCCGGTTCCGACCTGGAACTGGCGCGCACTTATGATCTTCTTTCATCGGTGTCTCCGCTGATCCTAGCCAATCAGGGCAAAGGCACGATGACGGCCGTGTTGCTGGATGCCACCAACGCGACGCAAACGTTCCGGTTGGGGAATTACAAAATCGAGGCGAAATTCTGGGTGCCTCCCGCCTGGACGCACGCGACCAATACCATGCCGGGACCCATCGCCGGTCTTTTCATTTCCACCGGCCCGGATGATTACATTGTCATGGGCAGGAACCTGGCGGTCAATTTTTACAGCACCAACGAATCCGAAAACGTGGGCATCGGCACGGATGAGGAAGGCGTTTATGAAAATGGCCGGTGGGTTCCGGGCCGCCGGTTGAACGGCGACGAAGTGTATGAATGGCGGACGCTGCACTTTCGCGACGACAAATACAGCATCCAGCACGTCAAGGTGTACCGTTACCGGTGAGCGCTCCCAGTTCGAAAAGACGGGCGCTTTAAAACATTGGCTCCTCGCCCCGGCCCCGTAAAGGGGCGTGGCCCCCACGGGGCTTTACGCCCTCTCCTCCTTGAGGGAGGCGAGGGAGAAAGACCGGTGAGGTCATTTGCGGCGTTGTTTATTCGCCGGCAACCGGGCAAAATTACCTTTTACAAATTTGAACACCATGAACAGCCGCCAATATATACTGTCCGCGCTTTGCCTGTTTTTCGCGATTTCAGCCGCCTCGGTTCGCGCCCAATATCAACATCCGTTTCAAGACCCGACCCTGCCGGAGGAAGTGCGCGTTACCAACATCGTTTCCCTGATGACACTGAACGAGAAGGTGGCGTTCCTTAGCCAGCGTCCCGGCGTGCCGCGCCTCGGCATCAAGCCCCTGGGCCACGCGGAAGGACTTCACGGCCTCGACCAGGGCGGCCCCAGCAACTGGGCGCCAAAACCTCCCTATCTCACGACCATCTTTCCCCAGGCCATCGGCATGGCCGAAACCTGGGACACGAATGTGATGCATCAAGCCGGCGCGGTGGAAGGTTATGAGGCGCGCTATCTGTTTCAGAGCACCAACTACCACCACGGCAGCCTGATCATGCGTGCGCCCAACGCCGACCTGGGCCGCGACCCGTGCTGGGGCCGCACCGAGGAATGCTACGGCGAAGACCCGTTTTTCAACGGGACGATGGCGGTGGCTTTCATCAAAGGACTTCAGGGCGACAACCCGAAATACTGGCAGACCGCGTCGCTGCTGAAACATTTCTTTGCCAACAGCAACGAGAATGGCCGCGATGGTTCTTCATCCGATTTCGATGAAGCCTTGTTCCGTGAATATTATTCGGTGCCCTTCCGCATGGGTTTCGAGGAGGGTGGCGCGCGGTGTTTCATGGCGTCGTACAACGCGTGGAACCGGGTTCCCTGCACCGTTCAGCCGGTCATCAAGAACGTGGCGATCAAGGAATGGGGCGTCGATGGCATCATTTGCACCGACGGCGGCTCGCTGCGGAACCTGGTCAACCATCATCACTATTACGCGACCACGAACGAAGCGGCAGCGGCCTGCGTGAAAGCCGGCATCAACCAGTTCCTGGACAATCACCGCCCGGGCGTCCTCTACGCGCTGACAAACAATCTCCTGACCGAAGCCGACATTGACCAGGTCATCAAGGGCACGTTCCGCGTCTTCATCCGGCTCGGTCTGCTGGACCCGGCGACGAACAATCCCTACGCCGCCATCGGCGCCGCCACCGAACCCGAACCGTGGAACACGCCCGAACACAAGGCGGTCGCGCGATTGGTGACGCAAAAATCCATCGTGCTCCTGAAAAACTCTGAAAACCTGCTGCCGCTCGACCGGACAAAACTCAAATCCATCGCCGTCATCGGTCCATTCGCGGACGAGGTTCTGCTCGACTGGTACAGCGGCACGCCACCGTACACTGTCACACCATTGCAAGGCATCAAGGAAAAGGTTGGCCCCGGCGTCATCGTGAATTTCGCCACCAACAACGCCAATGGCGAGGCGGTCAAACTCGCCAAGGCAGCCGACGTGGTGATTGTTTGTGTGGGCAATCATCCCACCGGCGGCCTCACCAATTGGGGGAAGGTCGCCCTGCCCAGCTATGGCAAGGAGGCCGTGGACCGCAAATCCATCAAGCTGGAGGATGAGAAGCTGATCAAACAAATGTACCAGGCAAATTCCAACACCGTCGTCGTGCTCATCTCCAGTTTTCCGTACGCCATCAACTGGTCACAGAAACACGTTCCGGCGATTGTCCACCTGACGCATTGCAGCCAGGAGGAAGGCAGCGCGCTGGCGGACGTGCTGTTCGGCGATTACAACCCGGCGGGCCGGCTGGTGGAAACCTGGCCCAAATCGCTCTACCAACTGCCGCGCATGATGGATTACAACATCCGCGATGGCCGGACCTACATGTATTTCAAACACCAGCCGCTTTATCCGTTCGGCTATGGCTTGAGTTACACCACGTTTGATTATTCCGATTTGAAGACCAGCGCGCCAACGCTCGCCAAAGACGGTACGATTACCGTGAGCGTGAATGTAAAAAACACCGGCAGCCGCGCGGGCGAAGAAGTCGTCCAGCTTTACGTCAAACACCTGAAGTCTGCATTGGAACATCCGATCCAGGAACTTCGTGGGTTCAAGCGGGTGGCGTTTCAGCCCGGCGAACAAAAAACGGTCGAAATCCCCCTGACGGCAAAATCACTGGCTTATTGGGATGAAAATAAACATGCTTGGAATCTCGAAAGCGGGACCATTGAAGTTCGTGTCGGCTCTTCTTCCGCCGACGAACGTTTGAAAACGACCGTTACAGTTGAGTAATTGGCTATGCAAAAAATCTTGAAACTTCGCGGCGCCATCGGGCTGGTCATGCTGGGTCTGGCGTACACCACGCCGGCTCAATCTCCGGCTTCCCAAACTACGCCGTCAGAACCTTACGTCTGGCGCAATGTGGTCATGGGCGGCGGCGGATTCGTCACCGGTATCATTCCTCATCCCCGCCAAAAAGGTTTGATGTATGCGCGCACCGACGTCGGCGGCGCCTACCGCTGGGACGATCAAGCACAGCGGTGGATTCCCATCACCGACGGGATTGGCGACGTTGATTTTACCGGCATTGAAAGCCTCGCGATGGATCCTTCCGATACCAACCGCGTTTATCTGGCGGCCGGAATTTACAGCGGGGGGAAGGCCGCCATCCTGCGCTCCGCCGACCAGGGCCGCACCTGGCTGCTCACGGAAGTCCCGTTCAAAATGGGTGGCAACGAGTCCGGCCGCTTCAACGGCGAACGTCTCGCCGTGGACCCGAATCAGGGCGACATCCTTTTCTTCGGCTCGCGCCGCGACGGCTTGTGGAAAAGCGCCGACCGGGGAGCGACCTGGCAGAAAGTTGAAGGTTTTCCCAATATCATTACCACCAACCAAACGCCGCCGGCCGCTGCCAGCGCGGCCACCAATTCCCGTCCGCGATTCCGCGGTTTCGGCCAGCAGGCGGTCGGCATCGTGAGCGTGGTGTTTGACCCCGTCAGCGGCAAACCCGGCAGCCCGACCCCCGCGCTTTATGCGGCGGTGGCCGCGACGGGCACCAATCTTTTTTGCAGCACCGATGGCGGCGTTACCTGGCTGGCCGTCTCGAATCAGCCGGTGGGATTGCGCCCCAATCACCTCGTGCGGGCACCGGATGGAATTTTTTACCTGAGCTACGGCCGGGAGCCGGGTCCCAATTCAATGAGCGACGGCGCGATTTGGAAATTCAACCCGAACGGCGGCGTCTGGACCGACATTACACCGGTTCATCCCAAGGATACCGACCAGCCGTTTGGCTACGGCTGCGTCGCGGTGGACGCGCGGCATCCGCAGACCCTCATGGCCACCACGTTCACCCACTGGCATCCGCACGATGAAATTTTCCGCAGCACCAACGGCGGCGCAAGCTGGACGCAGTTATGGAACGATGACACCCGATGGGACTACTCCAGCGCACCTTACACCGCCACCCGCTCGCCGCATTGGATGGGCACCATCGTGATCAACCCGTTTAATTCGGACCAGGTGCTGTTCACCACCGGCTACGGCATCTGGTGCTGCACCAATGCGACCGCCGCCGACGCGGGCAAAGCAACCCATTGGGTTTTTCTCGACCAGGGTTTGGAGGAAACCGTGCCGCTGGCGTTGATCAGTCCTCCGAAGGGACCACACCTGATAAGCGGAATGGGCGACATTGACGGCTTCCGGCACGACGATCTGGATAAATCACCCGCGGAAGGAACTTTCTCCGGCCAGCGTTATGGCAACACGGAAGACCTGGCGTTTGCCGGGGAAAACCCGAATATCATCGTCCGCACCGGCACCGGCGGAGGCCGCGGAACCAACCGCATCATCCACGCCTCCATTTCCAAGGACGGCGGCAAGACTTGGAAAACCCTCGCCGGCGAACCGGCCAGCAATTTCGGCGCCGGACCGATTGCGATCTCGGCGGACGGCAAAACCATCGTGTGGACGCCGCGGGGTGGCTAACCGAATTACTCTGTGGACCAGGGAACTCATTGGACAGTTTGTGCGGGACTTCCTTCTAATGTTCGCGTCGTGGCCGATCCGGTCAATGCTTCGCGCTTCTATG
>Ga0265323_10001230_pt1 | contig 12904 bp, 3 predicted proteins | sample 41225metaG_FD_193580 | JGI IMG/M metagenome (GOLD analysis project Ga0265323, IMG submission 193580) | Rhizosphere microbial communities from Carex aquatilis grown in University of Washington, Seatle, WA, United States - 4-12-25 metaG | ecosystem: Host-associated > Plants > Roots > Rhizosphere >... | reverse complement strand
CCTATCCGAAGTTGAAATTGCTTCCCGGAGGATACCGGGTGTCGGCTGGGATTTTTGACCAGCGGGAAAATAAGTTTATAGCTTATTCACACGGGATAAAAGCCTTTAATATGATTTCCGAAAAGCGCGACCATGGAACTGTTTATTTAGACCATCGCTGGAATTGGCGTCTTCCGAAAGGGGGGAAGGGATGATGGCAGAAAGAAAACCGTTGGTGAGTATAGTTACGGTGAATTTCAACCGAAAACAGCTTACCAAAAAATGCCTTGATTCTTTGTATGCCGTTGATTATCCGAAGAATAAACTCCAGATCATCGTTGTTGATAATTGTTCGCAGGATGGCTCTGTCGGTTTCATAAAGAATACATATAAACGGGTCACGCTGCTTGCGAATAAGAATAACAATTATTGCCAGGCGTGTAACCTGGGCATCCAGAGATCAACGGGCAAATACATTGTCCTGTTGAACAACGATGTGAAAGTGAACAAGACCTGGCTTTCGGAATTGGTCAAGGCTATGGAGGCGGACAGCTCGATCGGCGCCGCAACTTGTAAACTCCTGAAACCGGACGGCACTATTCAGAACGCCGGGCTTTATGAGTTGCCGAATTTTTATTGGGATGAGAGGGGGGCGGGCGGCAAGGCCGAAGAATATGATTCTCTGGTTGAGGTTGAGGCGATTTCCGGGGCGTGTGCCTTATACAGAAGCAGCGCTTTAAAGCAGGTCGGCCTGCTGGATGAAGATTTTGTCATGTATGGCGAAGATGTGGATATGTCTTTCCGGTTAAAGGAAAAAGGCTGGAAATTGACCTATGTTCCACACAGTGTTGGTTACCATAAGATGCACGGCAGCGGGAACGAAAAGCTTTCACGCGATTACATAGAAAAGAACCGTCTGATCTTCATCGCCAAGCATTTTCCGCTCCTTTTGACCAGGTCATTGGTAGGGAACAACTATTTTATGGTAAGCAAGGACGATCCCGAATGCGGCAAGCTCTTGGACGTCTTACCCAGGATATTTATAAAACTCGAAACCCACCACAACCGCCAGGTAATTAGCGCCATTACAAACGACCTGTTCGCGGAATTAAAGCGCATATTAAGCGGAGAAAACAAGAAATTGGAAGAGCTCTTACGCGACCATCACAACGATCTTGTTTATACGAAGGGCGAGCGTGATCGCCTTAAAGTTGAAGATGAATCACATCGTAAAAAGCTTGCCGATCTGTCCAGCCAGTTGGAGCTGGCCTCCAAAGCGCTAGGCAATTACAAGAATGAGATCACCAATCTATCCGAGATGCACAAAAAGAATCTGGATGCCATCGCTGTTTTATCCGACAACCTCAAGGGCAGCCTGGAGTTGGTTTCTCAAAAAGATAATGCGATCTTGGAAAAGCAGCAGAAACTCTACGAACTCTCCCGTCGCTTCGATATGACTTCCGAAGAGCTCAAGCAGTACCAGGATAAGACACGCGTGTTTGCTCAACAACTGCAGGAAAGCATCGAATCCGGACACTCAAAAGACTCGACTATCCAAGAGAAGGCCAGGCAGATCGAAGCGTTCTCAAGGCGTATAGCCCTGTCGCAGGATGAGCTTCAAGGTGCCAAGGAGGAAGTCGCTCAATTGAGCCAAAAACTGCAGGAAAGCATTGAATTCGGACGCTCAAAAGACTCGACTATCCAGGAGAAGGCCAAGCAGATCGAAGCGTTCTCCAGACGAATAGCCCTGGCACACGATGAGCTTCAAGGTGCCAAGGAGGAAGTCGCTCAATTGAGCCAAAAACTGCAGGAGAATCTTGATTCTGAACTTTTTAAAAACGCCGAAATTTTACAAAAAGATGAGCAGATCGGGCAATTTTCCAGAGACATAGATTGTCTGAAGAACGAATTAAAGGATAGCCTTGAATCCGGGATCAATAAGGACTCGGCAATCCAGGAGAAGGCCAAGCAGATCGAGGACCTTTGTAAGCGAATTGCCGAAGCACAGGAAGAGCTTAACAATTACAAGGAGGAAATTTCTCTCCTCACCAGAAAGTTGCAGGAAAGTCTCGATTCCGGATTGCACAAAGATACTTTCATCCTTGAGAAAGAGAAGCAGTATCAGCAATTGGTTCAGGAGACCATTTTCCTGAAGCATGAATTAGCGAACCATCAGGAGGAAATTTCCCAGTTAAATAATACCTTAAAGGAGACATTTGACTGCGGGCTCGTAAAAGATTCGATCATTCAGGAAAAGGCAGGGCAGGTTGAAGCTCTTTCGAGGCAGCTTGTTAGTCTACAGGACGAGACACAGTTGCTTACTCAAAAGCTGCAGGAGAGCCTGGATACCGGACTCATGAAAGATACCGAGCTCGTGAGCCGGGGCGAAGAGATCAGGGAACTTTTTGAAGAAATAACCCGTTTAAATACTAATTTAAAAGAGACCTTTGACTGCGGGCTCGTAAAAGATTCGATCATCCAGGAGAAGGTAGAGCAGCTTGAAGCGCTTTCGGAGCAGCTTGTTGGCCTACTGGAAGAGACGCGTTTGCTTACTCAAAAGCTGCAGGAGAGCCTGGATTCCGGGCTCTTGAAAGATTCCGAGCTCGTGAGCGGGAGAGAACAGATCGGGAAACTCTCCGAAGAAATATCCCGTTTAAATACAAATTTAAAAGAGACCTTTGACTGCGGGCTCGTGAAAGATTCGATCATCCAGGAGAAGGCAGAGCAGGTTGAAGCGCTTTCGAGGCAGCTTGTTGGCCTACAGGAAGAGATGCACTTGCTTACTCAACAGCTGCAGGAGAGCCTGGGTTCCGGGCTCTTGAAAGATGCAGAGCTCATGAGCAGGAGCGAACAGATCGGGAAACTCTCCGAAGAAATTGGCCGTTTGCAAAATGAGTTAAGCGACCGCCAGGAAGCAATATCCCGGTTAAGTTACAACTTAAAGGAGAGCCTTGACTCGGGGCTATTGAAAGATTCCGAGCTCATGAGCAGGAGCGAACAGATCGGGAAGCTCTCCGAAGAAATATCCCGGTTAAGTAACAACTTAAAGGAAAGCCTTGACTCGGGGCTATTGAAAGATTCCGAGCTCATGAGCAGGAGCGAACAGATCGGGAAGCTCTCCGAAGAAATTGGCCGTTTGCAAAATGAGTTAAGCAATCGCCAGCAAGAAATATCCCGGTTAAGTAATAACTTAAAGGAAAGCCTTGACTCTGGGCTATTGAAAGATTCCGAGCTCATGAGCAGGAGCGAACAGATCGGGAAATTCTCCGAAGAAATAGGTCGTTTGCAAAATGAGTTAAGCAATCACCAGCAAGAAATCGTCCGGCTTTCCAATACATTAAAGGAGAGCCTTGACAGCGGATTATTAAAAGACGGTTTGTTGTTGGAAAAAACGCTTCAGCTGGAAACCATAAGCAAGGAGTTGGGAAAGGTCAGGGAAGAGCTGAGCAGTATTTATCAATCCGAAGGTTTCAGATTTGTCCTGAAACCGCTATGGAAGATCATCTGGCATACGAGGCGTGTTCTGAAGGCCTTATTGCATCGCGTAAACAGCATATTTTGGCTGTTTATAGGGCTTCTCTTGACTCCGTTCATTCTGCTTCAGGCTTTATTGCTTGCCTCTGAAGGCATTGCGGAGATCACTTTTGGAAAGCTTTCCGTCCTTTTCAGGAGAAAACGCAGTGTAGTTTCCTTTGAAAATCTCTCCGTGAGCGTGGTCATCCCGAATTGGAACGGGATTGACTTGTTGCGGCAGTGCTTGGGTTCAATATATGAGATCGAAGAATTCAAGACCGGAAAACATGAAGTTTTGGTTGTCGACGATGCAAGTAAGTATTCGATCGCAAAATGTATCAAGGATGAATTCCCCAAAGTAAGGGTTATCCGTAATCTGTTGAACCGCGGATTCGGCAGGACCTGTAATCGGGGTGTTAAGGAAGCCAAGGGCGAGCTGATCGTGCTCTTGAATAACGATATCATGGTCTCTCCAGATTTCCTGGCGCCTCTCAAAGAGCACTTCAGGGACGCGGAGGTCTTTAGCGTGGCGCCCAAGCTTTATTATTGGGACAAAAAGACTTTCAACTACGGCATGCACATGGGCCGGTTCGAGAACGGCTATCTGAGCCTCTGGAACGAGGCGGAAACCGGCAACGGCGATAAGATCTCGCAGACCGCGCCCACGGTTTTCGCTGTAGGCGGGGCCATGGTTTTTCGCAAGAAAGATTTTTTCTGGCTGGGAGGTTTTGACGATATTTACCGCCCCAACTGTTGGGAGGATATCGATATCTCCTATCGCGCCCAGAAACGCGGTCTGAAAGTCTTATATGAACCCAAAAGCCTGGTCTATCACAAGGGTGCGGCTACCCTTAATTACATCCGGCATAAAGAGATTAAGAATGAACTTTTGTTCATGTGGAAGAACCTTACCGATGTCGGGATGCTTCTGAGTCATATAAATGCCCTTCCGAAATTCTTTTATCATGGGAGGCATTCCAGCAGGATAACCTTCTTGAAGGGATATTTCTGGGCTTTCGACCATCTTCCCTGGGCCTTGGCACATAAATTCCGTGAGGCAAGATATAGGAAGATCAGCGATAAGAAGATCCTCGACAAGTGCATGCTTTATTACCGTAATTTCCGGCGCAACAATTACGTGCATCGCAACCGTAAATCACTCCTTTTGGTAACACCTTTCATGCTTTATCCTCTGAACTGTGGTGGGAAACTGCGAATTTATAATTTCTGTAAACGCTTGGCGCAGGGGTACGACATCACATTGCTTTCGCTGATACATGACGAGAAAGAAAGGGAATACATCCCGGCGCTGAAGAATGTGTTTAAAGAGGTACACGTGGTCCATGACAAAACACCGTCCCCGGAACTCTTTTTCCCGGAACGCTATAAATATTCATACAGCTCTCATTTCATCGACAAGCTAAAAGAGATACAGGATACGACCCCGCTTGATCTTGTGCAGATCGAATCGAACGAATTGCTCTATCTGTCCAAATACATCAAGCACATTCCCGTGGTCTATACTGAGCACGATATCAGCATGATCTCATACACCAGCTCATATTATAAAAATGATTCCTTTGGCCCACTCTCCGGATTCCGGGATTATCTCCAGCGGGTCTATTATCACAATCTGGCCTACCGATATATAGATAAAGCGATCACTTTATCAAAGCATGACTATTGGCTGGTGCGGGCATTTTCCCCGTCTACTCCGCTTTCCTTGATCTCTACCGGAGTCGATCTGGAACATTTTGCTTTCACGGAAAAGGCCGGGAAGAGCAAGGACCTGATATTCGTCGGACATTATCCGCATTACCCGAATGAAGAGGCCGCGGTCTACTTTAGCCGTAAAATCTTTCCTTTGATCAAGCGCCGAATACCGGATGCCAGACTGAAATTGGTGGGGTCGAATCCTACGGAACCGGTCAAGCGATTGGCAGAAATCGGCGGCGTGGACGTCATCGGTACAGTTGAGGACGTCATGCCGCATTTCCGGGGTGCCGCTATATTCGTCAACGCCTTTAAGCGTAGCGCTGGAATAAAAGGAAAAGTTTTGGAAGCCATGGCTACCGGAACGCCAGTTGTCTGCACGACTTTAGGAGCAGGAGGTATAGATGCGCGGAACGGTGAGAGCATCTTCTTCGCCGATGATTCCGTGAGTTTTGCCGATCATGTTATCAGGCTGATGGAGGACAATGAGCTTTACCGCAAGCTGGCGCGTAATGCCCGATTGCTTGTTGAAAAGCAATATGACTGGGACAAGTTGGCGGCTAAGCATGATCAGGTTTATGCTGAGATCATGGGCACAGAACCGGCTTTGCCACAGGTTATAAAGGATAAGGCCGCGGTCTTTTCCCTGGAAAAAACCGAAAGGCCGGCCGTTGCGGTTCCTGCGTCCATAGTGGTTTCTGAACCCATCGTGGAGGATATTATTGCCAAGGTTGACCAGATCATCGAGGGGTCTCTAAACCGCTACCATGCGGTTCAGGAAAAGGCCATCGTTAGCAAGGATCCTGAAGAGCTTCATATCGAGTTGACCCATCTTTGTAACAGTAAATGCATGACCTGCGATATCTGGGACATTTACGAACGCAATCATAAGACTACGGCCGACGAGCTTTCCTTGGAAGAAATCCAAAAACTGATCGCGGAATCCAGCCGTGTGAAGAATGTCCGAACGGTCGTGCTCTCCGGGGGAGAGCCGTTCTTACGGCCCGACTTGGTGCGGATCTGTTCCTTGATCGGCACCTATCTTCCGAATGCCGCGGTAATTATTCTTACGAATGCCACTAATACCGAGACCGTGATCTCTAAAACCAAAGAGATCCTGAAGATATCCAAGATCCACTCATTATCTATCGGGAGTTCCCTGGATGGTATTGGCCTGGCATACGATATGATGCGCGGCCTGGCAAGTGGGTTTACGCGTTTTGTAAAGACCGTTGAACGCTTCAAAAGCGAATTACCGGAGATCCCCTTCAGCACCACTTTCGTCCTCACGCCGTTTAATTCCGATCAGCTGCTGCCTTGCTGGGAATTTGCGGATAAATTCGGTCTAGATTTCTTTGCCCAATTCGGCGTGCCAAAAGAAGCGAGGAAAAAAGAGGTCTTTCAATGGCAGGAAGAGGATTACATAAGGATACAAGGGCAGATAAGACTGATCATTGACAGGATCATAAGCAAATCCGCGGACAAAAATCGCTTTCATGCTTCTCTGGACCGGGTCAGCGATAAGATCAATCTTTTGACCAAGATCTATTACTGGGCGCATCTGGTAGATTTCCAGCGCACCGGGAAAAGATTTGCTTATGAATGCGATGCCGGCACCAAGTTCGCGATGTCCGATGCCTACGGGAGCATGTTCTTCTGTCCCATCTTGAAAGAGAAGACTATCGGGAACATCCGGCAGAGCCCCTTGGACCAGCTTTGGTCGTCACCGGAAGCGGATAGCGTAAGGGATTTTATCGGTTCCCATAAATGTTCCTGCTGGTTAGTCTGCACCGTTTTCCCCATCGTCGGTGAGGCCCTGGCGCGTTTTGGCGACGCAGTAGCCAAGTCATTGACAGACGGAGAAAAGGAAGTGGCCTTGCTTCAGCGCGATATCCGGGAGGCCATCACACAGCACATGGATAATGTTGATACTTTTTCTGATAATAAGAATCTATTAAGTTCAGTTACAGAAAATTTAGACAACCTCTCCCTGAACGACCTGGAATTCCAGGAAAAGAAATGCATGCTTTCTTCAACTCCGCGCGGGGTCACTATCGGTACGAATTATCGCTGCAATGCCAGCTGTATCTTTTGTTTGGGTGGGGATTATAAGCCTTTCAGTCTGGAGCTTTATAAGGATTATTTTGAACCCAGACTGGGTTACATGATGAAACGTTCGGAATATATCAGCCTCTGCGGCATGGGAGAATTGTTACTTATCCCTGAGGCGAATCAGTTCCTGGCGTATCTCAATAAACGAATCCCGGAAAAAAACAAGATCCTGACCACTAACGGTTTGCCTTTAACGGACCCGAAGATCATCGAACAGGTCACTGCCAGCCGTTATAGTGTACAGATCTCCCTGCATGCCTCCAATGCCGCGCTTCATGAGCACCTTACCGGGATCAAGGGGGGCTTTGACCGGATCACGCAACAGATAAAAATCCTGGCCGCTAAAAGGCCGGACCGGCAAATGCCGTATATTGTCGTTATCTCCGTGCTGAATACGATGAATATCGAAGACCTTCCGAAACTGGTGGAGTTGGCAGCCGGCCTGGGAGCGGACGCCGTGCATTGCAATTACCTGACCATCTACAAGGAAGCGCATTTGAAACTATCGTGTTTCTTTAACCAGGAAATTACCAACTGCATGTTAAAGCTTGCGGAAGAGGCGGCCCGGAAACACCGTATAAATCTTGTCCTTCCTCCGCTATTCTCTGCCGTCAGCGCGCCCTGCTCGGTTTGCAACGATCCTTGGAAGAATATCTATGTCGATACCGAAGGGAAGGTCTTGCCGTGCTGTTATTCTGGAACGCATTTTGGCGACATGAACAAAAAGGATGCGCTGGCGATCTGGAATAACGAGCTGTTTCAGCAGATCCGTAAAGACCTAGGTTCGGGGACTCCGCTCTCGATGTGCAAATATTGCCTGAATAGTAAGCAGAGCAACGTTAATAATTTCGTTTCGCATGTGAGTTTCCGGCCGGATGTCCAGAAATTGATATTGAACAACAACTGATATAGAGATGAAGATAGCTTTTATCCAAGCGCCTGCCTGGGGAAGGGATTGCCCACCCTACACAATGTGCCTTCTCGCGGCCTTGGTTCGCCAAAAAGGTCATCAAGCCCGCCTGTTTGATTTGAACAATGCCTTCTACCATACCAGTCCAGTAGACCTGCGTTTGATGTGGGATGAAAAAGATTTTTATACCTTTTGGGAAAGCCAGGAGTTGGTTGGGACGCTTCTTGAGCGCAATGCCAAACTCCTTGATTTTTATGTGGAGAAAATTTTAGGTTCAGGTGCGGAACTGATCGGCTTTACCGTGCATTTCAGCTCGCTCTGGGCAAGCCTAGCCATCGCCCGCAGGATCAAAGAGCGTGACAAGAGCCGCCTGATAGTTTTCGGCGGCCCGGATTGCTCCCGGCAGTTAAGGGGCGATTACCTGATCCAACAAGATTGCGTTGACATCGTTGTGCATGGGGAAGGGGAAAAACCGCTCCTTTCCATCATTGAGAATGCCGGCAAGATCAAGGACCTTAAGTCGCTTCCCGGATGCCTGCTTCTACGGGATAGTCAGGTTGTCGATGGGGGGTATGTGCCAGGCGTAGAAGACTTGGATAAACTTCCGATGCCGGATTACTCGGATTTTAGCGATGACATTACCTTGCGGATGTACCGGGAACCACACCGTTTGGATATCTTTGATAGCCGTAGCTGTCCGACCCGCTGTCATTTTTGCAGTGAGTGGCAGTTCTGGGGCAAGTTCCGCTCGAAATCCGGAAAGCGGATTTTTGAAGAAATGTCGCATTTTAAAAAGCAATTCCCGCAGGTAAGGTTTTTTTATTTTATTGGTTCGCTAATGAACGGGAATATGCGGGTGCTCGAGGATTTTTGTAATCTCTTGATCAGGAATAAACTTGGCATCACTTGGGCCGGCCAGGCAGTGATTCGGCCGGAGATGACCCGGGATTTCCTGCGCAAGATGGCCGAGGCAGGATGCACCTGGATCGGGTACGGAATTGAGAGCGGGTCCCAGCGCGTCATAGATAAGGTCAATAAACGTTTTTCAGTGGATATCGCTGCCCGGGTATTAAAGGACACAAAAGATGCCGGCATATCCACACAGGCAAATTTCATGTTCGGGATGCCTACCGAAACGCGGGAAGATTTCTCCCAAACCATAAAGTTCCTGAAGGAGAACTATAGGTCTATGGATTCCGTCCTTGCTAGCCAATCCTTCTGCGTGCTCGACAAGGGGACGTATATGTATGATCATCCGGAAGAATTTGGTATCCGGGGCAGGAACCATCACCTGTATTGGACATCCAATAGCGGAGAGAATAACTATACAGAGCGTTTTCGGCGTTATGAAGAGTTTTGCAAAGAGGCACTGGCTTTGGGCATACCGGAAACCTCAGGGGTCTTGCGCCATAAACCGGATAAATTTCAAATGCTCGGCGACTTTTCTTTATATGAAAGGAATTATCCGGAGGCTATTGGATTTTATTCAAGGGCAACAGATGAAGAAAATAAAACCAGAACGCTCTATGATAAGTTGAGTCTTTGTTACGAGGAGACCGGAGAATATGGCCGGGCGCAAGAAATGTTAAATCGCGCCTTGGAACTTGATTCAGGGGTTTCTGGTACCGGGCTTTCGGATAGCACTTTACGGTCTCGCATAGAAACCTATAAAAAAATCGGTTCCGGTGCCTTTCCCGATTTAAACGCTTTAGAGAGCCGGGACTTGGCAAAACTCCTGCGTAGTCTAAAAACATCCGGATTCAAGGGAGCGGACCTCGCAAAAATATGTTCCGATCTAAAATTGGATGACAAGCATTCCTCTATGGCACGGGCCCTGTACTCCCATGGGCTATGGGATAAACTGGCTAATTTGATCCTGGTAGAAGTTCAGAAGGCGCGCCGGGAGCCAGTGTTGTACGGATATCCGTATTGGCTCGTCATTGACCCGTGCAACATCTGCAACCTGCGCTGCCCTTTCTGTCCAACTGGTCAAAAACGGGGAAGTCGGCCGAAGGGAAAATTGTCTTTGTCTGATTTTAAGGCAATCATGGATAGGCTGGGGCCATATGCTATCCATGTAGATCTGGTCAATTGGGGCGAACCGTTCCTGAACGAAGAGATCTGCGAGATGGTCAAATATGCCAAAAAGTTCCATGTCGATGTGAAAATAGATACGAACCTGAATATTTTCTCGGAAGAAAATGCGAGAAAGCTTATAAGCGCTGGCCTGGATAAAATTGTCGTCTCGATCGATGGTATTACGCAAGAGACGTATGCAAAGTACCGCCGCAACGGTAATTTTAAAGACGCGATGGAGAACCTAAAAACGTTGCTTAAGGTGCGAAGCCAGATGCGCAGCAAGAAACCGTATATAACTTGGCAGTTCCTGGTATTCAAGCATAATGAACACGAGATTGAGCATGTTAAGGCGATCGGGGCAAAGCTCGGAGTGGATCATGTAGGGATTACTAAGGCCTTTATCGGCGACAAGGAATGGATCCCGGCAAATCCCGAATACAGCAATTACAACAATGAAGAGATCAAGGGCGATTTGACGTATGAGCATTTTAAGAAGGATCATTCATTTTGCAACTGGCCTTGGGAGGCCGTCGCGTTCAATACGGATGCCTCAGTATCTAGTTGCTGTTCAGTCGAGGATGCGCGGGACGACTTCGGGTCATTCTTTGACCAGCCGTTCGAGGAATTATGGAATAATCAGGACCTTGTGGCTGCCCGCCAGCATATTGCGAAAAAGGACCAGCCACTTGCAGAAAGCGGCAATATTTGCTTACGTTGCAAGCATGCAGGGTTGATAAATATAGATATTCTTTCTTGCCACTCATTCTTTGATTAGCATGGAAAACAAAACTTCTTTCAGGCAAAAAATGATCTTGGTGTCAGGCGCTTTGGTTGTGACGATTATTGCGCTGGAGATAGCATTGCGGATCGGGGGCGCACTTTTTTTATTCCTTCAGGAAAGAAGGAATATGACATCCCTCAGACGTTACGGAGAATATCGTATTATGTGTCTAGGGGAATCCACTACCGCACTGGGCGGCCGTGATTCATATCCTTCCCAACTGGAGGAGATTTTAAACCAGCGAGGAAAGTCGACGCGATTCAGTGTCATTAACAATGGCATCCCGGGTAGTGGGACAAAAGATCTGATGCTTCAGCTGCAAGATAACATTAAGAAATACAGGCCACATATGGTGATCACCATGATGGGGATAAACGATGGATTTGCCAAACATATGCCTGGACAGCCTGTTTCTAATTCGCTGTTGAGTTATTCCAGGGCATATAAATTGTTACAATATATTTATCTTCATCTTACTAGGAGAGTTCTACCAGCGAAGACTGATCCGATAGCAAGCATTAATCCGCCACAGCCACCGCCACAACAACGGTATCCTGAACGCTCGGCGAATGTCAGCCAGGGGTTTGAGTATAAGGAGAGAGGAGAGTTTTCCCGAGCCAGGGATTCATTTACCAGGGCCATAGAACTTAACCCTCTGGATGAAGAGGCCTATGTTGGTCTAGGATACGCCAATCTTGAGTTAAGAGACTTTCCGGCGATGGAAGGATCATTTAGAAAAGTCCTAGAGATTGATCCCAAGAATTATGAAGTCACTGTGGTCTTTGGGCAACTGCTGGGAGCCCTTGGGCAGCCTGCCGAAGCAGAGTCATTGCTAAAGAAAGCCGTGGAAATTGACCCCTTTAATGAGAGCGCTTATTTTGAGCTGGGGTGTTTATATCAAAAACAAAAAGATTTCACGCTGGCCGAAGAGAATTTCATTAAAAGCATCAAGATTAATCCTGAAAATAGCAAGGCGTACGGTGCTCTAGCTGTAGTGTATCAGGGATCCGGAAAGAAAGAGCTTGCAGAAGAATATTCCAGAAAAATCAAGAAGGTATGTTCTGATTATTATAATCCGGTCACTACAAGCAACTATCGCGAGCTCAAGAAAATATTGGATCAAAACAGGATTAAGCTGGTCTGTGTGCAGTATCCTATGCGCAGTGTGGAGCCATTAAAAAGAATATTCTTAGGGGAGGCGGGAGTGATATTTGTCGATAATGAAACGATATTTAAGAACAAAGTTAACGAAGATGGTTATATGGAATATTTCACCGATATGTTCGGTGGCGATTTTGGCCATTGTACCCGCAAGGGGAATAGGCTGTTAGCCACGAATATCGCAAATGAAATATTAAAGACTTTTCAATAATGGGAGGCATGCGCTTATGAAAATTGCGCTTATCCAGTGTCCGTTATGGGGAACATTCGATCCTCCGATCGCTTTGGCCCAGCTCTCGGCATGTTTAAAGAATTTCGGGCATGATGTTCGCGCCTATGATCTAAACATCAAGCTTTACCTTGAGCGCAGCAATGAATATAAAAATGTCTGGGCCTGGGAGCAAAGTGATTTCTGGTATAAACCGCATTTGGTGAAAGAATATTGCGTCAAGAACAGCACGGCCATTAATCAGTATATTGAAGAGATGCTGCGTGGGGAGATACGGTTAGCCTGTTTTTCCGTAAACATTGCCTCACTATACATGAGCCTAGAGCTTGCGAGGATTTTAAAAGACAGAAATCGCGACATTAAGATAGTTTTTGGCGGCCCCGTCTTCCTGCAAAAAACGCATATCGCAGAGGTCCTTGATACCGAT
>Ga0265323_10001229_pt1 | contig 12908 bp, 20 predicted proteins | sample 41225metaG_FD_193580 | JGI IMG/M metagenome (GOLD analysis project Ga0265323, IMG submission 193580) | Rhizosphere microbial communities from Carex aquatilis grown in University of Washington, Seatle, WA, United States - 4-12-25 metaG | ecosystem: Host-associated > Plants > Roots > Rhizosphere... | reverse complement strand
GGATATGATTCTTCAGGGAACGCTTCATCGTGGCGTTGACGATGCAGTAAATATCGCTTCGATATTTGGCAGCATGCTCCATAAGTTTAGATTACTGGCCTAAACTTCGTTATATACTCTATGGGAGTATATGGCAAATTCACTAAATCTACAAGAGATCGATCAAGAGCAAGCTATTAATTTAGCAAGATTTTTTATCAAGTCAAAACAAAACTGTGCCTTCTTTGGAAGAAGAGGTGTTGGCAAGACCGAGATTGCTATTCAGGCAGCTAAAGATTGTAATTATAAAATCAACTATGTGAATCTTTCTGTTATTGAACGCCCTGATTTAGCTGGCTACCCAAATCTTCTAAGCGATTCTGACATTGTTACATTTAAATCTCCATACTTTTTACCAACCTTAAAAGAAGGTCAGAGGCCTGACGCAGTCATATTATTCGATGAGGTTGACAAAGCGCCATCTGAAGTAACAGCGCCTCTACTAGAACTATTACGATCTAGAACCATCAACGGTAAACCCGTTAATGTTGCAGCTTGTTTGCTTACCGGGAACCTCTTCAACGAAGGTGCCCATTCAAATATGGTAAGTTCGGCACTATTAGATAGAACAGCTAAATATGTTCTACAATTTAGTTTTGATAAATGGATGGATTGGTGCAAAGTTAATGGAATTCATGATTTAATTCTTGGATTCCTTTCTAAGGAATCTAACTTTGCATGTGGTGATATTGAGTCGACTAGCTATGCGACACCCTCCCCAAGAGGATGGTCAATGGTTTCCGATTGCCTATATAAGGCAAAGCAATTCAATATGCACGATACCGAAACGATTGTATCTATAGTTGCTGGATTCGTTGGGTTAGAAGCTGCATCTAATTTTAGATTGTGGTTTCAATATTTCAAGGAATTTGAGCCAAAGATTCTTTCCCTAATTGAAACTGGTGAGTATCCAAAAGATATTGATAAGTTTAGTGTGAGTGAGTTATTTATTTTTTGTGTTACATTGTGTTATATCACTAAACAAAAAATTACTGCTTCAAAAATCAAATTAAGAAATTTGAAATATATAGAAACGGTTTGTGATTTTTATTCTCGTTTTGATATTGAGGATGAAGTTCAACTGGTGACAATTAGAAATTCATTTCCAGTAGAATTTATTACGAAGCATAGACTTTACGAGAGTCAAATTTTTCTAGAGAAAAGTAAAGAATTGCAGACAGAAATTTTGTCCAAATAATTGGATTGACGTGGCCCGCGGGCGAGTTATAATACCGGGATGAAGAGATTTCGCATTGCAACTCGTAAAGGCTCATTATCTCCAAACGTAGATATTTACGCTTCAAATGTGAAGTGGGTTTCGTACTGGGAAGGTCCCCCATTCCCCGGGGCGCCTTCGTATAGAATTGGTGAAGTTGCTAGTGAGCAATTCGATCTTACAAAAGAACGATTAGAAGAATATTACGAATTCACTGAATTATTATTAAAGGAATAAATTATGAGCGAATGGCATCCACAAGTAGTTAGGTTAGAAAAAATTGGCAGACATCCCAACGCTGATACTTTGGAAATTTCTTCCATTTATGGTGGTTACACCGTAATCTTTAAGGAAGGACGTTTTAAGGAAGGCGATCTTGCGGCTTACATTCCCACCGATACGATCTGTTCTGCAAACCCCGAATTCGATTGGCTTGGCGACAAAAAGAGAATCAAGCCTGTTCGTCTCCGCGGCATCTTCTCTCTTGGGATTCTTGCAACCCCTCCCCCAGGTATGGTTGAGGGCGATAGCGTCGTAGAATTCTATGAATTGAAGAAACACGTATATGAAGAGGAAATGCCCGAACTTCCTGGTAGACACAACGGAGATCACGCCTCCCCTCCCATTGGTTGGACGATTCCCTACTATGACCTTGAAGGTCTTCGCAAGTACTCTCGTCTTCTTCAAGACGGTGAAGAGGTTGTTCTTACCGAAAAAATTGAAGGTTGCAACGCTGGCTATTCTCATGATGGCGAACAACTTTGGGTGAAGTCAAGAAACTTCTATCTCAAGGAAGATGAGAATAACCTTTATTGGAATTCTGCATTAACCTACGATCTCAAGACTAAACTTGCCGCTTTCCCTGGATTTGTATTTTTTGCCGAACTTTATGGAAACGTAAAGGGATTCAAGTACGACTGCTCAGTCGTTCAGGGCAAGCTTACACCACGTCTTAGATTTTTCGATGTGTGGGATACTAAGGCGATGAAATACCTTGACTGGGACGATGCTGTAGCTATGATTAAGGCGGCTGGTTTGGAAACTGTGCCAGAGCTTTACCGGGGACCATGGACTGGTCAGAATCTTTGGACTCATGCTGAGGGTCAATCTGTCCTTGGTGGAAATATCCGTGAAGGGTTTGTTGTTAGACCGGTTAAGGATAGATTCGACAGCCATCTTGGCAGAGTTGTATTGAAGCTTAAAGGGGAGACCTACCATCTGCATAAGAAGTGATATATAGTATGTATGACTGAAAAATTATATACGCGTAAATGTCCTTCTTGTGGAAAAGAAATTTTCCACGCTCGGTTAAAAGATCGAAATGTAGCAGAAAAGAAACAAATTCTTTGTAAAGAGTGTTCAAATGAAAACAGAAAACTTTTTCCAAAAGAAAAACAATTTTCTCGTAATTGTCCAATATGTGACGCGTTAGTCTGGCACGTAACTGAAAAACAATGTAAAAAATCAGCAGATAAGCCTTGCCAATCTTGTACGAAGAAATTATTATGGGAGCAAGCAGACTCTCCGCTTCGTAATGAAGAAACGAGATTAAAAAGGAATGCATCCATCTCTATAGCACGACAAGATCCAGATTCTGGGTATAATACAGAAGAAAGAGAACAGAAACAAAGTCAATCGATGATTAAAGCTTGGGAGAATTCTGAAATTCTTAATTCAGAAGAATATAGGAAAAATCAATCTGAGCTTTTAAAAGCTGTTTGGCTTACAGATGAATATAGATCAAAACGTCTCTCAGAAGAAACATTGAAATCTTTTTCTGAAAAAATGAGCAAGGCTTGGTCAGAAAAATATTTTGAATTCACCGCCGCACTAAAAATGGCGTGGAATGATCCAATTCGAAGAGAAAATACTAAAAATAGGTTAGATCAAAATTTACTGAATCCAGAATTTCGTGCTCGTTGGTATAACGCTAAAACAATTAAAGTTTCTAAAATTGAATTACGCATAAAAGATCAGCTTAAAAAACTTGGATTTATTCACAGCTCAGAACACAATGCTTATATAATAAGATTTATCCCAGATTTTATTAATTTTGACACGAAAGAAATTATTGAAATTTACGGTGATTATTGGCATTGTAATCCAAATATATCTAAATATTGTAAGCCTAATAAAATTCATTCAAAATTAAAAATGACAACAGAAGAAAAGTGGGAAAGAGATTTTATTAGAGTGAAGTTGTTAGAAGAGCAGGGGTATAAAGTAATCATTCTATGGGAGAATGACATTAAACTAAATAATTATGATATCTCAAAATTTTTAAGGCAAATATGAATGTAAAACATCCTTGTTCCAAGTGTGGAAAGACTGCAATATGGATGTACGCTCCGATGTCCGATTATTGGACAGATGCAGAACGATATTTTTGTGATGATTGTGTTTCAAGGGGTTGCTCTTGCAATGAAGATTATGAAACGAAAATAGAAGCTACCGATGAGCTTGGGCGATTTTTTCCGTGTTGTGAATATAATTTTTGTGAAGACGGATACGAAATAGAGGAATGAAATGCTATTAGAAGATTTGATATTTTTAGTTTTAGCAGGTGGAGGATCTATTTTTTTTATCCCCTATCTGATTAGGCTCTACAAGGCGGTAGCTCCAGCGCCAGATCCTCTTAAAGAGGCTGAGAGGCGATTGAGAATTGCCGAGGCTGAGGCGAAGGCGGCGGAATTAAACCAGAAGACAGAAAAGATTTACAGTCATCTTTATGAAGATGTTCTTCATGAAGACGAACAAAACAAAGAAAACAAAGGTACAAGAGTATGAATGAAAAAATGTTAGCACTGCTCCTGAAAATTGGAGCTGGTGTAGTTGGATTAATTGTAGTAATTTGGTTTGTCACGAATGTCTTTACGACAGTTGACGCCAAAGAAATTGTTGTACATCAAACCGTAACGAATGGTGCTTTGGAAGTTTGGACCACACCTGGCCCCCACTTCCAATTTTTCGGAAAGATTACTCGCTACAAGAAGAGCGATACTCTTTGGTTCTCAGCCAAGAAGGATGAAGGTAAAGATACCGACGATTCAATCAAGGTTAGATTCAACGATGGTGGTCACGGCAATCTATCTGGCTCAATCAGATACGATTTACCGACAGATGCGGCGCACGTAATTGCACTTCACCAGAAGTATGGCTCAATGGAGTCAATCGATCATGATCTTGTTCGCCAGGTAGTTAACAAATCGGTCTATATGACCGGTCCTCTTATGAGCAGCCGTGAAAGCTACGCTGAGAAGCGCAATGACCTTATTAGCTTCATCGCAGACCAAATTCAGAACGGCGTGTTTAGAACTGAACACAAAACTGTTGAGACAGTTGATCCATTAACGCAACAAACCAAGACCGTTGAAATTGTTCAACCAAAACTCGGTCCTGGGCCAGGTGGCATTGAACGCGAAGAGGAAGGTCCAATCCAACGATACGGTATCGTTACAAGCAGCATGACGATCAACAGTATCGACTACGAAGAGGCTGTTGAAGCTCAAATCAAACAACAACAACAGGCTATCATGGCAGTCCAACAGTCCCTCCTTCTTTCAAAGAAGGCTGAGCAAGACGCAATCACTACCAAGCTTCAAGGTGAGGCTAGTGCGGCAAAGGCGAAGTGGGACCAAGAAGTTATCAAGGCAACTGAACTAACACGCGCTCAACAAGAGCACGACGTTGCAGTTACCCAAGCAAATAAAGATAAGGAAGTTGCGGCGCTTTCACTTGAGACTGCCAAGCTTGCTGCGCAACAAACGGTTACAGAGGCAAAGGCAGATTCAGATGCCAAGCGTTTGGCAACAGCTGCTAATAATAACTTGCAAGATAGACTAGGGGCCTACGTTGACGTCCAGAAGGCTTGGGCGGCGGCTTACGGCGCACAACGTCAAACACCTGACGTATCCCTCGGTGGTGCAAGTGGCGGTGGAGCAAATGCAGGCATGGAACTACTCACTATGAAGTTAGCTCGTGACCTTGGCGTAACAACACATCCGTAACTAGTAACGCAATGAAGCCTTCACTTGAATGGGGAGGCTTTATCCAATTGTATTGTATTTGATTTTCACATTCGGGAAATCAGCCAATCTAGCAACATTTTGTTCGACATCTTTTATTGGCCATTCATTGTATTGAGGAAATGTAATTTCAATTTCCGGTTCTAACTTATCAACTGATACATGAATTCTTATATCTTGGACCCAACCAAGCGGTTCATCATCTATCAAAATTTTCGTGTCCGAAACACTTTCCCCAATAACTACTTTTAATTGTTTCATATTTTCCTAAGGATTCAAAATGTCAGATGTCGTAATAGTGTGCGGTCCCCCAGCAAGCGGTAAAACAACCATTACAAAAGACTATATATCAAAAGGATATAAAAATCTTAACCGTGATACCGAGGGTGGTACAATCGCTGACCTTCTGCCAAAAATGTCGGGTTTACTTATGGCTGGCCACAAGGTAGTCCTAGATAACCTTTTTGCAACAGCTGAAACTCGTAAGCCTTTCATAGAGTTAGCGAAAAAGTTTGGCAGAACAATTTCCTGTGTTATAATGGGAACGAGCATTGAAGACGCGCAATTCAACGCAGTTCAACGAATGATTAATATTATGGGTTATCTTCCTTCTCATGAAGAGATTAAGAAAAGTAAGAATCCAAGTATTTTCCCCATCGTTGTATTCTTTAAGTATAAGAAAGAATACGAGAAACCATCAATCGAGGAGGGTTTCTCGAAGGTTGAGACGGTTAAGTTTTCAAGAAAGCCATCTGAATTTACTGGTAAGGCATTAATTCTGGACTATGATGGTACTTTGAGAGAGTGCATTGGAGGAAATGAAAAGTATCCAGTGCTTCCTGAACAGATCGAAATTAAACCAAATCGAACAAATGTTTTAAGTGCTTATAAAGCAAAAGGTTATCATTTACTTGGAGCGTCGAATCAGAGTGGAGTTCAAAAGGGTGAACTGACCTTCGATACGGCTCGCGAGTTATTTAACCACACAAATCAATTACTTGGCCATCACATTGAGGTTGATTTTTGTCCGCATCAATCGGCACCACCTGTATGCTATTGTCGCAAGCCCCAGGTTGCAATTGGGGTAAATTTTATAAATAAATATAAATTAAATCCTAGCGACACGATCTTCGTGGGTGATTATACTACGGATGCGACGTTCGCTAAGCGTTGTGGATTTCAATATGTGGATCAAGCAGAATTTTTTAAGTGAGGAAAAGATGAAAACAGCTGAAAAGAAAAAGAAGATTTTAACAGACGTCAAGAAGTTCACCATCAAACGTTCCAAGTGGGGACGTGGCAATGAAAATACCGCTTCACTATTGAATACCCGCAATGGTAAAATGTGTTGCTTGGGATTTTATGCTTTGGCATGTGGCTTCAAACCAGAAGACATTGAAAACCTTACCGGTCCAGATTCGTTGGTCAGCGCTCTTCGTGGTGATGGTGTCTCTACTAAATATGGTAGAAATGTTGATTTAAGAAAACGAAACATTAAGTGGGAAACAAAATTAGTGCTTTTAGAATATGGTAACGCTAGCCCAAGTGAGGTTTGTTCTAACTTAATGAGCGTAAACGACGATCATGATATGAAACCGAATGATCCAGTAAGAGAAAATCGGATTGCAGATTTATTTAAAAAAATTGGAGTTCAAGTTGAGTTCAAAGACTAAAAAAGAAGTTTGGAAAAGACTTGCAACTCAATATATTCGTTATACCGACATTACTCTTTATGATTTGAATGCCTGGATCCTAGAACACGTTCCAGCGGGTGCTCAAAGCAAGGATATTCGGTTGAATTTTGAAGTTGATTATTCGACTGGTTACTACGATGAAATTCAACTTGATGCTGAAATGCATTTAGAAGTTTTGGAGAAAGACAATGATTAAAGTATGTTTGACAAAGGGTGCACCAGCCTCCGGTAAGTCCACTTGGGCTAAGGCTGAGGTTGCTCGTGACCCGGATAACTATGTTCGCATCAACAACGACGATTTGCGCGCGATGTTGAACGGATCTGTGTTCTCGATGGATTATGAAAAGTTCGTTACCGATACTCGCAACCATTTGGTTCGTGAAGCAATCAAACGCGGCAAAAACGTTATCCTGGATAACGTTAACGCCAACAAGCGCCACTTCGAAGACGTGTGCAAAATTGCTGCGGCATCGCGCAAGGATGTGCAAGTCTATGAGAAGATGTTTTATTGTGAGCTTGATGAGCTTTTGGCCCGCAATGCTCTACGGCAAGGCGTGGCTCGGGTTCCTGATGACATCGTGACCAAATTCTGGAAGGACTTGGGCGGTAAGCAGTTCAAGCACTACCACGTGAAAACTGAAATTTTTCAGACTAGCTACACGAACGAGTCTCAAATTATGGTTGCCCCAAAGTACGTTCCTGGGGTACCAGAGGCAGTGTTGTGCGACTTGGATGGAACTTTGGCACTGATCAATGGCAGAAGTCCATATGACGCTTCGAACTGCGATATCAAGGATCAGCCCAACGTCCCGGTGATTGAAACGATCTTGGCACATTACAATGCTGGTAGAAAAATCATCTTCTGTTCAGGGCGTGAAGATAAGTATCGCCCCGAGACGATTAGGTTCATTGAGAAGCATTGTTTGATCTACAACAGTGGATCTTGTCATCCCATCGAATACAAACTTTTCATGCGTAAAACTGATGACTTCCGCAAGGATTCCATCATTAAAGAAGAAATTTACAAGGGAGAGATTGAGGGCAAATACAACGTACTGTGTGTGCTGGATGACCGCGATCAAGTTGTTGAGTATTGGAGATCTGTTGGTTTGGCTTGCTTCCAGGTTGCTCCTGGGGCATTTTAATAGGAGAGCAAAATGGAAATAGTATTAACTAAGAAAAAGGTTCTCAAGGGCGCTCATCTCGAAATTGATCTAAATCTGGAGACGGGTCACCCATCTGTCACCCTGACTTACACTTGTGATAAGTGTAGTGGGTATGGTTGCGGGCGACATGGTAGTGAGGGGAACTGTGATGACCATCTCAACCTAAAACCTGAAGAAGTTCAATCTACGTTAGGGAAAGAAGCCGGAATTCTCATAGAAAATTTGTGTGCTCGTCTCGTTGATAAAAGTCTGTAAATACCATGTTCCAAATATTAGCAATTATTTTTGTATTGTATGTTCTATATGCGCTCTTTGTGAAGGGGGCGCTATTTAGAATTATACTTGGAGTATTTGCTTTTATTGGAATGAGAGGGTTTCTATTGGTGGATTTCCCCAGCAGTGCACATATGGCAATCGTAGCGATGGATTGGGGCATTTGTTATGCGACAATTATCCCCGCCATCATAATCATCTTAACAATGGCAACAACAAAGGCATAATGAATATTCTATATATTATAGAGGTTATTACATTTAATGTAATTCTTATTTTTGCATTTGGGCACCTCTTTTATTACGGAAAACCATGAAAAGAAAATTATTTACTGAAGGTGGTACACTTAACAGTGATGGTGAATATTTTATTTACAATTTCAAGGCAGCGGTAAGAGACCTACTTGAAGAGGTAGAATCTGCCGAATTCTCTGCGGAAGAGCTTGCGCTTCTCGGCTCTATACTGCAAGCTAAGGTTGGGACGGCGGTTGCGACTGAAATCTCAAGACTCAAAGTCGAGAAAAACCGCCGTGACAATCATCCGTATTGGCAAATGAGTGATGAAGAGTTTGAGGCCAAATTCTATTCTGAATACAAACCCGAAACTTTATTCACAATGACAATCACGGATGGAGATGCATCCGCCCGTTACAATGAGATTTTAGTGAAAAAGATAATGCAAGTTATGAAGACAATGCCGCTTTCTGAAAATTATTTTGAGTATCCCCAAGGGAAAGATAGATTCTAATGCTTCTAGTTCAAGAATACCTAATGTATCATTCTTTTGGCGAATTGGCCAAGGAGCACGGCGTGTATGCATCGTTCTCCAAGTCAGGCCATAAGTTTTCCTTGAACTACGATCAAATCGAGGCAAAGGAAACCAATCCCCTAGCACAAGAGTGCCGTGGCCTTGTATTGGCTTGCGAAGATGGCGCTGTGGTAGTGGGTCAAGAGGTCAACGGCAGACTCAATTACGATTATATCGTTCCACGTGAAACTCGCATTCTTGCATTCCCAATGCGCCGTTTCTTCAATTATGGGCAAGGTTGTGCTGCCGAAATCAATTGGTCAGACCCAAAGCTTGCTGTGCTTGAAAAGCTCGATGGCACACTGTGTATTGTTTACTACGATCCATTTACTTCACAATGGTGCGTGGCAACTCGCTCGGTTCCTGAGGCTGACCTAACCATGGATAATGGTATCTTCACCTTCCGAACTTTGTTTGAGAAAGCGTTGTTTGATACCTGCGGTAAATCATTTTCTGATTTCACAAATGGTCTCAATAAGAGAATTACCTATTGCTTTGAGCTAACTACCCCATACAACAGAATTGTTGTCAATTACACGGACTGTCGAGTCACGTTATTGGCAGCACGTCAATTGTATGGTGATTTTAGTGAATTTGATCTGGCTAATCTGGGTGGCGGATTACGTTGGGTAGATTACGACAATCTAACCGCTGAAGTCAAGGAACAGCTTACAGCTCTTGGCCATGACAAGAATGATACGCCTGAAGCTTTTGTTCCGGTGCCTTTTCATTTGGACGGTGTCCCAATTGTTCAGACACACAAATTTTCTACAATTCCTGAATTATTAGATTGGGTATCTTCATTGAATCCAATAGATCATGAGGGCGTTGTTGTAAAGCAAGGTGAGAATCGCATCAAGGTTAAGAATGCATCCTATGTAGCCTACTCAAAGTGCAGGGATACGTTGGGAACTTCTGCGCGTAATTGTTTGGAAATGGTTTTACTTGAAAAAGACGATGATGTAATTCCATTCTTACCTGAGGAGATTGTAAAAAATCTTCAAAGGATTAAGATTGGGCTGCAAATCATCATTCGGAATTACGATCTCGCTTATCAAGCGGCTGTGGCAACAACCACCCCAGGCAATAAGAAGGAATTCGCAATTTTCGTAACGAAAGATAAATCACTTTGGTCAGCACCATTTTTCCAAATGTACGATCAAAAGGCATCAAATATGAAAGACTTTATATTGAAAAATAAGAAAGATGGAACTTGGGGTGATGGCTTTCTTGATAAGCTTCTTTCAATGATTGAATAAAATACATACTTAAACTTTTAAAGCCTGGGATACTCGCTATCTCGGGCTTTAATCATTTGATATATATTACTTTATGAGATTACACAAATTTCAAACAGAATTTAGTTCTGACTTTATGAGATGGTCAGAAATTTACACATCACATGATCTCAAAAATCATAAAGTAAAAGAAAACTATTCTAAATTAGATGCAATTCAAGAAACTATCATTAAAAATAATGATCCGGGATTAGCATTCAATTTTGCTTGCGACATTGGCTACAAAATCTATCTCATGCAAAATGTAATCTTAAGAACTAGATCAGCTAAATATGCAACTCTATTTGCGCAGAATATAGTTGGCGCCGATATTACATCATTACAAAATATAGTATTAGATTCCAAAAATATGAAGTATATTTGCACTTTTGCGCATCATGTCAAAGGCGTCGATAAAAATAAGATCGAAGCGATGATTCTAGCCGACAAGAATGTTAAAGGTGCCCACATCCTCGTAAAGCACGTTGGCTCTAACCCAAATAAGTTTAAAAAGCTCATCATGGCCTCCGGCAAGCCTCGCTACCTCTATGAACTTGCCAAACATCTAACTAATAAAAAAGATCTTAAAAAGATTCAAGAATTAATTATCAAAAGCAAATCTCCAACGTATGCTCGGTTATTGGCTCAGAAGTTTCCCTGGTCAGATGTTGAAGCACTGGAACAAGTAGTCCTTGACTCGGGGGATGTAAAAGAAATCAAAAAATTCGCACTTAGTGTCAAGAGATCAATGATTAGGAATTTTACAATATTATTTTAACCCCGCCTTCTTTCTTTGAGAAGTTGGTTTGTTTCGGCACGATGGCAACGAATACATAATGTCCTGTAATTATCTAGGTCAGTAAGTCCACCACCTTCGCATACAGGGATAATGTGATCGGCATCCCACAGTGATTTATGTCGTCTGTTTTTGGGGATTTCAAATTTGTTTATTAGTCGAAGCCATTCGATTTTATCTAATTTATATAATAATCGTAATCTAACTCTTAGTGATTTACAGTCGAGCTTACAGTGGGCGCAGATTTCTTTATCTCGTTTTTTGAGACATTGTCTTACGTAAGATGTATCTGTGCGAAGTCTAATCTCATGAACGCATTCATCGCTACAGATTGTTCTTCTTGGAGGCTTAATAGGCCTCTGGCACCAGCGACATAAACGCTTGCCTTCCTTTATAAGCACTGGGAACTCTTTAATATCTACTTGTCTTTCATTACTCATTGCATTAATAATGCGTTTTAATTAGGAGGCCCTTGACTTTCGCGGAAAAATAATTATAATAAAGACCGGTTAGAAATGCCAAAAATATATGAATTTGAAAAGTGTCCGAATTGCGACGGTGAGTTTAAATACTCCTCCGGTATAACCAAAAAATGTATCGAATGCGATGCCACATTCACTTCTTTCAATGGCTATCAATATTTTAGAAAATTGGTTGGAATATATTTAGTTTCTTGGGAATTACATGATGATCGGACTACAATAGTAGTAAATATAAATTTGTCAGGTAATGCCACTGAGACTCATGCGTTTGATCAATTACTACCATTCACTATCAATATGGATCAGCTTAAACTATATTCGGTGTTCTCATGACTTCCCCTAAATACAATCGAACGATGCATGTTCCCTGGAGTCCAGGTGGAACAAACGACGATAAGATAGCTGATGATGTTAGCACTTTGCTAAACATTCCCATCGTCATTACTGAAAAGATTGATGGTTCCAACACTTCATTGGAGTGGGATGGTTGTTATGCACGCACACACGCGGGCCCACCTACACACACCTCTTTCGATGGGTTGAAGTCGCTCCACGCGACGCTTAAACACCAGATATCGCCTAATGTTCAATTATTTGGAGAATGGTGTTATGCTTTACATTCTATCCCCTATACAAAGCTTCCTGGGTATTTTTTACTGTTTAATGTAAGATACTTGCAGGAAAACTTATGGGCGAGTTGGGATGAAGTCAGAATGTGGGCAGAAGATCTCAATCTTCCCACAGTTCCTGTCCTTTTTAGCGGAACCGTTGAGTCGGAAGAAAAATTGCAAGACCTCACTGAATGGTTGTGCAGTGAAAAATCTGCTTTTGGAGAAACTAGGGAGGGCGTTGTTATAAGAGTGGCGAGAGCTTTCGAAGATTCGGAGTTTTCGGAAACCGTCATGAAATGGGTTAGAAAAGACCACGTTCAGACTTCGGACCATTGGAGAAGCCAGGAAATTGTTAAAAATGGGCTGGTTTATTCAAAATAATTATATGGGAATAAGCTAATATTCTCTTTACTAAGAAAAAGGTAAGAAGTTATAACAAAAGGATTGTCATGCTTCGTCGATTTCATTTTTTACGCAAAGAAGATGTTTCAGGTACGAGTGGTTGTGGGGTAGTTGCAGAAG
>Ga0265323_10001228_pt1 | contig 12911 bp, 18 predicted proteins | sample 41225metaG_FD_193580 | JGI IMG/M metagenome (GOLD analysis project Ga0265323, IMG submission 193580) | Rhizosphere microbial communities from Carex aquatilis grown in University of Washington, Seatle, WA, United States - 4-12-25 metaG | ecosystem: Host-associated > Plants > Roots > Rhizosphere... | reverse complement strand
TATAAATTAAAAGGCCTCATCGCATGCGACGAGGCCTTACCCAAGATTCCAAATCTCCTTTCAGGAACCAAGGGTCCGAGAGTCCAAGTGGACTCTATTTTTGATACTTGCGGGGAACGACGAGCCGGTAGTAGGAGTCGAAGTCGTCCTTGAGCCGGCCGTAGTGCAGGTACCAACGCTCGTCATTCCAGCAGAGATAGAACACGCTGCGGCTGCTATCCGGGCCCAGCCAAACTTCGTTGGATACTAGGACAAACTTCCGAAGCTCTTCGGGAATTTTGTCCTGCTCGCGAAGCATGGCCTCTAGATGACGGAGGCTGGTTACAACACATTTTGCATTGGCGCGTTTCACCATTTCCTCGCCGGATTCCCCTTTACGGAAAAACTCTGTCAAGCTGAACTCGAATTCGCCTTCGGCGGGTATCGACTCAACGCACTTCCAGCCGGTCATGTCGCGGTCGATAGTGGGATTGAGGTGGAAAACCGCACTCGCACTCCACGAATCCACGAAAGCGACAACTTCCGCGAATAATGATTCGCTATGGGCGAGATTCGCCCAAAAGGCTTTGCCAGCACCGACCTTCCGACCAGTGATAATAACTTCACCCATCAGGGTGACTTCTTTGCCAAATGGCAAAGTTTTCACAGACGACTCACCGTTCATGACTCACCGTCCTTTTTTTGTTTGGCACATTTGCTTATCTGGGCCACCAGATTTACAAACACGCCGCTTAATGAACCATGCTTACATTAAAACTTTTTATAAATATTGTCAAGAGTAAGATTTTATGGTAATATGATATTATAAAAGTAAGAAAACATGAAGATTTACTCGGAAAACAAAAAAGCTGGATTTGATTATGAAATATTGGAACGCTTTGAGGCAGGGGTGGTTTTGTTTGGGCAGGAAGTAAAGTCCATAAGAACGGGGCACATAAATTTGTCTGGGACTTTTGTGACGGTTAGGGGCGGCGAAGCATTTTTATTGGGAGTAAAAATTCCACCATACCAGCCAAATAATGCTGGAGCAGACTATAATGAAGAGCGCGACAGGAAGCTTCTTTTGAACAAAAAAGAGATAGATTATCTGGCAGGAAAGTCTAAAGAGCAGGGTTTTTCGCTGATACCCTTGAAAGTTTACGATAATAGTGGTAGAATAAAGCTCGAATTCGGATTAGCTAAGGGAAAGAAGAAATACAATAAAAAAGAGAAAATTAAGAATAGAGATATACAAAGAGACACTAATCGCGAATTATCAGAATAACCCGCCTTTGGCGAGGTAAACACGGGAGTGAATGTTTTGATGGATTGTTCTTTTAAGTAATGCAAGTTGAGCTTCCTTAAGGCTCATTAATCTTTTGAGGAAAAACATAATTGCTACTAATTTATTTAATAGACAACCAGCTTTAGCTTTAGCTTAGGCTGCATCTTCGCCATCAACTCCTGATAGATGGGCCGAGGGTGTTATATATCAGGATAGATAACTCCCCTCTCCGAGAAGTTATCGAAACTAAGGAGATAAGGCGCCAAAAATTTTGTTAGTTCTTTATTTGGCGTTCGAACATCTAAACTAACTAAACTTGTAGATTTGCTTTTAAGCGCTTTCCAGACGCGGTTTCAACACCGCCACTTCCACAATTAAATAATAAAATACATTGGACAAAATATTAATCAACAATTTCATAAGGGCAAAAGAGGTTAGAGTTATTTCAGAAACCGGCGAACAGCTTGGAGTTATGAATATTTTTCAGGCAATTGATTTGGCAAAATCAAAAGGCATGGATTTAATTCAGGTTACAGAAAAAGTTGAGCCGCCAGTTTGTAGAATTGCCAACTACGGAAAATATCTTTACCAGCAACAGAAAAAAGAAAAGAAAATAGCCAAACCAAAGGGTGGAGAGTTAAAAGAAATCAGATTAACTTTTAATATTTCTCCCCATGACATGGAAACAAGAGCAAGCCAGGCAAAGAAATTTCTTGATGATGGAAATAAAATAAAAATAAATATGTCGCTGAGAGGAAGAGAAAAGGCCATGGGACAATTTGCCACAGACAAAGTAAAATTATTTTTAGAAAATTTAAATAAGTTAATACCAATTAAAACTGAAAGAGAGTTGAAGCGTGAGCCCCGAGGTTTCACAATGATAGTCTCTAAACAGTAACAAAAATATGAATAAAACAAAAAAGGCTTTAGTAAAAAGATTTAGAGTAACCAAGAATGGTAAAATTTTGAGAAGGGCAACCGGACAAAATCACTATAGATCTAAAAAAACAGGAGAGCAGAAGAGAAAAGGTCGCAAATGGATTACGCTCTCAAAAAAAGAAGCAGGCAGAATTAAAAAGTTTTTAACCAAATAGATAATTAATAAATAACAAACTAACATGTCACGAGTTAAACGATCCGTACAAGCCCGAAAGCACAGGAAAAATATATTAAAGCATGCTAAGGGTTTTACACAGGCACGAAGAGTAAAATTTAAAGCGGCAAAAGATGCATTAAAGCATGCTTGGACTTATGCATATAGAGATAGAAAAACAAAAAAGAGATTGTTCAGAAATTTGTGGAACATTCAAATAAATGCATTAGCCAGACAAAATGGAATTACATATAGCAGACTTATAGAAGGATTGAAAAAACACAAAATTGAATTAGATAGAAAAGTTTTATCAGAATTAGCCAACGGCTACCCAGAAGTATTTATAAAAGTTGTTGAAGAAGTAAAAAAGTAAATATACAAAAAACGTCCCGACCAACGGGGCGTTTTTAGTTGTTATTTTACTGAAGTCGCAAAGTTGTCCGCTTCTTTTAACAACTCTTTAGAATTTTTGAATGTTGTTTTTTTAATTGCTTCTGCAATTGGCAGCCATACAAAACCAATATGTTCATCAGAAATTTTTACTTCTTTGCTTTTTGTTTCGGCCAAGAAAAAAACAACCAGCTTAAAAACCCATGGCGCTTTTTTCCTTGCCTCGCCTTCCAGCCCATAACTTTTTTTAAAAAAATATTTTTCCAGTCTTTTAAACCCAGGAATAAATTTTAAATCTTTAATTCCGGTCTCCTCAAAAATTTCTCTTTTTGCCGTTTGAATTTCTGTTTCACCCTGTTCAACATGCCCCTTGGCAAACCCCCACTGCCCTCTTTTCCCCTTGCCAGATGGCGTGTAATGCAAAAGCAAATAGTAATTTATGCCATCCTCTTTCCTAAAAATTATTGCCCCCGCCGATTTTTCCTTTGGCATAAAATTATTTTTTAAAATAATTTAATAATTCCTCAACTGAGTTTGTATTTACAATATCCGCTTTTTCAGCCCAGCCTCTTCGCGCTTGGCCAATTCCGTATTCCATCAAATCTAGCTGCTCTTTTTTATGCGAGTCGGTATTTATTATCATTTTTATTCCTTTTGACTTGGCTCTTCGTATATTAAAACCATTTAAATCTAATCTAAATGGCGACGAATTTATTTCTAGAATTGTTCCGGTTTTTTTGGCAACTTCCAAAATTTTATCAAAATCCATTTTATATTCATCTCGCTGGCCAAGCAGCCTTCCGGTTGGGTGGCCAAATATATCAACATTGGGATTTTCCAATGCTTTTATTATTCTTTCTGTCATTTCTTTCTTTTCCATTTTCATGCTCGAGTGCACGCTGGCAATTACATAATCCATTTTTTCCAAAATACTATCTTCCATGGCAAGCGTTCCGTCTGCTGTTATATCAACTTCACATCCGTGTAATACTCGAAATTTTAAATTTTCACTTTTAAATTTTAAATTAAGTTTTCCAATTATTTCACGCTGGGCCAAAATTCTTTTTTCATCTGATCCATTTGTTATTCCCAAAAATTTTGTGTGGTCAGATATGCCCACATATTCATAGCCCATATCCATGGCAGCCTTAACCATTTCTTCAATTGAATTTTCGCCGTCAGAATCAACTGTGTGGCAATGCAAATCCCCCATTATATCCTTTAACTCCACCAAAACAGGCAATTTGCCTTCCAAGGCGGCCTGAATTTCTCCGTCATCGTGACGCATTTCTGGCTCTATATATGGAAGTCCAATGGCTTTGTAAACATCTTCCTCTGTTTTTCCCGCAATCTGTTTCTCTCCACTAAAAACTCCATATTCTGAAAGCTTCAAACCTTTTTCAATGGCAATTTTTCGCGTTGCAATATTATGTTCTTTAGAACCTGTAAAATATTGCAAAGCCGATCCAAAACTTTTTTGTTCTACCATTCTTAAATCAATATCAAATCCTTCTTTAAATCTGACAGAGCATTTTGTTTCTCCATTTGCCCAAATTTTTTCAACCTCTGGCATGCTAACAAAAAATTTTGCTGTTTCCTTAGAATCTTCAGAGACAACTAAAATATCAATATCTCCAATTGTTTCTTTCTGCCTTCTAACAGAGCCGGCAACACTGACTGCTTTTATTTCTTTTTGATTTTTTAGTCTTACTATAACTTCTTTCACGCTTGGCATAATTTCTCCCAATAAAAATCTGCCTTTGCTTTTCTTTAAAAATTCCAAGCCCTGCAGAATATTTTTTTCTGTTTTTTCTCCAAAACCAAACAGCGGAGCAATCTTATGAGCTTTAGCGGCCTTTTCCAAATCCTTTAAATTTTTAACTTTTAACTTTTGATATAAGACTTTTATTTTTTTAGGCCCAAGCCCTTCCACTTTTAATAGCTCATCAACCTTAAACGGTAGCTTCTTTTTAAGCTGTTCAAACTGTTTTATTTTATCGGTTTTCAAATATTCTTCTATGGCATTAGCAATTCCTTCGCCAACTCCAGGAATTTCCTGCAGAGCCTTTGTCCCGCCATTTCTATAAATTTCTCCAACATCATCTTTCAAGCTATCTAAAACCATTGCCACTTTTCTATAAGCAAACGGCTTAAAACTCACGCCATCTATTTCTAAATAATTGGCAATCTCAAAAAATATTTTTGATAATTCCTGATTTTTCATTGAATATTTTTATGGCTCTACAATTGGTTTTTCCCTTGAAAAAATAACATTGCGGCCGTCTCTTATAAAAACATGGTTTCTTATAGAAAGCAACAAAATTGCAGAAATTATTGTTAACCCGCTAATAAAAATAAAAATTATTTTAAACCCCAAAAAGGCAACCAAAATTCCACCCAGTCCGCCGGCAATTCCCGCGCCAGTCCCAACAGACGAACTTTCCATCCCCCACTCAAAAGCCTCCTTACCCTTGTCTATGTGGCGTGTAAATATTGCCAGCCAAGACGGAAGAGCCATTGCCATGCCTGCAGCATAAATTACCTGAAAAAGATAAATGTGCCATGGCGCATACGCAAATAAATATCCTATGGGCACAGCTGCAATTATTATATATCCTATTATCATAAACCAAAAATCATCTTTTTCTCCTGGATTTTTGTCTAAATAAATAGCAATTGGAATTTCAAAAAATGTTTTTGGTATCCAATAAAACAAAGCTGAAAGCCCGGCAATTTGCGCAGCTTGCATAACCGAACCATGCGTAACCTTTTCTAAAATAAATATTGCAAATACTGGCGACAAAAGCCCCCAGCCCAAGTTTATAAAAAGATCGCTTACTATAAGTGTTTTTATAACTTTATTTATAAATTTTGGCATATTTTTTATTTATATATATTGTAATATTATACTATAAATAAAAACAAAAATCCCCTTGCGGGGACTTTTAAAATTTTAACTAACTAATTTCGTATTTTATATTTTTGATTTTGTATTTCATTTCAACTGGGGAAGAAACAAGCACCTCATCTCCAATTTTATGGCCCAGCAAAGCCCGGCCAACTGGCGATTCATTGCTGATTTTTCCCAGGGCTGGATTTGCCTCAAGAGTTCCTACAACAACAAATTCATCTCTTTGGCCTCCAACGTCTACCCTAACTTTAGCCCCAACACCAATAATTCCTTGCTTGTCTTTCGCTGGATTTTTTATCAGCTCGTGATGGTCTAAAATATTTTTTAACTCGTCAATTCTTGACCTCAAAAAACCAACATCTTCCTGGAAGCTAACAAACTCAGGATTTAAATCTTCCGATTCCAAAATTTTTGGAGCCTCTTGTTCTGAAGATTTTTTATGCTCAAAACCTACCAACTCAGCATGCTCTTTCTTTAACTCCTGCAATTTTGCCTTAGTTATATAGAAAATTTTTTCATCCATACGTGTTTATTTAATTTACTATTTATAACTGCATCTTGGGATTTAATATTATTCCCGGTTATATTAAATGTCAAGCTAAAATAAAGATTCTTGTTTTTTCGATTTTTTGTCTTTCAACTTATTCTCACCAGAAAAAATTTTGATTTTCCCATAAACGCCATCATACCCTGGCTCAATAGAAACTTTACCTTCACGCATTTTTATCACCCCGCTGGCAATTTCTGGCAAAGACCATTTTTCTATTTCTTTTTCTGTGGAATCCAATAATATTTTAAATTCGCTTCCCAAATTTTTTATTAAATCATTATAATATTTTAAAACGTTCTTTGACAATACAGACACACCAAGCGACTCGGCGATTATTTCGTTTAAAGGAATTAGACTTTTAAAAGGAATGGCATTTTCAGGCACAAATCCTTCTGGCCTGTCGGCCAATTCTTCAACCCTATTTAAAACTCCAATTACCAAGGGCTTGCCGCATTTAGGACAAATATTTTTGCATTTTTTAGACTGTTGCGGGGTTAAACTTAAGTTGCACAACCTATGGCCATCATAATGATATTTCCCCTCTTCAGGAAAAAATTCAACCGTGTATAAAAATTTGGTTTTATCTTTATTTTTTAAAGCGTCGGCAATTCCCTTATAACTTAATTCTGTATCAAAAACATTCGCCTCTCTGCCAATTTTTGGCAACGAATGAGCATCACTGTTTGAAATTAAATTTATTTTGTCTAATTGAGAAAGCCTCCAATTCATTGCCGGGTCAGAAGACAAACCTGTTTCTATGGCATAAATATACTTTGTATATTCTTCAAAACATTCTTCCAAAGAATCAAACCCAGATTTAGAACCAAAAACAGAAAACCATGGCGTCCAGGCGTGAGCTGGCACTATTAAACAATTTTCATCTGCCTCTAAAACAATTTTTGCCAGTTCTTTTGCATCTAACCCCAAAATTGGCCGGCCGTCAGAATGCAAATTCCCAATTTGTTTTAATTTGTCATTTATTTTTTCAACAGTTTCAGTAGACGGCGCAAAAACAATAATATGAATTTTTCTAACCTTTCCTGTCTTTTTATAAATGCAGCTAATCTCCGAAGTCAAAATAAATCGCGTTCCAGAGTCAGAACTTTTTAGCTTAAAAAGACCGGGTTCAGCCGGTTCTAGCTCATTTTTTATTTCCTCAAACCACTTGGGATGTGTAAAATCTCCCGTGCCCAAAACTTTAATGCCTTTTATTCTCGCCCACATATCTAAGTTTTCCAAATTCATCAAAGGCGAAACAGCTCTGGAATATTTTGAATGTATATGAAAATCTGCTACAAATTTCATGCAAGTGTTTCAATTAAAAACTCTATAAAATCTTTTTTTGCCATTAAAAATTTAGAAAAATCGGTTTTAACGCTTATGCTTTCTAAATCTAAAGATGGAATAACCCAAAAATTATCATTGACGCTTTGCTTTACAACGTCAAAGTCCACAAACATTAAATAAAAATTTTCCTCTGGTTTTATTTTCTGGCTCAATAATTGTTGAAAATTTTCTCCTTCATAAATATTCAGAGAAACTACTTTCTTTTTGTAGGCGCCTCTTTTTTCAATAACCAAATCTTTATCAGCCTCGCCCGTGCTACGGCCAAGGGATTTTTCCGGCTTAAAAATAACTAATCTGCCCGATGCGCCTAGCGCAATCAAGTCAATAATTTTATCTTCAATCTTGTCTTTTATATTGTCTGACATTTTATTATACTTTATAAACTTTGTACCCTTCGTGGACTTTTTCGTTAATTTTCATTCCAACCCCATCACCTTTCTTGGCTGATTTTATCTCCTCATGGTCAATTTGCATAGAAACAACCTTTTGCTCAAAATCGGTTTCCTGGCCTCCAATTACCCTTATGGTGTCTCCAATTTTTAAAGGAGACGTCAGTTCAATAACCGCTACTTCAATATTGGAAAAAAAATGAGTTATTCTGCCAATTAATTTTCCTTCAGGCTTTGCCACAATTTTAGCTGCGACCTTACGAACCGGCTTCTTGGCAACCCTTTTTACTATTTTTTTAACAGCCTTTTTGGCTACTTTTTTTGTTGATTTTTTAATTATTTTTTTTACTTTTTTCATATTTTTATTTTTATTTTTTATATATAACCTTTACCGTATCCTATCAAAAAATATAACTTTGGGCAACAAAAAAAACCAGTTTTAGCTGGCATTCTTTGAAGAGGGGGCTAATATTTTGCACCGCAATTGGCACTTTCTCGAGCCTAAATTCGGACAATGAATTTAGATATATATTTTTGCCTACTTCGCTGCAAACTACTATGTCCTTGAGAATAAATCTCGCACCCCCCCCATAATTACTATCTTATTATAAAATTGATGAAAAGTCTATTATTTTACCCTTGAAAATCTGGTGAAACCAGAACAAGGAACAATTTCAATTCCCTGTTTTTCTAATTCATCCATTAGCAAATTTACGCCCAAAGAATCAGAAGACATGTGGCCGGCAATTACTATGTTTACATGGGCCAGCTCGGCTTCCTTTTTGTGCTCTTCAGAAATATGCATGCCAACAATTGTTCCAACTCCGGCTTGAGCCATTCTTTCATAAAGTTTTGCCGAGCCAGATGTTCCACCGGTAATTTCCGACAAAGCAATTCTTCCGCATCTGTTTTCTGGTGACCCAACAAAAATTTTCGGGCCAACTCCAATTTTCATAGCTTCTTTATATTCTGGAATTTCTTTCAAAATACTAATTAATTCTCCAACTGTTTCGGGCTTTCTTTCTTCAATTAAATTCTTTAGAAATTTTGCAGCTAAATTGTCGCAAGGAGTATGAGAATTCATGAAATTAATTTTCATGAGCCTGGCTGTATCAACAGTTCTCTGATGATTTGATGCATTGACGCCTCTGGCAACTTCAGAAATTCTTTCTTTCATTAATCCTTCGGCAATATTTATAGGCACGCCATAATAATTGCAAACATCTGCCTGAAGTTCCATAACGTCTGCCAATTGCGCTAACCCCTTGCCCTCTGGGTGATGAGCAATAACCAAATCTATACCACCCAATTCTTTTGCTAATAAAATTTCTGCTGGTTCTATGTCTATGCCAACTAAAACCTTTTTTATTTCTTTATCGTCTGAAACATTATAGACTCCAGAATCTAAATATGGGTTTTCTAAAGCATCTTTATCAAATTCTTCTTTATCTTTGGCAGATAATTTTTCAAATTTCTGTTTTTTGTTGTTCAATAATTTCTGCACGCCCTCTGCGCCCCTAAAATCAGAGTCAATTCCCATTTTTATGGCTAATTTGTAGATATCCTGTATCTTCATACTATTTTACTGGATTAAGTTTTTTATACATTTCATCAATTAGTTCCTTCTGTTTTTTGACATCCAAAAACTGGCGCCTTATCTGCGCTTTTTGCTTACAAACAAATTTTCTAACCGATCCTGGCAATTTTTTTCTTGTTTCCATAATAATTATGACCACATTTTCTATAAATAATAAAAAAAGACCTCGCTTGTGTGTCTTCTATACTCTAACATAGATCTAAACATAAGGCAATTTAACTATTGCCTAAATTCAAACCTGTTTTTCTATTTCTAACTTAATTTCCTCTTCAATTTTTTTTGCTTCTTCTTTAAAAACTTCTTTGAAGTTTGGCATATATTTTTCAATAAACTTCATTTTGCTTTCTTCATCTTCAGAAACAAAAGTATTTTCCATAACCCACCTGTCTTTTTCATCTATGCTTAAATAAACTCTTTTCAAAACTCTGCCCATCACCAAATCAAAAATTCTTGAATCTAGCTTGTCATTATCTGCCACCAAGCTTTCCAAAGTTTTATTAGATACCATTTTTTTCTTTTGCCTAAATAATTTTACTTTTACAAAATTAATAACTGCTTTCTTAAATTTACTAAAAAATTTATTTACCATTTTCAAAAATTATTTTCCGCCCTTCTTACTATCGAAAGTAAACATATCTTTACCAATTTCATACCCCTCTTTGAATGTCACCTTACCCTTCTTCTGTATTACTTTCCACAAAAACTTTAAAATACCAAACTTGGTAACCTTAACGTACGTAGCTATGCCCAGCACGGCAAGATCTGCTTTCCACGACTTGAGAAATTCTTTATCTTCCTCCTCAAGCTCCATTTTACCGTTAGATAACTTTTTAATTTTTTCTAGCCGATCTTTAAACTCCTGCGGAATTTTTTCTACATCTATTATATCAGAGAGGCTTCCAAGCGTTTCCTTTCTATCCTCAAAATATTCTGAAACTTTTTCGCTGACATCCTTTGCTCTTTTTTTAAAATATTTTCTAGCCTCTCCAAACCAAACCTCTTTTTCAACAGGATCCTGTGCCTCTCCATCCTCAAGACCAGACAATGCTGCGTCAGCGGCCTGTTCAGCTGTGTTTCCCCCTGGCTTTTCTCCTGAATCTGCCGGTGCTTCAAAAATTCGGCCTTGATCGCCTTCAAGATCATCTTTTTTGGGTTCTCCTTCTTTAGACATAATTTTAAAAATTATTAATTAGTTTTACTTAGCGCTTTTCTGGCTATTTGGCGGTCGTCCCATGGGATTTTTTTGCCATTTTCAAGGCACATCCATGGTTCTGACCCCTTTCCTGTGATTATAACAACCTCGCCTGGTTTTGCAAGTTTTATAGCTGTATTTATTGCCTCTTTTCTATCTAAAATCTTCTTGCAGTTTCGGATTTCGGATTTCGGATTTCGGATTTGCGAAAATCCGTTTTCAATTTCATCCATAATTAAAAACGGATTTTCATCATACGGATCTTCGTTGGTAATAATAATTTCCTTGCAATATTGCCCGGCCAATTTTCCTAGCACCGGACGCTTCCATTTATCTCTTCCGCCTCCGCACGAACCCAAAACACAAACCATTTTTTCATCTTTAAATGTTTTATAAACCGCTTCCAATTGTTCTGGCGTATGCGCGTAGTCTACAATTACTTTAACTGGGCTGTCAGATATTATTTCCATTCTACCCGAAATTCCCTTGGCTTTTTCTAACGCCTTTTTGCTTACTGTGTCATTAACTCCATAAGCCCTAGCAACAGAAATTGCGGCCATAGCATTCATTAAATTAAATTTCCCCTCCATATTTAATTTAATTCCGGCATTTTCAGCGTCTTTCATACAAAATTTTATTTTTTGTTTTGCAGGAATATTTAAAAAATACTTGGCATTTTCGTCATCAGTGTTTATAACGTGAATATTTTTGGTAACATAAAAAAGTTTTAACTTTTCATTTCTGTAGTTTTCAAAACCCCCGTGGCTTTCAATATGCTCGGGAGTTAAATTAGTAAAAACAGCGCAATCAAAATTTATAAATTTGTGGCGAAATTGCCTAATCCCCTCTGACGTCACTTCCAAAACAACAAATTTGCAACCAGCCTTTTTTGCCTGGCTCAAAAGTTTTTGAATTACAAAACGCCCAGGCATTGTCATTTTATATTTATTCTCCCATTCTTTTTCTCCCACTTTAAATCTTATTGAAGAAACAGACGTAACCTTATTCCCTGCTTCCTCTAAAATTCTTGTTATAAAATCAGTTGTTGTAGACTTCCCGCTAGTTCCAGTCACCCCAATAATTTTCATATTTTTATCCATTCCCGGAAACCCAAAAATCACAGCTCCCATCAGAGCTAAACAATAATGATATCCTCTCAACAAAACCTTCGGAGTAAACTTTTTAACTAATTCCTTGATTGTCATTATTTACCTAAATTTTTTAGCGCTTGTTTTATGCGTTCTTCGGGGTCTTTGGCAGAAACTCGGCTTAGGGCGTCTTTGGCTTGCTGTTTGGAAAAGCCAAGCTGCATTAAGGCTCCTTCGGCTTCATCGGCTGAGCCTTTTGTCTGCCCCTGCATTTTTATTTTGCCGGTTAATTCCAAAATTATTGTCATTGCTTTTTTCTCGCCAATGCCTGGAATTCCCTCAAAAACTTTTTCGTCTTGCTTTAAAATTCTGTCTTTTATTTTATCTAAAGAACCCAGAGCCGAAATATCTAAGGCCGACTTTGGCCCCACTCCCCTTATATCCATTAAGGTCTCAAAAAATTCCAAACCTTCGTAGGTTGTAAATCCGTATAAATCTAATGCTTCCTCTTTTACGTTTTGGTATATAAAAAGCTTGAGATTTTCGCCAATTTCTGGTAATGTTACCAACGCCTGGCGATTCAAAAAAACCTTGTAGCCAATATTGTTGACTTCTAGTATTATAAACTTATCCCTCTTTAAAATAATTTTGCCGTTTAAGTAGCTTATCATATTATTATATTAGCATGTTTAAATTAGTTTCCAAGTTCAAACCAACCGGTGACCAGCCAAAAGCAATAAAGCAGCTGACTGAAAACATTGAAAATGGCGTAAAAGACCAGGTGCTTTTGGGCGTGACCGGATCTGGTAAGACTTTTACCATGGCCAAGGTCATTGAAAAAATACAAAAGCCAACTTTGATTATTTCCCCAAACAAAACTTTAGCCGCCCAACTTTACCAAGAAATGAAAGAATTTTTCCCAGATAACGCGGTTCACTATTTTGTTTCATATTACGACTATTATCAGCCCGAAGCCTATATTCCGCAATCTAACACATATATAGAAAAAGATGCAAAGGTTAACGAAGAAATTGACCGGTTAAGACACGCGGCGGTTCAAGATGTGACGGCCAGAAAAGATGTAATTGTG
>Ga0265323_10001227_pt1 | contig 12923 bp, 12 predicted proteins | sample 41225metaG_FD_193580 | JGI IMG/M metagenome (GOLD analysis project Ga0265323, IMG submission 193580) | Rhizosphere microbial communities from Carex aquatilis grown in University of Washington, Seatle, WA, United States - 4-12-25 metaG | ecosystem: Host-associated > Plants > Roots > Rhizosphere... | reverse complement strand
GGACAGGATGGTTAACATATGGAACCAGTATCAATGTATGATTACTTTCTGCTTTTCACGGTCTGCTTCATTCTTTGAATCGGGAATCGGACGTGGAATGGGGTTCAGGGATTCAAACCAGGACTTAATCGGTTTTGTTCATCAGATACCGGAACGTGCCCGTGAACGAATTATCGATATTGCATCCACACAATTGCCTGATGGTGGTTGTTACCACCAGTACCAGCCGCTTACAAAACAAGGCAATAATGATATAGGCGGCGGTTTTAATGACGATCCGCTCTGGCTCATTCTCGGGACAATAAGTTATATCAAAGAAACCGGTGACTGGACAATTCTTGACGAAAAGGTTCCTTATGACAATAAAATAAAAGATGCACAGCCATTGTTCGATCATTTGAAAAGGTCATTTTATCATGTGGTACATAATCTGGGTCCACATAAACTCCCGTTAATCGGGCGGGCTGATTGGAACGATTGCTTAAATCTTAATTGTTTTTCAAACAATCCCGACGAATCTTTTCAGACGACTGAAAATAAATCCGGCGGTCAGGCTGAATCTGTGTTTATCGCTGCCATGTTTATTTTATACGGCGAAGAATTTGAAAGGCTTTGCAGGTTGATGAATAAAAAATCGGAAGCCGATAATATTAAAAAACATGTCGAAGCTATGAAAGTTGCAGTCGATAAAAGCGGATGGGACGGAGAATGGTTTATAAGGGCATATGATTTCTTTGGAAAAAAAGTAGGAAGCCATGAAAATGAGGAAGGCAAAATATTTATCGAATCTCAAGGATACTCTATAATGGCAGGTATAGGGGTGAATGATGGAAGGGCAAAAAAGGCACTTGATTCTGTAAAAAAATATCTCGATTGCGAGCACGGTATTGTTCTAAATAATCCTGCTTTTACAAAATATATTATCGAATATGGCGAGATTTCGACCTATCCGAAAGGATATAAAGAAAATGCCGGTATTTTTTGCCACAACAATCCCTGGATTATGATTGCAGAAACTGCTGTTGGCAATGGCGACAGGGCTTTCGAATATTACAGCAAGATTGCGCCTTCATATCTTGAAGAAGTCAGCGATTTGCATAAAACCGAACCTTACGTGTATTCACAAATGATAGCAGGTAAAGATGCATTCAAACCGGGTGAAGCTAAAAATTCATGGCTTACCGGAACAGCAGCATGGAATTATTATGCAATTACACAATATATTTTAGGGTTAAGACCGGATTATAATGGACTGATTGTTGATCCCTGCATTCCTAAAGAGTGGAGCGGTTTTTCCATTATCCGTAAATTCCGGGACGCCGTTTATCAAATTAGCGTTACCAATCCAAACAAGGTATCAAAAGGAGTTAAAAAACTAATAGTCGACGGTAAAGAATTAGCTGGCAATACAATTCCTCTTTTTGCTGCGGGTTCTGAGCACAAGGTAGAAATTATTTTAGGATGATTATTAAATAATTTAAGAAATAAAAAAAGGCCATCCGGCCTTTTTTTATGCTACTGCAATTTCCCTTGCAGGTTTTACTTTTGCTTCTTCGCGTTTGGGAACATTTATGGTCAATATACCTTTCTTATGTTCGGCAGAAATTTTATCGCCTTCTACTGTTTCAGGAAGAGTGAACGTTCTTGTGAATGAGTTGTAACTAAATTCTTTATGAGTATATTTCTCATCTTTTTCTTCTTTACTTTCTTCCTTACTTGCAGAGATTGTCAAAATGTCTTTTTCAAGATTAATCTTGAAATCATTCTTGTCAAGTCCGGGAGCAGCTACTTCGATCCGATATTCATTTTTAGATTCCACTACATTTATTGCAGGCGTACTTTCTGTTGCCCATTTGCGGTTCCAGCTATAAGGTAATTCATGATTAAAGAATTCTTCTACTAAACTGGGTAAACTGTTTAAATTTCTAATTGCTAACATGGTTTGGTCCTCCTATAATTTATATTAAACTTTTTGTTTTATTTTATGCAGCACTAAATTTCAATTAGTATGCCAAGCCCTTTTTTATTGGATTATACGACATTTTGGTAGAATTGAATAACATATAACGACAAAATGGCGCATGCTGGGTTAAAATAGCGACAAAATGGCATTTTTTAATATAATAATCAAATATTCAATTACTAATAATCGGCATCTTATACCAGGAAATAATTCATTTATGATATCCGGAAAACTAAACAACAGTTCAAATTTTTTAACTGATTACGGACTTTTAGAAAACTGCGTATTTTTTCAAAACTGTCATTTTATTCGTCGTAGACCGAAGTTTCTTTGCCGGGGCAACAGGTAGTTCTCTATTCTCTGAGTTTAGTGTGATCCAGGTTGGTTCTTTCTATATTAAAGTTATCTAAGCTTATTAACCTGATTAATTTCAATATTTGAAAAAAATATTATTATTTCACGGACTGCTTTTTATATTAAATGAGGAATACATATTTTTATAATTGTTCTAAACAGAAAACCTTTTTTGAATTTAAGGAAAATAACATAAAACACTTTTTCGATGAAGTATGTAATTGTATTTAACAATAATGGTATGGGTAAGGCTGAACCGGAATTAAGCCATAAGCTCGCATTTAATTTTGTAAAATTGCTGAATGAGGAGGCTCAATTGCCATCTGCAATTTTGTTTTATGCTGAAGGTGTAAAGTTATGTTGCGAAAGTTCAATAATAATTGACGGGCTGAAACAACTGGAGCAGAATGGTGTCAAAATGATCGCATGCACAACCTGTTTAAATTATTATAATATTAAAGAAAAACTGCTTGTCGGGAATGCCGGAACAATGGCCGATATTCTTCTTTATCAGATAAAAGCCGATAAAATAATTGCCTTGTAATTAATTATTGAGATTGTAATTAAATTGTTTAAAGTAAGGAAACAACTTTAACATTAATTTTTATCCTTCATAGGGATATCTATATAAAAAGTTGTCCCATCTTTTTGGGTTGAAATAAAATATGCTTTGCCTCCAAGGTATCTTTCAGTTAGAAGTTTTACGCTATAAGTACCCAATCCGCGATCGGAACCTTTCGTAGAAAAAGATCTTTGAAATATCTGAAGTTGTATATCCTGATGGATATACGAATTGTTATGAACTGAGATTACTATATTTTTTCCATTCAATGAGGTTGAGACTGTTATTTGTTCGCCTTCTTTCGAAGCTTCGAGGGCATTCTTTATCAGGTTGGTTATTATTCTGTTTAATAATATTTGATCTGAAGTTAACGTAATATTTTGACTTTTCGAATCTATACAAATTACAGCATTTTTGGGATTGTAGAGCTGTTCCATTTGAGCAACAACCTTGGCAATTAATTCAGATAAGTTAACCTGTTCATGATTAACAATAAGTTCACCGCTTTCTGCAGCAGAGAGTTGCTGTTGAGCCCTGATTTCTCCAGTTAGGTCGTTCAGGATTATTCCAATTGTATGAATATAATTTTTGTACTTCTCAATTTTATCTTCTTTCTGAAGAATTTGAGTAAGCCCGCTTAGGCTTGAGATTTTATTTAACACATCGTGAAAAAAAATCCTTTCAAGAGCAAGGCGTCGTTTCTCATTACTGATATCATTTAAAAATAATATCATGTAAACTTTATTATTCATGAATAAAGGGGAAACCACAATTTTAAGATCACGGGCTATTGGAATCCCATCCCGGACAGAAGTTAATCTCATTTCAGAAAAAGAAGAAGATTTTTTCGAAAGTGTTTCCCGTATAGCTTGCAAAGCCCCGCATAACTTGCAGCTTTCAGATACACCACATTGATTTTCATTTTCTAACGCATGGAGGCAGTTTAACATTTCACCTGGTCTTTTACCAAAAAGATTTTCCAGAGAACTAAACCCTAAGCTGTTTAACAAATGTTGATTTACAAAAATAGCTTCACGCTGGGGATTCAATATTGCAGCAGCAGAGGGTAAAGAATTTAAAAGCTCCTGCACTGCTTCAATGGGATCGGTATTCTTAAAGAGAGTTACAAAATCTTTTCTTAAATCACTAAGAAAGGGTTTATTATCATTATTTATTTCTTTTGTAGCCATCAGATTTTAAAGGATAAAGATTTTTTATTAATTTTAATTCCCAAAATAAACATTTCCTTATATTTTATAATATTTTTCAATGATATTAATCTGCAAAGTTAGGAAAATACTTGTTATTGTTTAAAGTAAGGATATAATTGCATATTATTTAACCTGACAATTAATTTTGAAATAAAAACCATGTAAACTTTTTTAATTCTTAAAATGTTATAATTTTTTCTATAAAGAAATTAATATTATGATAAGGAATATACTTAATTTTTATTTTGAAGGTTTCAAATCTATGACTTTAGGGAAGAAATTATGGACTATAATACTTGTCAAACTATTTATTATGTTTGCTATTCTGAAATTATTTTTCTTTCATAACCATTTAAATTCAATGTTTAAGACTGATAAGGAAAAAAGTAATTATGTAATTGAACAAATAACAAAATAGCTTTATGAATGAAGTAATGGATTTAAGTCTTGTCGATTGGTCCCGCGGGCAATTTGCACTTACTGCAATTTATCATTGGCTTTTTGTACCTCTTACACTGGGATTGAGTTTCATAATTGCTATAATGGAATCCATTTATATTAAAACCGGCAATCCTGAATGGAAAAAAATTACAAAATTCTGGATGACCCTTTTTGGGATCAACTTCGCAATAGGAGTGGCCACTGGCATAATACTGGAATTTGAATTTGGTACGAATTGGTCGAATTATTCATGGTTTGTTGGAGATATTTTCGGGGCGCCACTTGCTATTGAAGGAATCATGGCCTTTTTCCTCGAATCGACTTTTGTGGCTGTAATGTTTTTCGGTTGGAATAAAATTAGTAAAAGGTTTCATCTTTTTTCAACCTGGATGGTAGCTATAGGTGCCAATTTATCTGCATTATGGATTCTTGTTGCCAATGCCTGGATGCAATTTCCGGCAGGCATGCATTTTAATCCAGATACTGCACGCAATGAAATGATAAATTTTTGGGAAATTTTGTTTTCGCCCCTGGCCGTAAATAAATTTCTTCATACCATAACTTCGGGATTTGTCACCGCTTCAATTTTTGTTGCAGGTATCGGTGCCTGGTATTTATTGAAGAACCGTGAAAAATTTCTTGCAACCCGTAGTATTTTAATTGCAGCAATTTTTGGTCTTATTTCTTCAATTTACCTGGCTTTTACCGGAGATATTTCTGCAAAACTGGTTGGGGAGAAACAACCAATGAAACTCGCTGCAATGGAATGTTTATATAAAGGTGAAATGGGAACTCCATTAAAATTATTTGCCGTGCTTAAACCTTCCAATGATACTTCGCGTCTGAATTTCCCATATACAAAAATGGTAATTGAAATTCCTTATGGCCTTTCACTATTAACACATGATGATCCTAAGGCGTTTGTACCGGGTGTTAAGGACCTTATAGAGGGAAGGCCGGAATATGGTTTGCTTTCTGCCAGAGAGAAAATTGAAAGAGGCAAAATAGCGCGACAAATGTTGCGTGAAATCAAAGAAGCACAACAAGACGGGGATACAGAAAAATATTTGGAATTAAAAGCAAAATTTTTAGATCCGGTTTTTCAGAAGAATTATTTCAGTTACTTCGGATATTCCTTTTTTAAAGAACCTAAAAATTTGATTCCGAATATTCCTATTACTATTTATAGTTTTCATCTTATGGTTTTGCTTGGGATTTATTTTATTTTTTTCTTTATAACAATTATTTTATTTTCATTTTATGGATCGATTGAGAAAAATAAGTTCTTTTTATGGATCATGCTGTTGAGTATTCCGCTGCCATATCTGGCCGGTCAATCAGGATGGGTATTGGCTGAAGTTGGCCGGCAACCATGGGTAATTCAGGATTATTTGCCAACTCTTGCCGCTGTGTCGCATATTAGTTCGTCGTCTGTTCAAATTACATTCTGGCTGTTTGCTTTACTTTTTACAGCTTTGCTTATTGCTGAAGTTAAAATTATGGTTAAACAAATAAAAATCGGGCCGAAAGATCATTGAAACAAATAAAATGTTGAATAATTCTAAAAATAATGCTTAGGGGAACAAAAAATGTTTGAAACTTTATCGCTTTTTACTTTGCAACATTACTGGTGGATAATAATTTCGCTAATTGCTGGTGTATTAGTTTTCTTATTATTTGTTCAGGGCGGACAGACCTTAATAAATACAATAGGTAAATCCGATATTGAACAATTTTTGATTGTAAATTCACTGGGACGAAAATGGGAATTTACTTTTACGACCCTTGTTGTTTTTGGAGGAGCTTTTTTCGCTTCATTCCCATTATTTTATTCTACCAGTTTCGGCGGAGCCTATTGGTTATGGATGGGCATTTTATTTTGTTTTATTATCCAGGCAATTTCGTATGAATTTCGTTCTAAACCGAATAATTTTTTAGGAAAAAAAACCTTTGATATTTTTTTATTTATCAACGGGGCAATAGGGACTTTTCTTTTGGGGGTGGCTGTTTCTACTTTTTTTACCGGATCAAAATTTTCGGTTGACCTGAAAAACATAACTAATGATGGTGTAACAGCAATCTCACGTTGGGAATCTCCTGCACACGGATTAGAAGCTTTGCTCAATATTAAAAATCTTTCATTGGGTTTGGCTGTTTTTTTACTTGCCCGTGTGCTGGGCCTTTTGTATTTTTTGAATAATATTAAAAATGAAAATATAAAAAACAATTCAAGGAAACACCTTATATTTAATGCAATTCCTTTTGTTTTCTTTTTTCTATTATTTGTAATTGGCATATTCCTTTCTTATGGTTATTCTTATTCTTCAGGTTCAAACCTGATTTTTTTAGAAAAGTTCAAATATTTTAAAAATTTTATTGAAAACCCTATTATCGGTTTATTATTTTTTGTGGGTGTGCTTTTAGTTTTATTTGGGATTCTTATTTCCATTATATCTAAAACCACAAAAGGAATTTGGTATTCAGGAATTGGAACAATTCTTACAGTTTTTACTTTATTCCTCGACATTGGATTTAACGGTACTTCTTTTTATCCTTCAAATTTTGATTTTCAAAGTTCTTTAACTATTGAGAATGCCTCATCGAGCCGTTATACATTGATGGTTATGAGCTATGTGAGTGCATTAATTCCTTTTGTTGCCATTTATATGATTTGGGCCTGGAAAGCAATTAACAATAAACCTCTTGATATAGAAGAATTAAATAATGAAAGTCATGCTTATTAACTTATAAGAAAAAATTTGTATGTATATCGTTGAAATACTATGGTATCTTTCCTGGCCATTAATAATACTGGCCTCATATTATATCATATTGTTCGCACTAAATAAATACAATGAAAAATTTGGGGATAAAAATTGAAATTATAAAAAGCAAAAAGTGAATTTCGAATTTTTATTAAGATAATAATACAATTATTATCTTTGTTCCATTGAGGTCTTTGCTTATATTAAATTATTACTGACCAATAAAAGGTTTTAGATAATAAGAATAGATAATTAAGACATTTTGTAAGATTTTAAAAATGCCACCGGCAACATTTTAATTTTATAGTTTATTATTGTGACTTTACTTGAACTTCTTATAAAAGGCATTTTACTTGGGTTTTTATCTTCTGTTCCGTTAGGACCAATTGGAATTATATGTATACAGCGAACTTTGGGCAAAGGCAGATTATCTGGTTTTGTTTCAGGCCTTGGTGCAGCAACTTCAGATACTATTCTTGCTGTAATTGCGGGTTTAGGACTTTCATTTATTATTAACTTCATATCAATTCATATTGATATTCTTAAATTGCTTGGTGGTTTATTGGTTATTTTTATCGGTTTCAGGATTTTTTTTAAAAGCCCTGTAACGCAAGTACGTGAAAGAAAATTAAAAAGAAACGATCTTCATACAGATTATCTTTCAGTTTTAGGTATTACTCTGACTAATCCAATTGCAATATTTTTATTTATTGCTGTATTTACAGGTTTAAATCTTGTAAATCGTTCACTTAATTATTTTTTTAATGTAATGTTGTTTACAGGAATATTTCTCGGGGCATCATTATGGTGGTTTACTTTAAGTTCTTTAGTCAGTAAATATCATGACAGGTTCAGATTGAAAAACTTATGGTGGCTAAATAAAATTTCAGGCGTAATTATTGCTTTATTTGGACTGATAGCCTTGTTAAGCGGTATAATAGACCTGTTCGACAAAATATTCCATTAAAATCAGATCGGAATTTATATGAATCAATTATATCCATTGAAATTTCATCCAATTTTAAAAGATAAAATTTGGGGGGGAAATAAACTTAAAGTTGATTTGCACAGGGAAGGGGCTTCTGACAAATGCGGTGAAAGCTGGGATATATCGGATTTAGAGGACAATATTTCAGAAGTTAAAAATGGATTTCTTGCAAAAAATAATCTTAACGAACTGGTTGAGATTTATATGGGGGATATTGTGGGCGATAAAGTTTATGAGAAATATGGAAACCAATTTCCGATTTTAATAAAATTCATCGATGCAACTGATAAACTTTCCTTACAGGTTCATCCAAATGACGAATTGGCGTTGGAACTTCATAATTGTCCGGGAAAAACTGAAATGTGGTATGTAGTCGACCATGAACCGGGTGCTGAACTTATTTGCGGGTTCAAACAAAAAGTGAATAAAGAAATTTACCTGCAACATTTGAAAAATAATTCATTGACTGAAATTCTAAATACTCAAAAAATTCAAAAAGGAGACGTTTTCTTTCTTCCCGCAGGCAGGATACATGCTATTGGTGCAGGCATGTTGATCCTGGAAATTGAGCAATCCTCCGATATAACTTATCGCATTTTCGATTGGAACCGGACTGATGATTCCGGAAAACCTCGTCCAATTCATACCGATCAGGCACTGAAAGCAATGGATTTTAATATTCCGGAAAATTACAAAACCAATTATCCTGTAGTTTTGAATAAAACTACAAATATTGTCGATTGCCCTTATTTTTTTACAAACATCCTCCATTTCGACCATTCCGTGGAAAAGGATTACAACCTTATTGATTCCTTTGTTATATATATTGCTGTCGAGGGCAATTTTAAAATTAAGTACGAAGGGGGAGAAGATTCTGAAGTCAGAAAAGGTGAGTGCATTTTAATTCCGGCTGTTATAAAAAACCTGATTCTTGAACCTGTAGACAGTGCAAAACTAATTGAAGTGTACATTAAATAGGCAGGCAATTATCGATATCGAATATTTATTTAATTAATTAAGGTTGTGATGTCAGGAGAATCGTTAAATGTTAATTTTATCAAAAGCAGTAACGATTATAAGTCTCACTCAAAAGATAAAAATCCCGAATTTGCTTTTATCGGCCGCTCTAATGTAGGGAAATCGTCGCTTATTAACCTTTTGGCCGGAACAAAAAACCTGGCTTATATTTCGTCAAAACCAGGGAAAACAAGGCTTATAAATTATTTTCTGGTTGAAGCAGGAATTGATAAAACACACATAGGTAAATTTCTTAATAAGGCTAAAACTTCAGTTAATTCTTACGATTTAATAAAAGAAAAAAAATGGTGCCTGGTTGATTTACCCGGTTATGGTTTTGCCCGTATTTCAAAATCTATGAAAAACCACATCGACAAATTAATTAAAGGATATATTTTAACCTCCCCTAATTTACATTGCTTGTTTTTGCTAATAGATTCAAGACATGAACCTCAACAAAATGATTTAGATTTTATTAATTTTTTGGGTGAAAACAGGGTCCCTTTTGTCCTGGTATTTACAAAGTCTGACAAAATAAAATCAATTTTACTTCAAAATAATATTCATAAATTTAAGGAAGCCATGTTGGAAGACTGGGAAACGCTCACGGAAATTTTTATTACTTCAGCAAAGAAGAAAATTGGCCGTGATGAATTACTTAGTTACATTGAAAAAACAACATGGTCCGGGAAAGAAAAAAGTTGAACAAATTTTTATGATAATAATAAATTAACAATTTCTTTATTTTTATAAATTTACAAGTCACGATTTTACAAATCGATTTTGATACAGTACTAAATTAAAATTTCATTAATAATTCTAATAAACCGGACAATTTATCAAATACAGGAAGATGGATCGAAAATCGCCACTTAAATTTTTTTCAGGCACAGCCTCAACATATCTGGCCGAGAAAATAGCCAAAAGTTATGGAACAGAGCTTGGGAGCACATTACTTTTACGTTTCAGTGATGGTGAGTTTCAGCCTTCATATCTTGAATCGGTTAGAGGCTGCACGGTGTTTATCATTCAATCGACCTTTCCTCCTGCCGAAAACCTTTTCGAACTTTTGTTAATGATAGATGCAGCCAAGCGTGCATCGGCAAAAAGAATTGTTGCTGTAATGCCATATTTCGGATTTGCCCGTCAGGACAGGAAAGATCGTCCGCGTGCCGCTATTGGGGCTAAACTAGTTGCAAACCTGCTTACCGCAGCCGGCGTCGATCGTGTAATGACCATGGATCTTCATGCCGACCAGCTCCAGGGATTTTTTGATGTTCCGGTAGACCATCTATATGCTTCTTCTATTTTTGTTCCATATATAAACTCACTTAATCTCGATAATCTTGTTGTTGCAGCTCCTGATATGGGAGGTAGCAAACGTGCAAATGCTTATTCAAGATTTCTGAAAACAGAAATGGTAATATGTTATAAACTTCGAAAAAAAGCAAATGTAATAGAAGAATTTAAAGTTATTGGCGATGTTCGGGATAAAAATATTATTATTGTTGACGATATGATCGATACTGCAGGGACCATTACCATAGCTGCAAATATGATGATTGAAGAAGGTGCCAAAAGTATAAGGGTTGTTGCTACCCATCCTGTGCTTTCAGGTCCGGCATACGAGCGTATCGATAATTCAAAAATTTCAGAGATAATTGTAACAGATACTATTCCTATTAATAATTATAGCTCTAAAATCAGGGTAATATCTATAGCGGATATTTTTGCCGATACTATAAATAAAGTTTACAACTATCAATCCATCAGTGGCAATTTTATTATTTAAGTTGTTATATTTGCACTCCCTGTTTAAGAAGCTTTAATCGGCTATCGTGTAATGGGGAATTAACAGTAAATTAATAAGTTAAAGTTAATTCTGAGTAGCACAATTTAAAATTTTATTATGAAAACAATTGAAATTAAAGGTTTATTAAGAAAAGATTTAGGAAAGAAAGCATCTGCTGCTTTGCGCAAAAAAGATGATGTACCCTGTGTTCTTTATGGTGGTGAAGAAAATGTGAATTTTCATATTCCTTCTCTTGCACTTAAAAATTTGGTTTACACTCCCAATGTCTACATTGTTAAGCTTAATGTTGAGGGAAAAGAGTACGATTGTTTTATGAAGGAAATTCAGTTTCATCCTGTATCAGACAAAATAAATCACATCGATTTTGTCCAGATTTTTCAGGATAAACCTGTAGTTATGAATATTCCTGTTCATACAACAGGAAATTCAATTGGGATAAAAAAAGGTGGAAAATTAAGATTGGCAAACAGGACTTTGAAAGTAAAAGGTCTTCCCAAAAATTTACCCGATTTTTTGGAAATTAATGTTGAAGATATCGATGTTGGACAAACTGTGAAGGTCGGAGATTTAAATTATAAAGATATTTCTATTTTAAATAGCAGTTATGAAACCATTGTCAGCGTTCGGGTATCGCGTGTAACTACCAAAGCTGAGGAAGAAGGTGAAGCCGCTGAAGCCGCAGCTGCAGCTGCCATTGCAACTCCAACTGTTCCTGAAACAGAAGAAAAGAAATAATTAAATAAAACTTTGAAATACTTAATTGCAGGGTTGGGAAATATTGGTGATGAATATTCCCATACCCGTCATAATATAGGTTTCGATATATTGGATGCTTTGGTAAAAGCATCCAATATTCATTTTGAGGATAAACGATTTGCATATCGTTCTGAATTAAAATTCAAAGGAAGAATTTTAATATTAATTAAGCCAACAACCTTTGTGAATTTAAGCGGCCGGGCATTGAATTACTGGATGCAAAAAGAAAAACTAGTCCAGGAAAATCTTTTGGTAGTTGTAGATGATATATCATTGCCTTTTGGAACTTTGCGTCTTCGCCCGAAAGGCAGTGATGGCGGTCACAATGGGCTTAGAAATATTAATGAAATATTTGGCCATCAGAATTATGCCCGTTTGCGTTTTGGTATCGGAAACCAGTTCTTCAAAGGCCAACAGGTTGATTTTGTTTTAAGCAACTGGAACGAAGAAGAAGAAAAAGAACTTCCTCAAAAAGTTGAAAAGGCTTGCGATGTAATTAAAAGTTTTGTTACCATTGGTTTGGAAAAAACAATGACAAATTATAACAAAAAGTAATAATCAACCACTAAGAGGTAATTGATAATTCGCATTATAAGCTGGTAGGTATAATTTATCTTTTCAAAACTTTCCTGACATAAATATTGTTTCCGGAAATTATTTTTACCAGGTAAAATCCGCCGGGTAAGTTTTTGAGATTAATTGAAGAGAAATCTTTTTCAATGGTATTTCTTAGAATCAATCGTCCGACATTGTCATAAATATTTAGGTTCGATTGATTCACATTTTCATAAAGCTTAATATAAAGAATTTCATCAACCGGATTTGGAAATATAACAATATTGTTATTTATTGAATTATCGGAAATGAAAGAAGGAGGAATAGCTGTATCGGGTATTGAAAGCAATTCTGATTTGACTAATATTCCGGAAGGTTTAATATCACTGGGGTCCCAATTTCCATCTATACTGGCACCAGGATTTAAAATAGCTGAAGTTTCTGTCAGGTCAGCTACCGACCAGTTGCACCGGCTTATTTTATTCTGGTTTAGAAACT